>VYLE01000383.1_pt1 | contig 30294 bp, 31 predicted proteins | sample 5114391 | NCBI WGS metagenome assembly VYLE01 (sample SAMN12291771, study PRJNA351875) | freshwater metagenome | isolation source: freshwater lake | place: USA: Michigan, Kent Lake | collected 2013-08-15
GATCTCGGGCTCGTGGTGCTCGGCAACGTCGGCGGCGCGACGCCGGCGCACGGCCGGCGTGGGCGACGCGGCTTCGGGCTCGGGAGTGGCCACCGCTTCTGCCGCCGTCGTGCGACGACGGCGCGGAGCGGCCGCAGGCGCCGGCTGCGCCTTTTCGGCGCGCAGCCGTTTCTCGCGCTCCCAGCGGGCGCGAATTCGCGAGACCTGATCATCGGTCAGCAGCGACAAATGGCTGCGAACCGGGACATCCATCTGACGCAGCAGTGCGATCACCTCGTCCGCCGAGATGCCGAACTCACCCGCCATGTCATGCACACGAAGCTTGGTCAACCCGTCCTCCTACCGCGAAACGCGCGTCGCGTCGCCTGCCGGGGCTGCCCCGGCTACGGCGCCACGGATTCCGCGCGCCAGCGCCTGATCTACGATCCCTATGGCCGCCGTGATGTCCCGTCCCACAGCGCCTCCCAACTCGGCCGCACTCGGCCACTCCACCATCTCCACCCCCCGGGCCCGGAGGACCGGCACCACCTTGTCGAGCGAGTGCCGGGACACGTCGCGCGCCACCAGCACCAATTGCACACTGCCCTTCTGCGCGGCGAGCCGCACCTGCTCTGCGCCCACCACCACCAACCGGCCTCTCGCCCCCAGACCGACCAGCCCGAGCACCTTGCGGCGCACCGTGTCGGTCAGCGGGGACGACCCGCCGTCTGATTCACTCACGCCCCGCGACCGTCCTCATCATCCTCAGTGGTGAGCTCGTCGATGATGGCCATGATGCGATCGGCCTCCTCGGGCGCAATGCCGGGCAATCGCAGCAGATCATCCCGATCGAGATCGAGAATGTCGTTGAGGGTACGGTATCCCGCTTCGGCCAGCACCGCGACCGTCGCCGTTTCGAGCCCCTCGATTTCGTTGAGCGGCACGTCGGCTTCGGCGTCATCCGGCAGCGGCGCGAAGAGGGGCGATTCCCCACCCTTTTCCATCCACTCCCTGCTCGAGTACAGGTCGATCTTCCACCCCGTCAGTTCGGACGCCAGTCGCACGTTCTGCCCGTTGCGACCGATTGCCAGCGACAGTTGGTCCTCGTCGACGACGGCCTGAATGGTGCGCGACACCGCATCGCTGAACACCCGCGCCACCCGCGCCGGCGCCAGCGCCAGCTTGGCGAACCGTTCCGGATCGGGAGACCACGGCACGATGTCGATGCGCTCGCCGCCCAGTTCATTCACGACCGCCTGCACCCGAGCGCCCTTGAGGCCCACGCACGCACCGACCGGATCGACCGCTTCATCACGCGACGTGACCGCGATCTTGGTGCGGCTACCGACTTCGCGCGCCGCGGCCTTGATCTCCACGATCCCCTGCTGAATCTCCGGCACCTCGAGCTTGAACAGCGCCTGCACGAAGAGGGCGTCGGAGCGGCTCAGAATGAGGCGCGGCCCCTTGGGCGTATCCTCGACCCGCTTGAGCACGGCGCGCACCGGCTCGCCCTGATGGTAGTGCTCCCGATGATTCTGCTCACGGTACGGGATGATGGCCTCGGCCTCCCGGAACTTGTTGAGCATGACCACCAGTTTGCCGCGCTCGATCTGCTGGACCTCACCCGATAGCAGATCACCCACCCGCCCCGCGAACTCGTCGCGGATACGCGTGCGCTCGCCTTCGCGAACCCGCTGGATGATGCGCTGCTTCGCCGCCTGAACCGCCGTGCGCCCGAACTCCATGAAATCGACCGGGATTTCCATGACGTCGCCGACCTGGAATTCCGGATCCATGAAGCGTGCTTCCTCGACGGTCACCTCTCGCGATTCGTCGGTGACCTCGTCCACGACCGTCTTGAGCAGCACGATGCGAATGGCGCCCTTGGCTTCGTCGATCTCGATTTCCGCCTGGACGTTGGCCCCGTGCTTCTTGGCCAGGGCGGCAAGAATGCCGTCCTGGAGAAGCCCGTGCAGCTCCTCGCGCGTGATCTGCTTGAGGTTCGACAGCTCACGTAACGCTGTGAGAATTTCCGCCGATCCGGCCATCCGTGTCCCCTATCGTTTCCAGTGAAACGCCAATCGCGCCTGCGTGATCTCACGAAGCGGCACCTGCACCTCCCGCCCCTTCGGATCCCGCACCAACGCGACCTCAGCGCCTGCCTCGCCATCGAGCGCGAGAATCTCGACTTCCTGTTTTCCACCTGCCAGCAAAGGGCTCGTCACCGTGGCCCGACGTCCAATAAACCGGCGCCATTCCGCGGCGTTCCGGAGCGGACGATCCGCACCCGGAGACGACACCTCCAACACATACTGCTCGGCAACCAGCGCGTCGGCCTCCAGCCGGGCTTCGAGAGCCCGGGACGCCCGCGCGCAGTCGTCGATCGTGATCTTCTCGCCGTCTCGCCGATCGATCCGGATTTCCAGCACGGGACGGGCTCTGGACCCACCCCGCCGTAGCTCGACCAGGTCGAAGCCCAACGTGTCAAGTTCTTGCGCGACAATGGGTTCGATGGACTCGCTCACCTGCTGACCTCCGGCCGACCACGGACCGCTTCCTGCACCATGAACGTGCGAAACCCCCAGAGAACAAAAAAGTGTGGGGGCCATCCCCACACTTCTTCCGCCCGCGGTGAGCGAGCGATATCACGAAGAGGTTACGTCTCAGACTCGCAAGCTAGGGACCGGGTATGGCCGGGTCAAGATGACAGGCGTGCCCTGTCCGCCTTTCGGACGCTCCGGACGACGCGATCCGGCACCCATCCCCGTCATGTCAGGGCGATGATGCCCAGCATGCGGCCCGCGTCGCCGCTGCGGTGCGAGAAGTACCGCGCAGTGTCACAGCGCGAACACCCTGATGACGTTCGTACCGTGGCGACATGCCGTCGAGCCGCCTGTCTGGCGAGGGCCGCCCGGACATCGAGCAGCCCCTTGCCGTGATGCGCCCCACCGTGAACGGCCCGCAGCACCTCAGGCCCCACCTCGTAGCACTGGCCACAAATGGACGGGCCCAGCCAGATCGTGCATTCCTCTTCAGGGAAGCCGAGTGACGCGAGCGCATCGAGCCCCCGGTCGAGGATCTCAGCGGCGGTCCCGCGCCATCCGGCATGCAGGGCGGCAATCGCGCCCCCCGGGTGCCACAGCAGAACCGGTGTGCAGTCGGCTACCGTGACCGCGAGCGCGGTGCCGCGAGCAACGCTCACGTGACCGTCCGCTTCCCTCCCACGAAGCCACCCGTGCCACCCGGTGCCGTGCGTCATCACCTCGGCACCGTGCACCTGATGTGCCGTGGCCAGCCGCTCCACCCCGAGGTCGCCGAGGTCCGCCAGCAGCGCCCCCCACCGCCCCATGACGGCGCCGACCGGTTCGTCGCTCCCCAGGCCGAACGACCCGTTGGCCTTGGTCGTGGTCCACCCGCGGATACCAGGTGGCAACCCGTCGACCGGCTCGGCGAGATGAAGGGTGCGCGGCGTCATGCGCGGTTGACCGACGTTCAGTGGGCGCTCAACTCGACCCGCCTGATGCGGGCACCCAAGGCGCCGAGCCGCGACGCGATGCGCTCATACCCACGCTCGATCTGCTGTGCGTTGTTGATGATGCTCGTCCCATCGGCACAGAGCGCCGCCAGCAGCATCGCCATGCCCGCGCGGATGTCGGGCGATTCCACGGTTCCCCCGCGCAGTTGCGTGGGCCCCGACACGATGGCGCGGTGCGGATCACACAGGACGATGCGCGCGCCCATGCCCACCAGCTTGTCGGTGAAGTAGAGACGCGATTCGAACATCTTCTCGTGGAAGAGGATCATGCCTTCGCACTGGGTGGCGGCGACGATGGCGATGGACATGGTGTCCGCGGGGAACGCCGGCCACGGCTGGTCCTCGAGCTTGGCCACATGTCCCCCCAGATCCGTCTGCATGCGTCGCGACTGTTCTGCCGGGACGAGGAGATCGTCGCCCTCCACCACGCAGCTGATGCCGAGCTTCTCGAATCCCAGCAAGGTGCTCCGCAGATGCTCCACCCCAGCCCGCTCGATGCGCAGCGCGGACCGTGTGACCGCCGCGAGCCCGATGAATGACCCCACTTCGATGTGATCCGGGCCGATCTCGTGCGTCGCGCCGCCCAGCGGTAGCCCCCCCTCGATGGTATACACGTTGGACCCGATCCCCTCGATGCGCGCGCCCAGCGCCACGAGGAAGCGTGCCAGATCCTGCACGTGCGGCTCACTCGCGGCATTACGCAACGTCGTGCGCCCCCGGGCGGCGACGGCTGCCACCAGCGCGTTTTCCGTGGCGGTGACGCTGGGCTCGTCGAGAAAGACGTCGGCGCCGATCAGCCCGGCGGTGTCGAAACGGAAGCGCGCCCCGAGCTCATACGTGGCCCCCAGCGCCTGCAGCACATGGAAGTGCGTGTCGAGACGCCGGCGGCCGATGACATCGCCACCCGGTGGCGACAGCGTGACGGTACCGCAGCGCGCCAGCAGCGGCGCCGCAAGCAGGATGGACGCCCGAATGCGGGCACACATGGCGGGGTCGAGATCGGCCGCGCGCACCGTGTGGGCATGGATGCGCAGGGAGTTCTCGCCGGTCCATTCGCAATCCGCACCGGTGGTACGAACGAGCTCCACCAGCGTTTCGATGTCGCGGATGCGCGGCACGTTATGCAACTGCACCGGCTGGTCGGTAATGAGTGCCGCCGCCACGATCGGGAGCGCGGCATTCTTGTTGCCCGCGGGGCGAATCGACCCCTGGAGGCGCTGACCACCTTCAACGATGTATTGGACCGCAGACATGAGCCGGGATCGGGACGCGGGAATTCGGGGGACGGGACGCTTCAAGGTTAGTCACGCGCCGCCATGGACACGAGCCTCGGTAGCCTTTAGATCAGAAGCATGGCCTTCGCGCTCGCTTTGCCTCGGCTCGTGGCATGGTCCCTCCTGCAGGTGAGCAGCCTGCCCGATACGATCGTGACCCGGACCATTCCGGATCGCGGTGTCCTGGAATGGACGAGCGGCCTCCTGCAGATTCTGGTGCTGCTGCTGGCCGTGGGCGCCCTCGTTACCCTGATTCTGCTGCTCCGCGCCCTACGTGATGGGGTGCTGAAGCTCAATGGTACGCTCGACCGGCTGGCCGCCGACACCCGTCCGATGCTGGCAGACGCGAGCGCCATCGTCCGCGATGCGCGCGATACCGTGGCGACGGTGAAACGGGATGTGGCCGCGGTAACCGATGCGGCCGCCGCCGTTGGCGACACCATCCTCGATGCCGCCGCGGTGACCGCGCGCCGGGTCGATGAGGTGAATGCCGTGCTTGACGTGGTGCAGGACGAGCTCGAGGAAACCGCGATCACGGCCATCGCTGCCGTTCGTGGCGTGCGTCTGGGTGCCCACGAGCTGGTGGCGCGCTTTCCAGGCAAGGGGCGCAAGCGACGGCGCCCGACCACGACGGATCGGGACGACGAGGGGTGAGCGTGCGGCCACGCGCCAGGGTGCCGTGGGCGGCATGCCTGCTGCTGGCGCTGCTTGCCCTGGTCGCGACACCGGCCGAGGCCTGGGCGTGGACGCCGGGGACGCACGTCTTTCTCGGCGATGCGCTGCTTCGCCATCTCTCGCTGGTTCCGCCGCACATCGGTGCCCTGCTTGCTGCGTATCCGGCCGACTTTCTGTACGGGTCGATTGCGGCGGACACGAGCATTGCCAAGAAGTACGCCGAGGTCGGTCGGCATTGCCACTCGTGGCATGTGGGCATGGAGATCCACGACAAAGCGAACCCTCCGGCCTTGCAGGCCTTCGCGCTCGGGTATCTGGCGCATCTGGCCGCCGACGTGGTGGCCCACAACTTCTTCGTGCCCCGCCAGCTGGCGGTGACCTCGAGTACGAGTGCGCTGGGGCACAGCTACTGGGAAAGCCGCATCGACACCCACCTTGGCGATCCGTGGCCCCGCCGAGCCCGGGAACTGCTGCGGCTCGATCATTCGCCGGCCGACCAGCACCTCGATCGCATCCTCAGCCCCACGCTGTTTGGTACGCCCACCAATCGCCGGATCTTCCGCGGCATGGTGTACGTGACCGACACCGAATCGTGGCAGCGGATCTTTCAGCTGGTTTCCGAGAACAGTCGCTGGGATCTGGCCGACGCCGACGTCGGCCGCTATCTGGCCCGCGCCTTCGACTACATCGTGGACCTGCTGAATCGTTGGGACCGCAGTGAGCCGTTCACCTTCGATCCATCGGGTGATACACCGCTCCGCGAAGCCAAGCGGGTACGGCGGCAGGCGCGACGGGAGGGCGGCGATATGCGCGCGGCGCTCGAGGCCGACCGCATGTTCGGCATGCCGGTCACCCCGTTGCGCCACGCCCTCGATCTTCCTGCCCCGTTGTTCAGCCCCCGCGAGCGGCCAGCAACTGGTTGACCTTGCGGGGATCGGCCGACCCGTTCGACTTCTTCATCACGAGGCCGACCAGCACTCCCTGCAGCTTCTTCTCACCGCTCATGAAGCGCGCCGCCTCCGCGGCATGTTCGGCGAACACCTCGTCGATCCACCTCACCAGGGCCTCGTCGTCACGCACCTGCAGCAAGCCGGCCGCGCGGGCCACATCGAGCGGCGATCCCGGATCCTGTTCGAGCACGGTGAAGAGCTGACGCGCCGCCGTGTTGGAGAGTTGCCCCGACACTTCGAGCGCGATGAGGGCGCCCAGCCGCTCTGCCGACACGGGATGGTGGGCGAGTGGCGTTCCGGAGGCGTTGACCGCGGCCAGCACCGGTCCGAGCATCCAATTGGCGGCCCGTTTGGCGTCACCGGCCGCTACCGCGACCGCCTCAAAGCGATCGGCCAGCTCCCGCGTGGCGAGCAGCTGTTCGATCTCGGCATCGGCCAGCGCATACTGCGCGGCGAAGCGTGCACGGCGCGCCGGCGGTAACTCCGGCAGCGCGGCATGCTGGTCGGCGATATAAGCGGGGGCGAGCTGCAGCGGTGGCAGGTCCGGCTCGGGGAAGTACCGGTAATCGTGGCTTCCCTCCTTGCTGCGTGAGGGGCGCACCTCGTTGCGCTTGTCGTCGTAGAGCATGGTCTGCTGCTCGATACGCCCTCCCTGGGCCAATACCTTACACTGCCGCGCGAACTCGATCTCGGCCGCGCGCTCGATGGCCGAAAACGAATTGAGGTTCTTGATCTCGGTCTTGGTGCCCAGCGTCGCGTCGCCGATTCGCCGAACCGAAATGTTCACATCGACGCGGAGCGACCCCTCTTCCATGTTCGCATCGGACACGTCGGCATACTCGAGGATCTGCTTGAGCCGTTTGGCGTAGGCAGCGGCGTCGGCCGCGGAACGGATGTCCGGCTCGGAGACGATTTCGACCAGCGGCGTACCGGCGCGGTTGAGGTCGATGGCGGTGGCATCGGCAAAGCGATCGTGGACCGATTTGCCGGCGTCTTCCTCCATGTGCACGCGGTGCACTCGAATGACCCGCGGCGTCGCATCGGCGTTGGTGCCCACGACGATCGCGCCGTTGGTGGCCAGCGGGCGATCGAACTGCGAGATCTGATAGCCCTTGGGCAGGTCTGGATATAAATAGTTCTTGCGCGCGAACACCGACTCCGCGTGCACGGTGCAGCCGAGGGCCAGCGACGCCCGGGTGGCCAGGGCTACCGCCTGAGCGTTGAGCACGGGGAGTGCCCCAGGAAGCCCGAGGCAGACCGGACAGGTGTTGCTGTTCGGTGCGTCGCCGAACGACGTACGGCAGCCGCAGAAGATTTTGCTCTGCGTCTTGAGCTGACAGTGCACCTCGAGGCCAATGACGAGTTCCCACTCGCGGCCTCCTCCCGACAGGTCGTGCGCCGAGATCACTGGTGTGCCTCCGTTCCGAGCGCCCGTTCGAGCGCTGCCGCCGCGCGGAACATGGTGGGCTCCGCGAAATGCGGTGCCAGGAGCTGTCCTCCGACGGGGAGTCCATCAACCCGGCCAATGGGCTGCGACATGGCGGGAATGCCGACCAGGTTGGCCGTCACCGTGAAGATGTCGCTCAGATACATTTGGTATGGATCTGACACCTCACCAATGCGGAACGCCGGTGTTGGCGCCGTGGGGGTGAACAGCAGGTGCACGCCGGACGCGAACACCTGCGAGAACTCCTGGCGGATGAGGTCGCGCACCGCCTGTGCACGCCGATAGTAGGCATCGTAGTAGCCGGCGCTGAGCACGTAAGTCCCGAGCAGGATGCGGCGTGTCACTTCGGCGCCGAATCCCTCGGATCGGGTGCGCTCGTACATGGTACCGAGGTCGTCTGCCATGGCGCGTCGGCCATACCGCACCCCGTCGTAGCGGGCGAGATTGCTCGATGCTTCGGCGGGGGCAATGATGTAATAGACCGGAATCGCGAGATCGGTGCTGGGGAGTGAGACGTCGCGGATTTCGGCGCCCAGGCTCTCCAGCACGGTCAGTGCGTGCCGACAGTGCGCGGCGATGCGTGGATCGAGGGACGCCGGGAAGTACTCGATCGGTCGCCCGATCACGAGCCCCGCGAGTGGCCGCGCGTTGGCCGACGTGTCGTCGGCTGTTGGTGGCAGGAACTCGGGCACCGCGTGCCGCGCACTGGTGGCATCGAAGCGGTCATGCCCGGCGATGATCTGCAGTCCGGCGGCGGCGTCACCCACGGTGCGACCAAAGACCCCGACATGGTCCAACGAGGAGGCGTAGGCCACGAGCCCATACCGGCTGACGCGCCCGTACGTGGGCTTGACGCCTACGATCCCGCAGAACGCGGCGGGCTGCCGAACGGACCCGCCGGTTTCCGAACCGAGGGCGAGGCGAACCACCCCGGCGGCCACGGCGGCGGCCGACCCGCCGGAGCTTCCGCCCGGCACGCGGGTACGGTCGAGCGGATTCCGTACCGGCCCGAAGGCACTGTTCTCGTTCGACGAACCCATCGCGAATTCGTCCATGTTGGTCTTGCCAATGATGGCCGCGCCCGCGTCGCGCAGCTTGCGGACGGCGGTGGCTTCGAAGGGGCTCACGTAACCCTCGAGGACACGAGAGCCGCACGTCGTGGGCAGTTCGCGCGTGACCAGATTGTCCTTGATGGCGACCGGTACCCCGGCCAGTGGTCCGGCGTCGCGGCCCGACGCCTCGCGGTCCACGGCGAGAAAGGCATTGAGCCCGTCGGCGCCGGCACGCACCGCATCGAATGCGGCCCACGCCGCTGCCACGCGATGCGCACGCAGCGTGCTGAGGACGGAGTGGTCGCTCACGGCGCCTCCTCGGCACTGGCACCGAGCGCGCCGTGGGAGGCCAACCGGGGAACGAGGAAAAAGCCGTCACGGGCCGATGGCGCGAAGGCCTCGCGCGGGCGTGCGAGCGGGTCGGGCGCCAGCGCGTCGTCACGCCATGGTGCCCCCGGGGCGTCCGGCGAGCGGAGGACACTGCTCACATCCACCTGCTGCAGCACCTGCATGTGCGCGAGAATGCCGTTCAGTTCAGCCACCAGGGCTGGTACCCGTTCGGCGTCGAGCCCAACGCGGGCCAACCGGGCCACATGGCGCACATCGTCCGAGGTGACCGACATCAGTCCCACTCCTTTTCGAGCTTAGCCTGGGCGAGCACGAGTGTCTTGCGCCCGATTTCCTCGTCATCGAAATCGATGCGCACCTTGGTGTCGCGCCCGCTGCCGGTGATTTCCGCAATCGTGCCACTCCCGAAACGCGCATGCTTGACGCGTTCGCCCGGCCGGTAGGCCGGCGCATCCTGCGATTCGTCCTCGGGCTGCGGGACATCACGCCGGTTGGGGGTGCTGAACCCACCGGCCGGCCGCGTGGCGAAGGGGACATTGGGCGCACGATCGCCGTAGGCGTTGGAGCCGTACGGGCCGCTTGCCCGGCGTGGGACGCCGGCAGCGAACCCACTGGCCGACCCACTGCGCTCCCAGCTCTGGTCGCCATCCCGCCGACTGCAGTAGCCGCTCTCGAGTCCGGCCGCACCGGCACGCCCTTCGGCCTTGGCGCGCCCCGTCTTGCCCCGCTCCGCCAAGGACGGCGTGACGGCCTTGAGGAAGCGTGAGGGCATGGAGATCATGAGTTCACCGTTACGCCGGCGCTGTTCGGCGCACGTGAGGTACAGCTTCTCCTCGGCCCGGGTGATCCCCACGTAGAACAGCCGGCGCTCTTCCTCGAGCGACGACGGATCCTCGGCGGCGCGCGCCAGTGGGAAGAGTCCGTCTTCGAGCCCACACACGAACACCAGGGGGAACTCCAGTCCCTTGGCATTGTGCATGGTCATGCACACCACGGCGTCGGCCTTGGGGTCGAGCTTGTCGACGCCGGCCACCAGCGTCGACGACTGCAGGAAGTGATCGAGCGGCGTGAGTCCCACCTCGCCGCCCTCATCGGCCACCACCTCAGCCGCACCGGCAATGAGTTCGCGCACGTTGTCGATGCGCTCGAGCCCTTCCGGCCCCTCGGCGCGCAGGTGTTCGGCGTACCGGATGGCCTGCACGAGATCCCGCAGGAGTTCATCAACGGCCGCCTCCACGGCGGCGACGCGCAAGCGCTGCACCAAGCCCACGAAGTCGGCCAGTGCCGCCCGTGCGGCGGGGCGCAGCGACGCCACCACATCGGGGTGCGTGGCGATCTCCAGCAACGGCTTGCCATCGAGCGCCGCTCGCTCGGCGAGCAGCGCAATGCTGGCATCGCCAAGGCCGCGCTTGGGTACGTTGGCCGCCCGGAGGAACGCCTCGTTGTCGGCGGGGTTGGCGATGAGCTTGAGGTACGCCATGAGATCGCGGATCTCACGACGGTCGTAAAAGCGCACCGCGCCGACCAATCGGTACGGGATGTTGCGGCGCCGAAACGCATCTTCGACGGCGCGGGACTGGGCGTTGGTGCGATAGAGGACGGCGCAGTCACGTCGCGACAGATCCGACTTCGCCATGCGGCCCAGAATCGTCTCGGCGATGAAGTCCGCTTCGTCGCGTTCGTCGAGACACTCGATGAGGGTGACCGGTTCTCCGGCCGGACGCGTGGCGCGCAGTGTCTTGCCGCGGCGTTCCGTGTTCTCCGCGATCACCGCATTCGCGAGCGCGAGGACGTTGGGCGTGGAGCGATAGTTCTCCTCGAGGCGCACCACAGTGGCGCCCGGAAAGTCGCGCTCAAAGTCGAGGATATTGCGGATGTCCGCGCCGCGCCATCCGTAGATGGACTGATCGTCGTCGCCGACCACCATGACGTTGCGGTGCAGGCCGCCCACCAGTTGCACGAACCGATACTGCGCTGCGTTCGTGTCCTGGTATTCGTCCACCAGCAGGTAGCGGAACCGTCGCTGGTAGTGCGCGCGCAATGCCTCGTCCATCTCGAGGGCGCGCACCGGAAGCACGAGAAGGTCGTCGAACGTGACGGCATTCGCCTGCTGCAGCGCCGCTTCGAGATCGGTGTACACGCCGGCAACCGCGGTGGAGAAGGTGTCGCGTGCGGTACGTGCGTACTCGCCGGGCGACACGAGCGCGTTCTTGGCGCTGGAGATGGCACCGAGAATGGCCTTGGGCGCGAACTGGGTGGGACTGAGCTTGCGCCGTTCCATGACGCGCTTCACCGCGCCGATGGTGTCGTCTTCGTCGTAAATCGTGAAATTCTGTTCGCGACCAACCAGGGGGGCGACGCCGCGCAGCATACGCGCGCCCAACGCATGGAAGGTGCCGCACCACATGCCCTTGGGCTCGTGGCCGAGGAACGCCGCGATGCGCTCCCGCATCTCGCCGGCGGCCTTGTTGGTGAAGGTGACCGCGAGAATCTCGTGCGGAGCCACGTTGCGCGTGCCGATGAGGCGTGCGATGCGGGTGGTCAGCACCCGCGTCTTGCCCGAGCCGGCGCCCGCCAGGACGAGCGCGGGGCCGTCGTCGTGAAAGACGGCGTCACGCTGGCCGGGATTGAGCCGGCGCGTGAGGGCATCGAGGTCGACGCGTGGCGCCGAAGGCACCGCATCGAAGAGGGAACCGGTCCATCCCGTCGTTGTCATCCGCTCAAGATAACGTCGAACGCTGCTCCCCGGTCGGTTTCGGCGAGTACCAATCGCCCGTGATGATTTTCCTCCACAATGCGCCGAGCCAACGCCAGGCCAATGCCCCAGCCGCGATCCTTGGTGGTGAACCCGGCGTCGAAGATGCGCTTCCGCAGCGCGCGCGGGACCCCCGGCCCGTCATCCTGCACCCGAATGCGAGCGCCTCCCTCTGGGATTGGGGTGACCGCGACGACGACTTCGCCATTGCGGCCACCGAGGGCATCCATGGCGTTCTTGATGAGCACTTCCAGCACCCATTCCAGCAGCACGACGTCGCCACGCACCATAACCGGTCCACCGGGGTCGTCGCTGCGAATGGTCACCGTGCGCGCCAGCGTGGGCGCGCGCGCCGCGAAGTACTCCGCCAACCGTCGCACGAGCGCCGTGGCGTCGAGCGTTTCGTCGCGCGGTGGCCGTCCGATACGCTCGAAGCGATGTGAGACGCGTTCGAGCCGTTGCACATCCTGCGTCATGGCCGCGACGGCGCGCGTGCCGGTACCGCCCGTGACGGTATCGGCCAGCAGTTCGATCCATCCGGTGAGCGCGGAGAGGGGCGTTCCCAGCTGGTGGGCGGCCTCACGGGCCATGCCGGCCCAGACCTTTTCCCGCTCGGCGCGCCCGCGTTCCACGAGCGCGTACACCCCGAGCCCCACGAGCAGCGTGATCCCGAGCGCCTGCAGCAGCGGAATGAAGCGTAATCCGTCGACGATGGCGCTGTCGCCCAGATGCACGGCGCCCACCGCCGGTTCCACGATGGGCGGATTCTGCCGGTCCAGCTCGGCGACATAGCGGCGGAAGCGCACCGTATCGGACGGATCGATTCCGTCGGGGAGATTGGCCGTTGCCGACACGCGGCCGTCGTTGTCGGTGAGGACAAGCGGCAGCCCCGACTCGCGGATCTGCCGTGACAGATCGAGGAGGGCGATGGTGGGATCGGCGTTGACGCTGGTGTCCTGCAGCGCTTCGTAGATGCGCGCGTACATGCGCCCCTGGCCTGCCCCGGCCGCCCGCAGCTGGGTGACCACATGCTGCGTGTAGGCCACGTACCAGACCAGCAGGGCGATCACCCCGAGCACCATCGCAACGAGGGGCCAGCGACGACGGCGCATGTGGAAGGGGGCGAGGGAGAACCGATGGCGCCTTGGCAGAGTCAGCGCAGGACGGCCCGGCCCAGCCAAGGCTGCAGGGCCTCCGGAATGCGCACCGAGCCGTCGGCCTGCTGGTGGTGTTCGAGCAGGCTGGCAATGATGCGCGAAAATGCGAGCGCCGATCCGTTGAGTGTATGCACGAAGCGCGGCTTCTCTCCGGGCGCGGTGCGATAGCGGATGTTGGCGCGCCGGGCCTGAAAGTCGGCAAACAGGCTGCAGCTGGAGACCTCCAGCCACTTGCCAACCGCCGGCGCAAACACCTCGAGATCGTATGTCATGGCGCTCGAGAAGCCCGTGTCTCCGGCCGCGAGCAGCACGCGCCGGTAGGGCAGCTCTAGCCGTTCCAGCACGGTTTCCGCATGGCGGGTGAGCAGTTCGAGCTGCTCGCGCGCATTTTCCGCGGTGGCGTAGCGCACGAGCTCAACCTTGTCGAACTGGTGTACCCGAAGCAGGCCGCGTGTATCCTTGCCCGCCGAGCCGGCTTCACGCCGGAAGCAGGCGCTGTAGCCGCAGAGGCCCATCGGCAGCGCCGACGCGTCAAGGATTTCGTCGCGATACAGATTCGTGATGGGCACCTCCGCGGTGGGGATGAGGAACAGATCCTCATCGGGCACGCGGTACATGTCGTCCTCGAACTTGGGCAACTGCCCGGTGCCGGTCATGCTGACCCGATTGACCACGAGCGGCACCCACGCCTCGTCGTACCCATGCTCCTCGGTGTGAAGCTCGAGCATCATGTTCATGAGCGCACGAACCAGCTTGGCTCCCACGCCGCGATACACGATGAACCCCGATCCGGAGATCTTCGCGCCCCGCGGCAGGTCGAGCATCCCCAGCGTGGCCCCCTTCTCCCAGTGCGGGACCAGAGTGTCGCCGTCGCCGCGCGGCTCGCCCCACGTCTTCATGACGGTGTTGTGCGACTCGTCACCCTCGGGGACCTCGGCGAGGGTGATGTTGGGCAGTTCGTACAGCATGTGCTGCACCGCGGCTTCGGCCTCATTTCGTCGCTGCTCGAGGGCGGCAATGGCCTCGCCAATGGTACGCCCCTCGGCGATCAGCGACGAGGCCTCCTCTCCGGCCTTGCGCTTCTGCGCCACATCCTGCGTGAGCTTGTTGCGTCGTGCCTGCTGTGCCTCCAACTCGGTGATCGCGGCGCGCCGCTCGCGCTCCAACACCTCGGCGCGGTCCAGCACTGGCGCCAACTCGGCAAGCTTGCCGCGGCGCCGCATGCCTTCGCGCAGATGGTCGAGTTGATCGCGCAGCAGCCGAATATCGTGCATGCCAGTGTCAGGTTCAGGTGGAGGGGAGGCCCACCGTGAGCGCACGATACCCGCAATTGCGGTTCACGAGCGCCCGCAGCACGATGCGCCGTTCGGCGAGGATGACGCTGTCAACGGCCACCTTGCCGTAGAACGGGTCCTGGAGGATGCACTGCGAGCTGGTGAGCCTGATCAGCACGACCTCGTTGACCGCCACCACGAGGGTGGAGTCGTCGGTGTAGCCCCGATCGGGGGCCCGCGTGATGGCATCGAAGGCCGACGTGCTGCGCGCGAGCCCGATGCTGGGCGCCCCGGCCGGCGCCTGAGGGACGAGCGCCCGTGCCGGCAGGAACCGGACCTTGCCGTCGGCGGTGATGTCGAAGGCGACCTCGAAGTTCACCGTGCCGTTGCTGAGCAACTGCGGGCGTTGGACCGAGAGGGTGCTGAAGAGCACACTGGCCGGGAGGGCCGAATTGGTACCGGACAGCGCCCACACGCTGAAGGCGCGCACGGTGTTTTCACTCGTGGGCGGCGACAGGAACGGGTTGCTGTCGCTGCATGCGGCCCCCACGTTTGTCATCAGGGCGATGGCACAAATTGACAGGGCGCGCCGAGCCAGGCGAGGCGCGCCGTTGCGACGGTCGTTCAGGGTGAAGCGCATGGCGATTTCCGAGGTGATCCGGCCGTCAGGCCGGCGAACGTCCCGCCTCGGAGGTTACCGCCCAACTCGTGCACGGGCAAGCGGTTCGGCCCCGCAATGATCGCTTGACTTCGCACGCTGGCCGGGACAGCGTTCCGCCATGCCCACCATTCGAGATCTGGTCAGCGCGCTGCGGCGCCGTGACGGCGTGGACGCGGCGATCGTTCTCGGTCGCGACGGCCTGCTCATTGACGGGAACAGTGCGTCGCCTCTCGACCCCGACGGGCTCGCGGCGTTCGTGCCCCCAATGGCCCTCGCCGCTGCCGATCTGGGCGTGGCGGCGCAGCGCGGAGATTTCGGCATCATGGTGCTCGAGTATGCGGAAGGCCATGCGGTCGTCACGGCGCTGTCGCATGACGCCTTTCTCCTGATCCTGCTGCAGCCCACGGCCAATCTCGGCGCCCTGCTCTACGAACTGCGACGTCACCGCACCCAGATCTCGGCGCTGGTCTGAGCCAGTGACCGAGGCGGTGACCGACAGCCCGACGACGGCGCTGCCGATTCTGGTCGTCGACGACGAGCCGCACATTGGCCGCATCATCCGCACGCGGCTCGAGCAGGACGGCTTTCGGGTCATGCTCGCCGAAAGCGGGGTCGAGGCGCTGGATCAGCTGCAGCGTGAACCGGACGTTGGGCTGATCGTGCTGGACCTTATGCTGCCCGGCATGTCGGGGATCGATATCTTGCGGGTCCTCCGTGAGGATACGCGCTGGAGCGACCTGCCCTGCATCGTCCTGACGGCAGCCGGTCAGGAAGCGCACTGGCAGGAAGCTGAGGCACTCGGCGTGGCCGAGGTCATGTCGAAGCCCTTCAGCCCCCGCCGGCTGCTTGCCCGCGTGCGCCACCACATGCGGGGGCCGCGCGCCTCCGCCGATGATTCGAGTTTGCTGTGACCCGTCCTTTCCCCCGGTCGAAGACCGCATGATTCGCTGGAACGTGGTGCTGGCCGGCGGTATCGGCTCGCGCTTCTGGCCGTTATCCACGCCAACGCGCCCCAAGCAGTTGCTGCCGCTGGTCACAGATGCGCCCATGTTGTGCGACACCCTCGACCGGTTGCGCCCATCGGCGCCGCCTGAGCGCACCTTGGTACTGACCAACGCCACGTTGCGCGACGCCGTGCTGGCGCTGGATCCGACACTGCCGGCCGACAACGTGATTGCCGAACCGCGCCCGGCGGGTACCTGCGCCGCGCTGGCGTGGGCCGCCAAGCTCATTGCCGCTCGCGACGGTGGTGAGGCGGTCATGGTGTGCACACACGCAGACTGGGCCATTGGCGATGTGGAGGCGTTCCGCCAAACGCTGGACCGCGCCGCGGTGGTGGCGCTGACGAGCCGTTCCCTGGTGACGGTGGGTATCGTGCCGTCACGTCCCGACCCCGGTTTCGGCTACATCCAGCCTGGCGAGGTGGTGCGCGATGATGTGCGGCGGGTGGCGCGCTTCGCGGAGAAACCTGACGCCGCCACGGCCACGCGGATGGTCGCCGAGGGGTATCTCTGGAACTCCGGCATTTTCGCCTGGTGTGTGGGCGACCTGCTCGAAGAGATCCGCGAGCACACGCCGGAGGTCCAGCCGGCGTTGGCGTCGTCGGGCGACGATCTCGCGCGATTCTTCGCCGCCGTCCGCTCGATTGCCATCGATGTGGGTGTGCTGGAGCGTTCGCACCGTGTGCTGGTGCTCCCCGGGCAGTTCGGCTGGGACGATGTCGGCACCTGGGCCGCATTGCATCGGGTGCGCGCGCATGATGGGCAGGACAACGCCATGCTTGGTCCGAGCCATGCCTGCCAGTCCACCGGCAATGTCGTCCATGCAGACGGTACCCAGGTGGTCCTCTACGGCGTCCATGACCTTGTGGTGGTGGCGCGCGCGGGGCTGGTCATGGTCACAACCCGTGAGCGTGCCGCCGACCTCAAGACCCTGCTGGACACGCTTCCCCTAGACGTACGCGATCGATGATGATTTTCTACGATGACGCCCGAGCGCGTCGGTTCGAGCCGTTTGCCACCACGCGCCCCCTGGCCGAAATGCGCATGGGGGCGCTGCTCCAGCGCGAACGATGGCAGGAGGTGCTGCACGCGGCGCCACGCGGGTTCGTGTCATCACCGCACCTTGAAGGATTCACCGAGTTCGATGCGCCCCCTGCTCATGTGGGTGATGTCCCCGCGGGCACGTGGCTGGTGAACACCCGTGCCGTGCCGATGCTGGAAGCCGTACGCAGCACCGCCACGGTGCTGGCGATCGATCACAAGGTGGCGGCCGTCAAGCTTGCCGCGGCCGTGTCGCGTGAGCAGCTGCAGGACGCGCTGTTCGCGCTCGAGGATGTCCTGCCGAGCACCGGCTCGATGGCGAACATTCCGGGCGTGTGGCTCGACAACGTGTGGGACCTGGTCGCGCATCTCCAGAGCGTGTTGCAGGCGGACATCCCGACACTGGCGCTGCAGACCGAAGCGGTTCCCCTGGCAAACAGTCTGGCGACGATTCTGGGGAGCCACGGCGTCTTTGTGGAAGCCGATGCGACCATCGAACCGCAGGTGGTGTTCGACACCACCCTTGGTCCGGTGCTGCTGCGTCGGGGCGCGGTCGTGCAGGCCTTTTCGCGTGTCGCCGGCCCCTGTTACGTGGGCCGTGAGGCGTCGGTGCTGGGCGGACGCGTGGCGGGGTGCGCCATCGGCGACGTCTGTCGGGTGAACGGCGAGCTGTCGGCGTCCATTCTGGTCGGGCACAGCAACAAGGGACACGAGGGGTTCGTGGGTCACTCCGTCCTGGGACGGTGGGTCAACCTCGGCGCCGGTACCACGACGAGCAACCTGAAGAACACGTACGGCAGCGTCTCGTTGTGGACTCCGGATGGTGTGCAGGACACCAAGCTGCCGTTTCTTGGCACCCTGTTTGGCGATCATGCCAAGACCGGCATTGGCCTGCGCCTCACCACCGGTTGTGTCGTTGGCGCCGGAGCCAACGTGTTCGATGCGATGCCACCCAAGGCGGTGGCCCCGTTTTCCTGGGGCGGTGCGGCGCCGTACGGCCGCTTCGCCGAGGAGAAGTTCGTCGATACCGCGGAGCGTATGATGGCGCGCCGTCAGATCGTCATGTCCGCATCGGCCCGCGGGTGGTGGCGCCGTGTGCACGCCGTCGCGAGCGCCGACACGCGTTGGCCGCGTCGGTGAGGGGCCACTCGTGATTACCGTGACCATGCTCGGCTCCGGGAGCCGAGGCAACGCGATGCTGGTGGACGGCAGCGATGGCACCGTGCTGGTGGACGCCGGTTTCGGCGTGCGTACCCTGGCCAAGCGATTCGAGGCGGTGCAGCGGCGGCCCAGCGATGTGGGGGCGGTGCTGCTCACGCACGAGCATGTCGACCATGCGTGTGGGGCAGCGGCGGCCTGCGACCGGTGGTCGTGGCGCGTGCACGCATCGGCCCCTACCCTTGCGGCCATGTCGCTGCTGGCCAATGGAGCGCCCGCCGACCTGCAGCCCTTTGCGCCGAGCGGTGATCAGGTGCTGTGCGGATTCCTCATCGAACATGCCCCGCTGCCGCACGATGCCAGCGATTGTCGCGCGCTGGTGCTGACCGATCGCGCGAGCGGTGCGCGACTGGGGATCGTGCTCGATGCCGGCCATGTCCCCGAGACGCTGCCGGCGTTTCTCGATCGCCTGGATCTACTGGTGGTGGAGTCGAACCATGACCCGGACCTGCTGGCGAATGGTCCGTATCCGTGGCCGCTCAAGGAGCGCATTGGCGGTGGGAGCGGACATCTTTCGAACCGGCAGGCGTCCATGCTGGCCGCTGCCTGTGCGCACCGCGGGTTGCGCCACGTGGTGCTGGCCCATCTCAGCGAAACGAACAACACCCCCGCCCTCGCTTTGGCGAGCACACGCGAGGCACTCCGCGGCGCCGGCTGGAAGCGCGACGGGGTGTCGACGGCGCTGCAGCGCGTGCCGCTCTCGCCGGTACGCGCCGACGGTGGCGTCGGGCGGCTGGCGGCGACGCAGTTGGCGCTTGGCCTCTAGCGCCGAAAGGCGCGAAAGGATCCCGACGCTTCGACGGTGCCGCCGGCGCCGACATCGAACCAGCTGCCGCGCAATGTATCGGCGCTGTGCGTTCCGACATGCCGGCGGGTGAGCCCAGCCAGCGTCACGTCGAATTCCACCGTGCGGCTGCTGGCCACCCGTCCGCCAACCGGTCCGCTGAGTCGACGCTGACCGGCCTGCCCGCCCACCTCGAGCACATCGAAGGTCCCGGCGAAGGCCGTGGCCGACGTGCTGCGGATGGTGAGCACTCCCTGGGCGGTGCTCGCGCTCCCCGATACTCCCTGGCTGGTCAGGTCCCAAAGCCCTTCCACCGGCGTAACGCCCGGTGCTTCGGTTGTGGCCGGCAGACATCCGGATACGACAAAAACCATTGCCGAACATACGCTGACGGCAATTCGACGAAGGCAGACCGTGGAGAAACTCTGTCGCATGTCCGCAGGACGCGCCGTGGCGCGCTGCCGCAACGGAGATGGGGACCGCCGCATACCGAGTGAAGATCGGTCAAAATGACCACGGCGAAATAGGCCCAAATACGTACTCAAGTTTTCGTGACCAGATGCCGGGTCCACTCTTCTTTCCATCGGCTGTCACATCCTCGGTCCCCCCGATTTTTCAATCCGAGATCAGCCCGTGACGGGAACGCCCCGCACGACCCCCTATATCCCGGAGTGATCGATGAAGGTCACTCGGATCATCGCCGCGGCCGCCATGTCGGCCGTTCTGGCGGGAACCGCTCAAGCGCAGGTGACGGTGAATTGTACCGGCACCGCTACGACTGGCCCCACGGGCTGTCAGACTGTCAACACTGTCTCCGCCGCCGTGCCGTTCGTGGCGCGCCTGGTGCTGAGCGCTGCTGCCACCACGCTGACCGCGCCCACCGCCGCGGACTTTGGCACGACGGCTGGTGTCACCAACGCCAATGCGATCACGCTGTCGGTGCGGGCCAACTCCGCCTACCGCGTGACTGCCTCCACGGCAGCAGCCACGTGGACCGGCCCAACGGGATCCACCAAGCCGGTTGGTGATCTTCGTCTGTCGACCGACAACTTCGCCACCTCGGTGGTGCTGACCACCGCCGGCGTACAGATCGCCTCAGGGACGGCGCCCACGGCCACGGCCAACCTCCAGATCGGCTACAACGTGGTCTACAACTGGACCAGCGACCTGCCCGGCACCTACTCGCTGCCGGTACGGTACACGCTCACGTCGCCGTAAGCTCGCCGGACGAAGCTCGCCGCAAGCTCGGCAGCGAAGCGCGCGGCCCCTGAAGACCGGGGCCGCGCGCGTTGCTTTTGGGTCCACGAGTGGCGGTGGGCCGGTCGTGTAACGGCCACGGAATCGCACGGCCGACGGGCTCTTCGGATGCTTCATAAGCTCTTGTGAAATGAGCATTTCCACACCATTGGCAACCTGCGTCACTGCGCCAAGCGATGCGCCAGCGTCCTGATGCCTCGCTCATGCAACCGCACACTTACTGATGAGTTCGTCACCTGATTGGCAGTGTCGGCCGCCAAAAACACGACCAAGGGCGTACTCAAGTTTTCGTGACGAATGACCGGTTCCGATCTTCTTCCATGGGGCTGTCACAATCCCGGCCCCCCGAACGATCACGCCGGGACCAGCCTGTTGCGGGACGTCCCCGCACGAACCCTACTTCCGGAGAGATCGATGAAGGTCACTCGGATCATCGCCGCGGCCGTCATGACGGCCGCCTTGGCGGGAACCGCGCACGCGCAGGTGACGGTGGATTGCACCGGCACCGCCACGACCGGGCCTACGGGCTGTCTGGTCACCAACACTGTCTCGGCGAACGTGCCCATCGTGGCACGCCTCGTCCTGAGCGCCGCCGCCACCACGCTGACGTCGCCCACCGCCGCCGATTTTGGCGCGACGGCTGGCGTTTCGGACGCCAATGCGGTCACGCTCACCGTACGCGCCAATGCCGCGTATCGCATTACCGCCTCCACGGCGGCCACGGCGTGGACCGGGCCCACGGGCACCACGAAGCCGATTGGTGATCTCCGGCTGTCGACCGACAACTTTGCGACGTCGTCGGTGCTGAGCGCGGCTGGCGTGCAGATCGCGTCGGGGGCTGCCGCAACTGCCGGTGCCAACATCCAGATCGGCTACAACGTGCGGTACGACTGGACGACCGACCTGCCCGGCGGCTACTCGCTCCCGGTCCGCTACACGCTCACGTCGCCGTAATCGTTGCGCGTGGTATGCGGCGCCCCCGCGTGGGACACCGCATACCGTGCCGCGATGTGCCCATCATGCGTGGATTTCGCGCATCTGCCCGTCGCCTCCTGGTGCGCCGGCCCCTGCTGCTGCTCGTCACGTCTGCCCTGCTGTCGCTCCCCCGTGCCGTTCCGGCGCAGGTGAGTTGCAGCGGTGCCCCGACGTGCACGGTCACCGTGCAGCTGGGTCTCACGCGCAATCATGTGGCCAGCCTTCAGGTGAGCAGTGCCGCGACCGTGCTGCCAACGATCACGGCCGACAACTTTGCCGCAGGATTCGCCGCCGTGACGGGGCCGACGGTGACCGTGCGATCGAATGCCGCGTACGTGCTGACGGTGCAGGCGGCGCAGCCGTCGTGGGGCTATTCCGGGACGGCCGCGAATCCGGGCAAGCCCGCCAGTGACCTTGAATGGAGTGTGAGTGCCACAGGCAGTTTCACGTCGGCCGCAGTCGCGGGCCGACTGTGGCCGAGTAGCGCCACGTCGGCCCCGCCGACGTCGGCGCAAAGTGTCCCGCTTTTTTACCGTGTGCGCTGGAACTGGGTGAACAGCCCGCCTGGCGCATACTCGCTTCCCGTCACCATCACGCTGACTTCGCCATGATGCAGCCATTGACCTGGTGCTCCGTCTCGGGGCGCCTGCCCCGCCTGCTCGCCGCGTTCGTCCTGATCGTGGCGACCGCCGCGCCGGTCCAGGCACAACTCGCCATCGACAAGCTCGACCTCGTGCTGCGCCCCGATGCAAGCGACGAGCGAACCGGTCTGCTGGTCGTGCGCAACGAGAGCGACGCCCCGACGCAGGCGGTGGTGACGCTCGAAGACTGGGATCGTGCACCGGACGGCAACAACCGGTTCTACCCGGCCGGAACGGTGGCGGGCAGTTGCGCGCAGTCGCTGAGCGTCTTCCCACTGTCGTTGTCGCTCAAGCCCGGCGAGGCGCAGACCATTCGCATCGACTACACCGGTCCCGCGCAGCGGGCGGCGGAATGCTGGTCACTGGTGGTCGTGGAATCGGCCGTCCCGCGTGTCGGCCCCGGCGGCCGTCAGCTCATGTATCACGTGCGCACCGGCCTCAAGGTGTACGTGTCCCCGGAGAACGCTCCGGTGGATGGTGAGGTCGAGGGACTCTCCGTCGCGCGCACCATGGCGGACGGGAAACAGAAGGATGTGGCGATCGTGGCGTTCGCCAATCGCGGTGGCAAGCACTATGTCGCGCGCGGCCGCCTCGAGATTCGCCGCGAAGACAATACGCTGGTGGACTCGTTGGAGCTGCCGCCGCTGTTCGCGCTCCCCGGCGCGACCATGCACGCCACGGCCGCACTGCCGACACTCCTGTCGGGGCGCTACCTGCTGCTGGGCATCATCGACTATGGCGGCAGCGAAGTGGCCGCGGGCATGTCCACCATCGTGGTGAAGTAGGGTGAAGGGGTTGCGTCTCCTCTGCGAGCGACGGTTGGCGTGGGTCGCCGGCCTGCTGATCGGCGTGGCCGTCCCTCTGGTGCGGCCGCAGACCGCCCGTGCGCAGAGCTGTGCACCCGGACCCAACAACAGCTGCATGACGATCACCTTCACCCCGCTGCGCCCCACGCCGTCGGGTGAGGACTTTGCCGTCGGCGTTGGCGTCCTGGGCTCGTTCACGATCACGGTCCTCAAGTGCGGTGGCGCTCCGTGCACCGTGCTGGTCGCGGCAGCCAATCAGCCGCCCGGTGGGCTACGGCTGCGCGTGGGCGGGGCCCAGCCGCGTTCACTCGCCGAATGCCCGGTTGCTCTGACCGGTGTAACGCAGCCGTTCACCTTCCTCTCGCGAGTTATTGCGACGACGAGCGGACCGGCCACGTACACCGTATGGCTGTGCCGCCCCCTCAGCTGGGATCCGGCGGTCACGCCGCTTGGGTCGACCTCTCCGGAAGTGCGCTTCCGGTTGCTGCAGAACTGATGTCCCGTCGCGTCACCGGGCTTTCCGTTGCGGCCATCGTGGCCAGCGCCTGGGCGGGAGTGTCGCTCTCGGCGCAGCCCCGTGGCGCGACGGTCCCGTCGCGCGCCGCCTCCGACGGGGCGCGCGGCAGTGTTGCCGTGCGCGCCGATACCGTGCGCCGTGCGGGCAGCCCTGCAACGCGTCCGTCGCCGCCAGTGTCGAGCACGATCGTGCTCGCCACCAACGGCGCTGAAGTGTCTGTGGCGCGCGTCCCCATTCCCGACGAAGTCCGTGTCGGACGCCCGGGAGCCAACCGCCCATGGCGCTACGCGGTGCGTACGGAGTCGCACACACAGTTGCTTGGCGCTGCGCGCGGGCTCGTTGGTGGCGACAGCGCCGTACTGGTCCCGCTGCGGGTGTCGCGACGGGCGCCAGCCGGACGCGTGCGCGCCGCCACCGTGATCTTCAGCTCCGCCGCAGACTCGCTGGCGATTGGCGTTGACCTGGATGTGCCGATGCTGCGCGCGCTGACGGTGACGCCCGCCGCGCGCTCCATTGTGGCGGCACGAGGTGGGTGGACCCCCGTCTCCATTGGATTCGTCAACGATGGCAATGTGGACGAGCCGATTGTGCTGCAGGCAGCCCCACCGCCGGGGTGGCGCAGTGTGTGGCGCGCTCCCGCCAGCGCTCGCGTGATGCCCGGTGCCCGCGCAGAGGGCGAACTGCGCGTGTGGATACCGCCGGAGGCCTCCTTGGGGATTTCGCTGGTGGCCGTGGAGGTGGCCCTCCCCGATGGACGAACACACTCGGAGCTACTACAGGTCGAAGTGCGGGGACGCATGGGGACGCAGGCAGACGGCCCCGTCGTTCGCGCGTCGGTGGCCAATGCCTTCGGTGTCGACCAGCGGTCGTCTACGGGCTATGCGCTGGAACTGGGGGGGCAGCTCACTGATTCGACGCGCGTCGCCGGCCGCTTTACCTACGCGGGGCGCACCCCCGAGCTCAGTGGCACCAGCTTCGCTCTGGCGCGTTCGGGGGTCATTACGGCACCGCCCATGCTCGAGATTACCCATCCTTCGCGCGAGCTCAAGCTGGGGGCCGTGGGAGGCGTCATGCCGGAGCTCGGCGGGCAGTTTCTCACCGGCCTCGGCGTGACCGGGCGCATCCGTCACCGTGCGTGGGATGCCCGTGCGCATTCGCTGGCGCCGCCGGCTCTTTCGCAGCAGTTCGCGCTGCTGGCGCGGAACCCAGGGCACCTCGCCGGTGCCGAGGTGGGCTACACCACGCGGGTGGCGCGCACGGCGCTCTTCGGGAGCAGCCTCAGCGATCCCTTCACCCGACGGGCGCTGTCGGCCGTGGGGCTGCGTACCGCCATTGGGAGTGCGGCGACGCACACCGACGGCATGCTGTCAGGCCGCGGTAGCGCCCTGCTGGGCGAATTCGCCATGCGGAGCCACGGCCATGGCCCGTCACTTGGCGTGACGGGCAGTTACCGCTACAGCGGCGCTGCCACCGCGTTCGATGTGCGCGCCCTGCATGCCCCGGGCGGGACGCAGGGCTTTGCACGCGCCAGCAACGAATACACTGTCTCGGCATCGCGAACACTGGGCCGTCGCCATGGCATTTCCGGCGGCGGCTGGTGGCAGAACGACGCCAACGCCGTGCTTGGCGCAGCCGAATCGCGGGGGTGGTTCTTCACCCCCACCGCGTCGCTTGGCCGACTGGGGTCGTTCACCTTCGAGGGACGAGGCACGCGCTTCAGCGCAGGGACCGGTAGCGGAGCCTTCACGGGGCTCGGCATGGACGGCGTCCCCCTGCCCGCCGTCGACATGGAGAGCGCCGCCACTGCCGCGGCGGTACGCATCGTGAACGACGAAGTCAGCGGCGGCGGGTCGTACTTCTTCGATCTGCTGGGCACGCAGGTCATGGCGCGATCGATGCTCACGTCGGCGGAGCGTCGTCTCGTGGAGCCCGGCATTCCGACAACCAGCAGCCGGCAGTTGCGCCTCGAGCACATGCTGCTCGTTTCGCGCTCCCTCGCGCGCGGCACGATGCAGGCCATGTGGCAGCAACAGCAGGCAAGCGGTCTCGGTGGCCTCATGCCGCCGCAACAGAGTGTGCAGCTGCGTCTCGATCGGCTGCGGCCGATCGCCACCAAGCCGGTGGAAGTGGGCGTCGACTACCAGCGGCTGTCGGTGGGCAGCGGCGCCTCGCCGTTCTGGATGGCGCGCGCGGCCCTCACCGTGCCGTTGCTTGCCGGAACCAGTCTCACGCTGAGTGCCGAGCGCAACCCGTTCGTGGGGAGCATCGCCGGCGGGGGAGGCAGTGCCGTCCTCCACTCGGTGCGCGTGGATCGCACGGCACGCTTCCGACGCCCCTTTCAGGGTGGCGGCGAGCAGGTGTTCCGTGACGACAATGGCAACGGCGTGCGAGAGGCAAGCGAGCGGGGCGTCCCGGACGTGGTGATTCGTTGCGGGTCACAGCGGGTGTTGTCGGACAAGAGTGGGCGGTTCCAGTGCGATGATGCACGCCGCGAGGTGGATCAGCGCAGCGTGCCACCGGGACTCGTGGCCACCCGCGCCGTACTGGCCGCGGGCGAGTCGGTCGCTCTGCGCGTGCTGCAGCCCATGCGTGTGACCTTGCGCATGGCGAGTGGCGACGCGTCGCGCTTGTCGCAGGAGGCGTTGGCCGGCGCCATCGTCGTAGCGCGAGACAGTATGGGCGGACAATGGCGCGCACGCTCGACCGGCGCCGGGTCCTTTGTGATCGATGCGCTGCCGGTAGGCAGCTACACCATTGCGGTGGATGGCAGCGACCTCGCCGAACCGGTGGTCCCGGTAGGCTCACCACCGCGCGTGGACGTGGGGGGCGATGTGATCACCCCCGCAGTCGACGTCGTGCTGCGTGCGCGGCCGCTGCGGATGCGCACCTTCGACGGCACCGCCCCCCTGCCTACGGCGCCGAATGCCGTACCGGCCACGGAGCGTGCGCCGGAGCGGGTTCTGGAGTCCTCAGCCGACGCGACGTCCCGCGCCGGTCAGTCGGCGGCCACATCCGCCGCTCGCCCTTCCACTCGTCGGGAGTCGCGCCGCGCGGCTCCCGTGCCCAAGGCGCCCTGATGTCGACACCGCACCGCTCCCACCGGCCACCGGCCTGGTTCACTTCGGCAGGACGTGTGCCCCGATGGCTCGTGTCGATGGGCCTGGTCCTCGTGGTCATCATGGGCGGTACCGGCATGGCGTCGGCGCAATCGATACCCGCTCCGGGACCGTGTGACAGCGGCGTCGGGAGCTCCGTGTCCTGCCGTATTCACGTGAACGTGACCACCACGATCCAGGCCACCCATCTGCTCACGGTGCAACCCGGCACACAGTTCTCGCTCACTCCGGTTGGGGGGGGACTCACGGCGGCTGATCTCACGGCGGGTTTCTACGACAGCCCGGGCTCGCTCACGGTCAGTGTCTCAGCGAATGCGCCGTGGCGATTGTCGCTGCGCGCCGCGAGCGCGTCCCTGAGCGGGGCCTGCGCGACCAAGGCGTCGAGCAGCATCACGTGGGGTATATCGAGCGGGGCACGAACGACGCCCCTTTCCACCACCGCAACCGACGTCGTCAGCGGCGCGGCGGGGACGGTGAACCTGACCCGCTCGATCTTCCTGCGCGTCGGTCTCTCCTGGCTGGTGGACGGGCCGGTGACCGAATCGAACTGCGGCTTGCCCGTGGCGTTCACCGTGTCTGCGCCATGAGTCTTCGCCCGCGGTGCCGCCGGTGGGGCCATGCAGCGTGCAGCACGGTGTGCATGCTCATGGGCGGATCGTTGTACAGTACGCCGGTCTGGTCCCAAACGATCGACGGGGCCCCCCGCCCCGCTCCGGTCAGCAATGTTGCCGCGGTCGAGGTGGGCATCGTGTTCGACCTGAGCCCGTTGCAGCCGATACTGGCGTGGACAGGGCCGCAGGACGAACGCTGCCCGCCCGCCACCTGTTTTCGCGGCGCCGTCACGGTACGCGCCAATCACCGGTGGCAGTTGCAGGTAAAGCTCGACGCGGCGCGCCCGATCGACGGCCATGTGGAATGGCGACCGCCTTCGTCGCAGGCGAGCGCGGTTGTGCTGTCCCCGCTCACGTGGAGTACGGTTCAGAGCGGTCCGGTCCCTACCAACAGGACGGAGTTGGCACTGCTGTTCGCCATCGCGGGGCACAGCGGGGGGCTCGACGCGGCCGCGCAGGGCACAGCGCTTGGCATGGCGCTGCAGTACCGGGTAATTGCCGCACCCTGATCGCCGAGCGCCTGTTCCGCCCCGTTGCGCGGCGGCGTGCAAACACGAACGGGCACCTCGTGTGAGGTGCCCGTCGTGCGTCGTGCCTGACAGCGATTCCTGAGCGCGAGGCTCAGTACATGCCGCCCATGCCCGGGCCACCGGCCGGCGCGGCCGGCTTGTCTTCCTTCTTCTCGACGATGAGCGCTTCGGTCGTGAGGAGCAGACCGGCGATCGACGCCGCGTTCTGGAGCGCCGTGCGCGTGACCTTGGTGGGGTCGATAACGCCAGCCTGGACCAGATCCTCGTACACGTCCGTGAGGGCGTTGTAGCCGAAGCTCGTCTCCTTGGCCGTACGGATCTTCTCGATCACGATCGAGCCTTCGCCACCCGCGTTCTGCACGATCATGCGGAGCGGCTCCTCGATGGCGCGACGGATGATGTCGACACCGATCTGCTCGTCGCGCTCGGCGACCTTCACGTCCTTGAGGACGTGCTGCGCCCGCACCAGCGCGACGCCACCGCCCGGGACGATGCCTTCTTCGACGGCCGCGCGCGTCGCGTGCAGCGCGTCTTCGACGCGGGCCTTCTTCTCCTTCATTTCGGCTTCGGTCGCCGCGCCAACGTTGATGACGGCCACGCCACCGGCGAGCTTCGCGAGACGCTCCTGCAGCTTCTCACGATCGTAGTCCGAGGTGCTCTTGTCGATGGCAGCGTGTCGATCACGATGCGCTTGGCCGAGCCGAGGTCGGTGAGGACCGCGTTCTCGAGCTTGAAGCCGACTTCGTCGGAGATGACCTGGCCCTTGGTGAGCGTCGCGATGTCCTGCAGCATCGCCTTACGGCGATCGCCGAAACCCGGCGCCTTGACGGCGACGATGCGGAGCGTGCCACGGAGCTTGTTCACGACGAGCGTGGCGAGCGCCTCGCCCTCGACGTCTTCGGCGATGATGAGGAGGGGCTTGCCGAGCTGCGCCACCTTCTCGAGGACCGGGAGGAGGTCCTTCATGGCCGAGATCTTCTTGTCGTGGATGAGGATGAGCGCGTTCTCGAGAACGGCTTCCATCTTCTCCGGATCGGTGACGAAGTATGGCGAGAGGTAGCCGCGATCGAACTGCATGCCGTCCACCGTCTCCAGCGTCGTCTCGAGGCCCTTGGCCTCTTCGACGGTGATCACGCCGTCCTTGCCGACCTTCTCCATCGCTTCCGCGATGAGGTTGCCGATCTCGGGGTCATTGTTGGCCGAGATGGTGCCGACCTGCGCGATTTCCTTCTTGCCCGTGGTGGGCACGGAGATCTTCTTGAGCTCCTCGACGATCTGGGCGACGGCCTTTTCGATGCCGCGCTTGAGCGCCATGGGGTTGGAGCCGGCGGTGACGTTCTTGAGGCCCTCACGGAAGATCGCCTGCGCGAGCACCGTGGCGGTGGTGGTGCCGTCACCGGCGAGGTCGGACGTCTTGGTCGCGACTTCCTTCACCATCTGCGCGCCCATGTTCTCGATGGGATCGGCGAGTTCGATTTCCTTCGCGACGGTCACACCGTCCTTGGTGACCGTGGGCGCGCCGAACTTCTTGTCGATGACGACATTGCGGCCCTTGGGACCGAGGGTGACCTTCACCGCTTCGGCCAGCTGATCGACGCCGCGCTTGAGTGCCGCGCGCGCCTCAGTGTTGAAATGGAGTTCCTTGGCTGCCATGGTAGCTGAATGGAGTTAGGGTGCGGTTCAGTTGATCACGGCGAGAATATCGGACTCGCGCAGGATGAGGAGCTGCTCGCCCTCGATCGTCACTTCGGTGCCGCTGTACTTCCCGTACAGCACCTTGTCACCGACCTTGACGTCCATCGGGACGCGGGCGTCCTTCTCGAAACGGCCCGGACCAACGGCAACGATGTTGCCCTGCTGGGGCTTTTCTTTCGCGGTATCGGGGATGTACAGCCCACCGCGCATCTGCTCCGCCTCTTCGAGCGGCTTCACGACAACGCGATCCGCGAGCGGCGCGACCTTGGACATACGGATTGATCTCCTGCGAACAGGGTCAGGGGAACGAACAAGACGAATTGGATTAGCACTCATGCGAGACGAGTGCTAACGAAAGGTAACCTAGGCGACGGCGAGTCTCGCGTCAAGTGGGCCGATGGCCATCTAAGCCCATGAAATGCAACAGTTTAGCAATTGCCAGTTAGGCAGAATTACCGCCACGATGGCAAGCTCCAACCCCTGCGGCTGGCCACATTGGCAGGAGTGGACGGTTCAGTCCGCGAAGATCAGCGAGCCACTCTGCCACAACTGGTCGGAGCCATTGTCGCACCGGATACAGATGCCCCCGGTCGCGGAAACGCCCGTGACCGTGCCCACCGCGGGTGCCGTCACGCGGCGTCCCACTGCGGCATCGCGCGCGTCCCATGCCGCCAATTCGGCCGCCGAAAGGGGACCAAGACCGGAGGCCGCGCGGCGCAGCGCCGGCGCCACCGCTTCCAGCAGGGCGTCGCGCGACACATCCTGGCGCACCGCGATCGTCGCGGGGGCATCGCCAGGCACCCGCCGGTTGATGCCCACGCCGATCGCGACCCAATCGGGGCGCGCACCACGCCAGCGCGCTTCAATGAGCACCCCGGCCAGCTTCCGGCCCTCGACGAGCAGGTCATTGGGCCACTTGAGCATAATGCGACCGTCCACGCAGGACGTGAGCGCCGTGGCCAGTTCGAGTCCGACACGCAGCGACAGCACCTCCA
>VYLE01000361.1_pt1 | contig 30063 bp, 26 predicted proteins | sample 5114391 | NCBI WGS metagenome assembly VYLE01 (sample SAMN12291771, study PRJNA351875) | freshwater metagenome | isolation source: freshwater lake | place: USA: Michigan, Kent Lake | collected 2013-08-15
GCCGGAGCTGCAGCGGCAGGCGCCGGAGCAGCAGCGGGCTTGGCCGGGGCAGCGGCGGGCTTGGCGGCGCCGGCGCCTTCGGTGATCTGGCCGAGCAGCGCGCCGACCGCGACGGTGGCGCCATCGGCGGCGATGATCTCGCTCAGCGTGCCGGCGGACGGCGCCGGGACCTCGATGGTGACCTTGTCGGTCTCGAGCTCCACGAGGGGTTCGTCAACGGCGACTGGATCGCCGGCCTTCTTGAACCAGCGGCCGATGGTGGCCTCGGTGACGGATTCGCCGAGCGTCGGCACACGAATTTCAGTCATGGTCTTTTCCTTAAGGGATCGCCAGTGCGGTCGTGAATTTCATACGTCATGCCCCGCCTAGTGCGCACTTGCGCACGGGGGGCGGGGCATCCAGTACTCCGCGGCGTTCGTGATGATCACGAAAGTCACGGCGTACTGGATTGCCCGCCTTCGCGGGCAATGACAGCACTCTAAAGCTTCTCAGCTCAGGGCTTCGTCCAGGAACGCCCGCAACTGCGCCTGATGCTTGGACATCAGGCCGGTGGCGGTCGCGGCGGAAGCGGCGCGGCCGACGTAGCGCGGACGCCGGCTCGCACCGTTCACCTGGTTCAGCACCCATTCCAGATAGGGCTCGATGAAGTGCCAGCCGCCCATGTTGCGGGGCTCTTCCTGGCACCAGATCACTTCGGCCTTCTTGAAGCGGGACAGCTCGGTGACCAGCGCCTTGAGCGGCACCGGATAGAGCTGCTCGACGCGCATCAGGTAGATGTCGTCGATGCCGCGCTTCTCGCGCTCCTCGTAGAGGTCGTAATAGACCTTGCCGGAGCAGAGCACGATGCGGCGGATCTTCTCGTCGGGGACGAGCTTGATCGCCTCGCTCGGCAGCATCTGGGCGTCGTCATAGAGGATGCGGTGGAACGTGGTTCCCTTCGCCAGCTCCTCAAGCCGCGACACCGCCCGCTTGTGGCGGAGCAGCGACTTCGGCGTCATCAGGATCAGCGGCTTGCGGATCTCGCGGTTCAGCTGCCGGCGCAGCACGTGGAAGTAGTTCGCCGGTGTGGTCGGATAGACCACCTGCATGTTGTCTTCCGCGCACATCTGCAAGTAGCGCTCGAGGCGCGCCGAGGAGTGCTCCGGTCCCTGGCCCTCATAGCCGTGCGGCAGCAGGCAGACGAGACCGGACATGCGCAGCCATTTGCGCTCGCCCGAGGAGATGAACTGGTCGAACACGACCTGCGCGCCGTTGGCGAAGTCGCCGAACTGCGCCTCCCACAGCGTCAGCGTGTTCGGCTCGGCCAGCGAGTAGCCGTATTCGAAGCCGAGCACGGCCTCTTCCGACAGCAGCGAGTTGATGACCTCGTAGCGGCCCTGCTCGTTGCCGAGATGGTTGAACGGCGTGTAGCGGCTCTCGTCCTCCTGGTCGATCAGGACGGAGTGGCGCTGCGAGAAGGTGCCGCGCTCCGAATCCTGGCCCGACAGGCGGACATGGTGATTCTCGTTCAGCAGCGTGCAGAACGCCAGCGCCTCACCGGTCGCCCAGTCGATGCCGACGCCGCTCTCGATCGCCTTGGCGCGATTCTCCAGGAAGCGCTGGATGGTGCGGTGGACGCGGAAGCCGTCCGGCACCTTGGTGATCTTGCGGCCGATGTCCTTGAGGATGGGAAGTTCGACGCCGGTGACGCCGCGCCGCGCATCCTCTTCCTGGTCGGCGATCTTGAAGCCCGCCCACTTGCCGTCGAGCCAGTCGGCCTTGTTCGGCTTGTAGGACGTGCCGGCCTCGAACTCGGCATCGAGCCGCGCGCGCCAGTCGGCCCTCGCCTTGTCGACCTCGCCCTCGGTCATCACGCCTTCGGCGATCAGGCGGCGGGCGTAGAGCTCGAGCGTGGACGGATGAGCCGCGATCTTCTTGTACATCACCGGCTGGGTGAAAGCCGGCTCGTCGCCCTCGTTATGGCCATGCCTGCGGTAGCAGAACATGTCGATGACGACGGGCTTGTGGAACTTCTGGCGGAATTCGATCGCGACCTTGGCCGCGAACACAACGGCTTCCGGATCGTCGCCGTTGACGTGGAAGATCGGCGCGTCGATCATCTTCGCCACGTCCGACGGATAGGGCGACGAGCGCGAATAACGCGGATAGGTGGTGAAGCCGATCTGGTTGTTGACGATGAAGTGCACCGAACCGCCGGTGCGGTAACCCTTCAGGTCGGACAGGCCGAAGCATTCGGCCACCACGCCCTGGCCGGCGAAGGCGGCGTCGCCATGCATCAGGAGCGGCAGCACCGAGATGCGCTGGTCCGGCGGATCGCCATGCTGGTCCTGCTTGGCGCGGACCTTGCCGAGCACGACGGGATCGACGATCTCGAGATGCGAGGGATTGGCGGTCAGCGACAGATGGATGCGGTTGCCGTCGAACTCGCGGTCCGAGGAGGCACCAAGGTGATACTTGACGTCGCCGGAGCCTTCGACCGCGTCGGGATTGGCCGAACCGCCCTTGAACTCGTGGAACAGCGCGCGGTGCGGCTTGCCCATCACCTGGGTCAGCACGTTGAGGCGGCCGCGATGCGGCATGCCCAGCACGATTTCCTTCACGCCGAGATTGCCGCCGCGCTTGATGATCTGCTCGAGCGCGGGGATCAGCGATTCGCCGCCATCGAGGCCGAAGCGCTTGGTGCCGGTGAACTTGGTGTCGCAGAACTTCTCGAAGCCCTCGGCCTCGACCAGCTTCATCAGGATGGCTCTACGACCTTCGCGGGTGAACGAGATCTCCTTGTCCGGACCCTCGATGCGCTCCTGGATCCAGGCCTTCTGCGCCGCATTGCTGATGTGCATGAACTCGACGCCGAGCGTCTGGCAATAGGTGCGTTCGCAGATCGCGGTGATCTCGCGAAGCGAGCCGTATTCGAGGCCGAGCACATGGTCGAGGAAGATCTTGCGGTCGAAGTCGGCTTCGCTGAAGCCGTAGCTGCGCGGATCGAGTTCCTCGCGGTTGCGCGGGGCCTCGATGCCGAGCGGATCGAGCTTGGCATGGAAGTGACCGCGCATGCGGTAGGCGCGAATCAGCATCAGCGCACGGACCGAATCACGGGTCGCCTGCAGCAGATCGGCGGAGGAGATGTCGGCGCCCTTGGCCTGCGCCTTGGCGGCGATCTTGCCGCCGACCTTCTTCTCGACTTCAGCCCAGTTGCCGTCGAGCGCGGAGGTCAGCTCGTCCTGCGGCGTCAGCGGCCAGTTGGCGCGCTCCCAGGACGGACCCTCGGCATTCTTGCGGACGTCGTCCGGCTGGTCCTTCAGGCTCTTGAAGAACTCCTGCCACTCGGCGTCGACCGAGGACGGGTCCTTCTCGTAGCGGGCGTAGATTTCGTCGATGTAAGTGGCGTTGGTGCCCTGCAGAAAGGATGACAGGGCAAAGGCTGCGTTCGCGTCCTGGCGAGACATGCTGAGTTCCTGGCGATTTCGGTTCGCGCATAACAAACGGCGCTGGCGCCGAGCTCCCGGCAGAGGCTCGACGCGACAGGCACCCTTTACCCTATTTGCTGCGAAACTTCGCCCGGAAAAGCACGAAGGAGTGAATTAGCCTTTCAACTTTTCGGCAAGCGTGTGGCCGAGGCGCGCGGGCGACGGAGACACTGTAATACCTGCCGAATTCATCGCCTCGGTCTTGGAACCGGCGTCGCCCTTGCCACCCGAGATGATCGCGCCGGCATGGCCCATGCGGCGGCCGGGAGGGGCCGTGACGCCGGCGATGAAACCGACCATCGGCTTCTTGCGGCCACGCTTGGCCTCGTCCTTGATGAACTGGGCGGCGTCCTCCTCGGCGGAACCGCCGATCTCGCCGATCATGATGATCGATTCGGTCTTGGGGTCGGCCAGCAGCATCTCCAGGACGTCGATGAATTCGGTTCCCTTGACCGGGTCGCCGCCGATGCCGACCGCGGTAGTCTGGCCGAGGCCTTCATGGGTGGTCTGGAACACCGCCTCATAGGTCAGCGTGCCGGAGCGGGAGACGATGCCGACGGAACCGGTCTTGAAGATGTTGGCCGGCATGATGCCGATCTTGCATTCGCCGGCGGTCATGACGCCCGGGCAGTTCGGCCCGATCAGGCGCGACTTGGAGCCGATCAGCGAGCGCTTCACGCGGACCATGTCGAGCACCGGAATGCCCTCGGTGATGCAGACGATCAGCGGGATCTCGGCATCGATGGCCTCGCAGATCGCGTCCGCGGCGCCCGGCGGCGGCACGTAGATCACCGAAGCGTCGGCGCCGGTCTTCTCGCGCGCCTCGCGCACGGTGTCGAACACCGGCAGGTTGAGATGCGTGGAGCCGCCTTTGCCCGGCGAAGTGCCGCCGACCATCTTGGTGCCGTAGGCGATCGCGGCCTCGGAGTGGAAGGTGCCGTTCTTGCCGGTGAAGCCCTGGCAGATGACCTTGGTGTTCTTGTCGATCAGGATGGACATGAGGTCTGCTTTCGCGAAACTAGCGGTGAGAGGTCATTGGATGCGGTGGTAGACGCCGGTGAGCACGTCGGCCCAGCCTTCGGAGTCCGGAGAGAACTGGATCTTCAACGCGTAGGAATTGGCGTCGATGATCTCGTAGACGTGGCGCGCGTTGCCGCGCAGCGAGCCGCGCACCAGCGTCAGGGTGTTGCCGACCCACCCGCCGGAAGCGGGTGAGGGCGAGGTGTAGCCGAGCGAATCGTACCAGAACAATTTGTAGGTCCGGTCCTCGCGGTCGAAGGTGAAGATGCCGTGGGTGGCGAAGACCTGCTTGCCGTCGCGCAGCTGCACCGTGTCCTGGATCAGATAGAACCCGTTGAGGTCCATCCGGGCGACGACCCGCGAGGTCGCCGGTCCACCTTCGGTCCAGCGCGACGGAAAGACCATCTCCTCACCGTTCCACTCGCCGGCGAACGCGGCGAGGCGCGCGTGCTCGGGAAGGGACGACGATGCGGCGAGATGGTCCTGGGCCATGGCCTTCAGCCTCCCTTGACGGCCTTCACGATCTTCTGCGCGGCGTCGTCGAGATTGTCGGCCGGCACCACGTTGAGGCCGGACTCCCGGATGATCTTCTTGCCGAGTTCGACATTGGTGCCTTCGAGGCGGACCACCAGCGGAACGCTGAGGCCCACTTCACGAACCGCCGCCGTGACGCCCTCGGCGATCACGTCGCACTTCATGATGCCGCCGAAGATGTTGACCAGGATGCCCTTCACGTTGGGGTCGGCTGTGATGATCTTGAAGGCGGCCGCGACCTTCTCCTTGCTGGCGCTGCCGCCGACGTCGAGGAAGTTGGCCGGCGCCATGCCGTAGAGCTTGATGATGTCCATCGTCGCCATGGCGAGACCGGCGCCGTTGACCATGCAGCCGATATTGCCGTCGAGGGTGACGTAGTTGAGGTCGTATTTGGACGCCTCGATTTCCTTGGCGTCTTCCTCGGTCTCGTCGCGCAGCGCGACCACTTCGGGATGACGGAACAGGGAATTGTCGTCGAACGACACCTTGGCGTCGAGCACGCGGAGCTGGCCCTGCTTGGTCACGACCAGCGGATTGATCTCCAGCATCGCCATGTCCTTGGCGACGAAAGCCGCAAAGAGCTGCGCGGTGAGCTTCTCGGCCTGCTTGGCGAGATCGCCGGTCAGGTTCAGCGCCTTGGCGACGGTGCGGCCGTGATGCCCCATGACGCCGGTCGCCGGATCGACCGAGAAGGTCACGATCTTCTCGGGAGTGTTGTGCGCGACGTCCTCGATGTTGACGCCGCCTTCGGTCGAGACGACGAAGGAGACGCGCGAGGTCTCGCGGTCGACCAGGAGAGACAAATAGAACTCCTTGTCGATGTCGGAGCCGTCCTCGATGTAGAGGCGGTTGACCTGCTTGCCGGCCGGGCCGGTCTGGATCGTCACGAGGGTCGCGCCGAGCATCTGCTTGGCGAATTCGGTGACTTCGGCGGCCGACTTGGCGATGCGGACGCCGCCCTTGTCGCCGGCGGAGGCTTCCTTGAACTTGCCCTTGCCCCGGCCGCCGGCATGGATCTGGCTCTTCACCACATAGATCGGACCCGGCAGCGCCTTGGCGGCGGCTTCCGCGTCGGCGGCCTTGAGAACCGGAACGCCCTTGGAGATCGGCACGCCGAACTCACCCAGCAGCGCTTTGGCCTGATATTCATGGATATTCATATGGTCGCTCCCTGAACCCGCGGGCGGTGACCTCGAAGGCCCACCTCAGTCTTGTGGCTGGCATACCATATACCACAGCGACTGCAACCCGGATTCTCTGACATCGAAATCTCTGGACTGCCGAACCGGGGGCCGCGACCTCAGCACGCGCTGCCGTCTGGACCCCGGAAGTGAAACCGCCGAAGACCGGGTTTCGGTCTTCGGCGGGAACTTGCTGAACTTACTTACCGAGCAGGTCGGGAGCAATCTTCTTGCAGGCGTCGACCAGACCCTGCACCGCGCCGACCGATTTGTCGAAGGCCTCGCGATCCTTGCCGGCGAGCTCGATCTCGACGACGCGCTCGACACCCTTGGCGCCGATCACGACGGGAACGCCGACATACATGTCCTTCACGCTGTACTCGCCATTGAGGTAGGCGGCGCAGGGCAGCACGCGCTTCTTGTCCTTGAGGTAGCTCTCGGCCATCGCGATCGCGGAGGCCGCCGGGGCGTAGAAGGCCGAGCCGGTCTTGAGCAGGTTGACGATCTCGGCGCCGCCGTTACGGGTGCGGTCGACGATCTCGTCGAGGCGCGCCTGCGAGGTCCAGCCCATCTTGACGAGGTCGGGCAGCGGGATGCCGGCGACGGTGGAATACTTGACCAGCGGCACCATGGTGTCGCCATGGCCGCCGAGCACGAATGCGGTGACGTCCTCGACCGAGACGTTGAACTCGTCGGCCAGGAAGTAGCGGAAGCGCGCCGAATCCAGCACGCCGGCCATGCCGACGACCTTCTTGTGCGGCAGGCCGGAGGCCTTCTGCAGCGCCCAGACCATCGCGTCGAGCGGGTTGGTGATGCAGATGACGAAGGCGTCGGGCGCGTACTTCTTGATGCCGGCGCCGACCTGCTCCATGACCTTGAGGTTGATGGACAGGAGGTCGTCGCGGCTCATGCCGGGCTTGCGCGGCACGCCGGCGGTGACGATGCAGACCTTGGCGTTGTCGAGCGCCTCGTAGGAATTGGCGCCGGTGTAGTGCGCGTCGAAACCGTCGACAGGGGAGGACTGCGCGATGTCGAGCGCCTTGCCCTGCGGCACGCCCTCGGCAATGTCGAACATCACGACGTCGCCCAGTTCCTTCAGGCCGATGAGGTGAGCCAGCGTTCCGCCGATCTGACCGGAGCCAATCAAAGCAATCTTGTCGCGCGCCATGTGAAACTGTCCTCTAGACATCCAGGAGGGAAAACTGAGTGGGTGGTTATCCCTTTCGCTTTCCCCGTTCAAGTCGCCGGATGCCCAATTGTCGGGCTTGCCGCGTATACAAGCGCAATCCCGTATTCCCCGGGGGCGACGAAGGTCGGCAGGCCGGACTCAGCGCCTTAATGTCCGGTTAGGATTCAGGTCTCGACCAGGCCCTTGGTGGAGCCGCTGGCGGTGGAATCCTTGTGGCCGTGGGGCAGCGCCAGATAGGATTCCGAGCTCATTTCGATCAGGCGCGACGCCGTCCGCTTGAACTCGTTGGCCTCATTGCCCTCATGCGCCAGGTAGAGGGAGATCGGATTGGCATCGGCCGAGGCCATCAGCTTGACGGCATTGTCGTAGAGCGCGTCGATCAGCGTGATGAAACGCTTGGCGGCATTGCGCTGGGAGACGTCCATCACGGGAATGTGGTCGACCAGGATGGTGTGGTAATCGTGCGCCAGCCTGAGGTAGTCGGATGCCCCCAGCGGTTTCTCGCAGAGATCGGCGAAGGAGAACCGCGCCACGCCATGGGCCGAACACGGCACGTGCAGGATGCGGCCCTTGATCGAGATGTCGCGCGCGCGGCAGGCGGCGCTGCCGGTCATCCGCGACCAGGCGCGGTCGAGCGCGGCATCGGCATCGGAATCGGCGGGCGTCAGCCACATCGGCACGCCCTGGAGCTTCTCCAGCCGGAAGTCGGTGCGGGCGTCGAGCCGGCGCACGTCCATGTGATCGGTGATCTGCTTGATGAAGGGCAGGAACAGCGAGCGGTTGAGGCCGCCCTTGTAGAGATCCTCGGGCGCGACGTTGGAGGTCGCGACCACCACGGTGCCGAGGTCGAACAGCTTTGCGAACAGGCGTCCCAGGATCATCGCGTCGGCGATGTCGGTGACGTGGAATTCGTCGAAGCAGAGCAGCCAGCTCTCCTCGAAGATCGCCTGCGCGGTCAGCGCGATGACGTCCCCATCGGCGATCTCGCCCTTCGCGATGCGCTGGCGATAGTCGTAGATGCGCTCATGGGCATCGGCCATGAATTCGTGGAAATGCGCGCGGCGCTTGTGCTCGACGACGGAGTTCTGGAAGAACAGGTCCATCAGCATGGTCTTGCCGCGGCCGACCTCGCCATGGACGTAGAGCCCATGCGGCACATCCTCCTTGTCGCCGCCGCCGAACAGGCGGGCGAGCAGGCCCTGCTTGCGCGGCGGCCTGTAGTTCGCAAGCTTGAGGTCGAGCGCCGCATAGGCCTCGGCAACCTCGGCCTGCGCGGCATCGGGCTCGATCGCGCCTTCGGCGATCCGGGCCTGATAGGCCTCGGCAAAGGAGGAATTCCGGGTGGAGAGCATGGCCTCTTACCGCCAGAGAGCGGCGGAAATTGCAAGCCGTGAATTGGGGCACGGGGTATGCGGTTTCGCGTCCCGGACGCGCTCCAGCGCTCTTGCGCTGCTGCGCAGAGCCGGGACCCACTGTTTCGTTCATTATTCGCGGAAAGATGGGCCCCGGCTCAGCAGTGCACCACTTCGTGGCGCACTGCGTCCGGGGCACGTGAGCTGATCACTCACACAACTCGTAGGCGTCCTCGACGACATAGGGGCCGCCGCCGGTCGAGGCGCGCGACGAGAACAGCACGAAGCGCTCGGCCATGAACGCCTTGCTGGGGAAGTAGCCGCGCAGCGAGAGATAATCGGCGACGTCGCGGTCGGTGGCGTCGTGCAGCCGGGCGAGCGTGACATGCGGGATGAACTTGCGTCCCTCGGGATCGAGGCCGATCCGCTGCATCATGCGTTCGAGCTCGGCCTGCAGATCCATCAGCGGCTTGCTCGGCGCGATGGTCGCGACCACCGCGCGCGGCTTGCGGCCGCCGAAGCTGGTCAGGCCCTGCACCTTCACCTCGAACGGCTTGCGGTCGACGCGAAACAGCATCGAGGCGATCTCGTTGGCGGAGGCGCCGTCGATGTCGCCGATGAAGCGCAGGGTGACGTGATAATTTTCGGGATCGATCCATCGGGCGCCGGGGAGGCCACCCCGCAAGTTGGAAAGCGACTGGCCGATCTCGGCCGGAATTTCCAGACCCGTGAACAGACGCGGCATCGTTTCGCACTCCCGATGCTTGGGTACGGCCCCCGACACGCGAGAACCATATCCGAAGTAGAGCCGGTGACGAATCACCGGTACCCTGATTCCTATCGCGTTTGTGTGACTCTGCGAAGCGGCGCGCGGCGCATCCCGGGAAAACCCTGGGAATTAGGGTTAGCGCTGCCCGCTTTTCATCGCCGCTGCTCGGTTATGTTGCGCAGGAATGCCTCTACGGTGGGCATGATGTTGGCGACGATGATGTCGACGCCGGCCGATGTCGGGTGAATGCCGTCGGCCTGGTTGAGCTTGGCATCGGCTGCGACGCCGTCGAGGAAGAACGGATAGAGCGGCACGTCGTAGGTCTTCGCCAGATCCGGATAAATCGAATTGAACTTCGCGGCATAGTCGGCGCCGTAATTCGGCGGCGCAAGCATGCCGCAGAGCATCACCGCGATCTTGCGCGCCTTGAGCTTGGTGACGATGTCCGTCAGCGCCGCGCGCGTGACGGCGGGGTCGAGACCGCGCAGGGCGTCATTGGCGCCGAGCTCGACGATGACGCCTTCGGTTCCCTCGGGGACCGACCAGTCGAGCCGGTCGCGGCCGCCCGAGGCGGTATCGCCGGACACCCCGGCATTGGTCATCTCGACCTCTATGCCCTTGACCTTCAGCGCCTTTTGCAACTTGGCCGGAAATGCATCCTGGGCCGGCAGGCCAAGGCCCGCGCTCAGGGAATCGCCGAGGACGACAAGTTTCAACGGTTTTGTCGTTTCTGCCCAGGACGGGCCGCCCACCGTCATGAAAGCGAGCATCAACACGGCTATGTGCATGAAGAATCCGTAACGCCTCTCGACCGCGCCAGCGGAGTTGCCATATGACCGGACCATGGACAGTCGCATCGAATCCTCTTCGCTCGCCTCGGCGGACACCATCGCCCTCTCCAACGTCAACCTGTCACTGGGAACGGGCGCGGCACGCGTTCACATCCTGAAGGATATCAGCCTGCGGGTCGGCCGGAGCGAGACGATCGGCCTGATCGGCCCGTCAGGCTCGGGCAAATCCACGCTGCTGATGGTGATGGCGGGGCTGGAACGTCCTGATAGCGGAGAGGTGGTGGTCAACGGCACCGCTTTCAATGCCCTCGACGAGGACGCCCTCGCCCGCTTCCGCGGCCGCCAGGTGGGCATCGTCTTCCAGTCCTTCCATCTGATCCCGACCATGACGGCACTGGAGAACGTCGCCGTGCCGCTCGAACTCGCCGGCAATCCGGACGCCGCAAAACGCGCGGCACAGGAGCTCGCCTCGGTCGGGCTCGGCGACCGCCTGCATCACTATCCGACGCAGCTCTCCGGCGGCGAGCAGCAGCGCGTCGCGCTCGCCCGCGCATTGGCGCCCGATCCGGCCATCCTCGTCGCCGACGAGCCGACCGGCAATCTGGACGAGACCACCGGCAAGCAGATCGTCGACCTCCTGTTCGGCAAGCACGCCGAGCGCGGCATGACGCTGGTGCTGGTGACCCACGACACCTCGCTGGCGCATCGCTGCGACCGCGTGATCCGCCTGCGCTCAGGCCGTATCGATACGCAGTCGGCGCCGGCATGAGCGTGGCCGCCGAACCTTTCGCCAGGCCCAACGGGGTCGCGCTGTCGCTGCGCTATGCGCTGCGCGAATTGCGCGGCGGCCTGCGCGGCTTCTATGTCTTCATCGCCTGCATCGCGCTCGGCGTGATGGCGATCGCCGGCGTCGGCTCGGTCTCGGCAAGCCTGACCGACGGACTGGCGCGCGAGGGCCGCAGCCTGCTCGGCGGCGACGTATCCTTCGTGCTGTTCCAGCGCGAGGCGAAGCCCGAGGAGGTCAGCTTCCTGCGCTCGCGCGGCACCGTCTCGGTCGCCGCCACCCTGCGCGGCATGGCCCGCGCCGCCGACGGCAAGCTGGCGCTGGTCGAGATGAAGGCGGTCGACGACACCTATCCGATGCTCGGCCAGCTGACGCTGTCGCCGCCCATGCCGATGTCCGAGCTGCTCGCCGAGCGCGACGGCGCGTTCGGCGCCGCCGCCGATCCGACGCTGCTGGCGCGGCTGTCGCTGAAGACCGGCGACAAGGTCACGATCGGGGCGGCGACGTTCCAGATCCGCAGCACCGTCGAGGCCGAGCCCGACAAGCTGGCCGGCGGCATCGGCTTCGGCCCCCGCTTCCTGATCAGCGAGGCGGCGCTGCGCGCCACCGGACTGATCCAGCCCGGCAGCCTGGTGCGCTGGGTCTATCGGCTGAAGCTGCCGGACGCCGCCAACAGCGAACGCGCCACCGAGGCCTTCATCGCGGATGCGCGCGCCGCCGCACCGCAGGCGGGCTGGGAAATCCGCAGCCGTTCCAACGCCTCTCCCCAGCTCGAGCGCAATATCAGCCGCTTCACGCAGTTCCTGACGCTGGTCGGCCTCGCCGCATTGCTGGTCGGGGGCGTCGGCGTCGCCAATGCCGTGAAGAGCCATATCGACCGCCGGCTCGAGGTCATCGCCGCGCTCAAGGCGATCGGCGCCACCGGGCGCGACGTATTCGGGATCTATCTGGCGCAGGTGCTGCTGCTGGCGGGAATCGGCTCGGTGATCGGGCTGGCACTCGGCGCCGCGCTACCGTTCGCCATCGTCGGCCTGTTCGGCAAGCTGCTGCCGCTGCCCGTGATCCCTGCGATCCATGCCGACGAGCTCGCGCTGTCCTTCGTCTACGGCCTGCTGACCGCCCTCGCCTTCGGCCTGTGGCCGCTCGGCCGCGTCCACGACGTGCCGGTGGCCGCACTGTTCCGCGACACCGTCAGCTCGGAATGGCACCGGCCGCGCTGGCGCTATCTCGTGTTGATGGGCGTCGTGGTCGCCCTGCTCATCGCGGTCGTGATCGGGCTGTCCTTCGACAAGCCGATCGCGGCGGTGTTCGTCGCATCCTCCGTCGTCGTGTTCGCCCTGCTGCGCGGCATCGCCGCCCTGTTGATGACGATCGCCCGGCGGCTGCCGCGCTCGCGCCTGCCGATGCTGCGGCTGGCGGTCGCCAACATCCACCGGCCGGGCGCGCTGACACCTTCGGTCGTGCTGTCGCTGGGCCTCGGGCTCGCGGTGCTCGTCACCATCACCCAGATCGACGGCAATCTGCGCCGGCAGTTCCTGGCGGCGCTGCCGAACCGGGCGCCCTCGTTCTTCTTCATCGACATCCCCAGCACCCAGGCCGAACAGTTCGACCTCTATCTGCGCAAGATCGCCCCGGGCGCCCGGATCGAGGACGTGCCGATGCTGCGCGGGCGCATCGTCGCCGCGCGCGGCGTGCGGGCCGAGGACCTCAAGCCCAGCACCGATTCCGAATGGGTGCTGCAGAGCGATCGCGGCCTGACCTATACCGGCGAGCTGCCCAAGGGCTCCAAGGTGGTCGAGGGCGAATGGTGGGGCGCCGACTATTCGGGCCCGCCGCTGGTCTCGATGGAGAAGAAGATCGCCGACGGGCTCGGCCTCAAGCTCGGCGACGAGATCGTGGTCAACGTGCTCGGCCGCGACATCCCCGCCAGAATCGGCAATCTGCGCACCATCGACTGGCAGGGGCTCGGCATCAATTTCGTGCTGGTGTTCTCGCCCAACGCCTTCAAGGGCGCGCCGCACACCCATATTGCGACGCTGACCCCGGCCGGCGGCGGTGACGCGGCCGACGACGGCAAGATCATCAAGGAGGTCGCGGATACCTATCCGATGGTGACCAGTGTCCGGGTCCGCGAGGTGATGGAGACCGTCGGCTCGGTCGTGACCAATCTGGCGCTCGCGATCCGCGGCGCCAGCGCCGTGACGCTGATCTCGGCGATCCTGGTGCTGGGCGGGGCGCTCGCCGCCGGCCACCGCCACCGCGTCTATGATGCGGTGATCCTGAAGACGCTGGGCGCAACCCGGCTCCGGCTGCTGGGCGCCTATGCGCTCGAATATCTGCTGATCGGCCTTGCCACCGCGCTGTTCGGCGTGATCGCCGGCAGCATCGCGGCCTGGATGATCGTGACGCGGCTGATGACGCTCAGCTTCATCTGGCAGGCCGGCAGTGCCGCGGGCGTGGTCGCTGCAGCCTTGGTCGTGACCGTCGGTCTCGGCCTCGCCGGGACCCTGCTCGCCCTGAACAAGAAGCCCGCCACGGTGTTGCGCAATTTGTGACAAAAGGTAGCGGCACGCGGCACAGGACGGGAATCCTGGGATTCCTCGGGTTAACCACGCCCGCGTGTCAGGATTCCGAGACAGGGCGACATTCGGCCGCGCGTGGACGGTTGCAGCGAATGTGTTAGTTTCCCACATATCGGATGGGTTCGGAGCCCGAAATGTGAGCCGGAATTAATGTCCGCGCAATCGGTCTCCGAGATAGTAAGTGACGAACCGGCGGCATGGCGACCCTCATGCCGGACCGGACAACCAACGGGAATTCGACCATGTCGGACCTAGACCGCAACTACGCTTCTCCCTTCGGCAGGGCCGCCGGGCGCGTCGACGCCGCGACGGTCGACGCCGGCCTGCGCGCCTACATGCTGCGCATCTACAATTACATGACGATCGGCCTTGCCATCACCGGCCTCGCCGCGCTCGGCGTCTACATGGCCGCCGTGACCGACGTCCCGACCGCGGACGCCGTGCGGGTCGGCAAGATGTTCCTGACGCCGTTCGGCTACGCCATGTTCGTCAGCCCCCTGAAGTGGCTGTTCATGCTGGCGCCGCTCGCGATGGTGTTCGTGATCTCGGCGGGCATCAACCGTCTCGCCCCCTCGACCGCCCAGATCCTGTTCTGGGTGTTCTCGGCGCTGATGGGCATCTCGCTGTCGTCGATCTTCCTGGTGTTCACGCACACCTCGATCGTCCGGGTGTTCTTCATCACCGCGGCGACCTTCGGTGCGCTGAGCCTCTACGGCTACACCACCAAGCGTGACCTGACCGGGATGGGCTCCTTCCTGTTCATGGGCCTGATCGGCATCGTGATCGCGAGCCTGGTGAACCTGTTCCTGGCCAGCTCGATGCTGCAGTTCATCGTGTCGGTCGTCGGCGTGCTGGTGTTCGCGGGCCTCACCGCCTGGGATACCCAGCGGCTGAAGAACGACTACATCTACGGCTACGCCTCGGCCGGAGGTGAAATTGCGGAGCGTGCAGCCATCACCGGTGCGCTGTCGCTGTACCTGAACTTCATCAACCTGTTCACGCTGCTGCTGCAGCTCCTCGGCCAGCGCGACTAAGCGATAAGCCGACAGGCAACGAATGCGAACCCCGGCCGAAAGGCCGGGGTTTTTGTTTGGGGCAGGGCGCTCCCCCACACTCCGTCATTGCGAGGAGCTCTTGCGACGAAGCAATCCAGAGTCCCTCCGCGGATGCATTTCTGGATTGCTTCGCTGCGCTCGCAATGACGGCCTGGAGAGGCTGTTCGCCCCTTCCAGCGTCCCGGCGAAGGCTCTAATCTTTTCCGCCATGTCCACACCCGAAATCAGGCCCACCACCGAGGCCGACCTCCCCGCCATCACCGCCATCTACGCGCAGGCCGTGCGCGAGGGCACCGCCACCTTCGAGCTCGATCCGCCCGATCTTGCCGAAATGACGCGCCGCTATCGCGCGCTGATCGACGGCGGCTATCCTTATTTCGTCGCGATCCTCGATCACCGCGTCGCCGGCTACGCCTATGCCGGCGCCTACCGGCCCCGGCCGGCCTATCGCTTCACGGTGGAGAATTCGATCTATCTCGATCCGTCGTTTCACCGCCGCGGCATCGGCGCGTTGCTGCTGGAGCGGCTGATCGCCGCCTGCGAGGAACGCGGCTTCCGGCAGATGATCGCGGTGATCGGCGATTCCGCCAATGCGGGGTCGATCGGGGTGCACACCAAGGGCGGATTCAGGATGATCGGCACGCATCCCAATGTCGGCCTGAAATTCGGCCGCTGGCTCGATACGGTGATGATGCAGCGCGACCTGGGCGACGGCGCGACAACGGTGCCGGGGGCGTAAGGCCTGTAGCCCGGGTGAGCGCAGCGATACCCGGGACCACCGCGAGCAGGGACCCGGATGTCGCTTCGCTCATCCGGGCCACGGAAACAGAGCTACACCACCGCCAGCTTGCGATCGATCACCAGCAGCACGCGGTCGAGTTCGTGGCCGCGGCGCAGGATCAGCCCGGTCGCCGAGATCACGCTGTACATGCCCTGCTTGCGCGCGAGCCGCGGATCCTTCTCGATCCGATAGATCGGCACCTCCGAGGCCCGGCGATAGACCGAGAACACCGCGCGGTCCTTGAGGAAGTCGATGGCGTAGTCGCGCCATTCGCCGTCGGCGACCATGCGGCCGTACAGGTTGAGGATGCGATGCAGTTCGAGCCGGTTGAACGTCACGCGGCCGGGCTGGGCGTTGGGCGCAGAGCGTGCCGCCGCACGCTGCCCGCTTGGATCGGCATCCTCCGGCGTCAGGCTCATGGGCGCCTCCTTATCGATTCGCATGATCATCGATTCGCATGATCGTCGGCGCAGACCGTCCCCGGAACCGCCGATGTGACAATTGCATGATTGCGCCAACCGTTCCCCGCTGCAAGGGGGCCGGGCGCAGCGGGCCAATCGGATCGTCTCAACGAACACGCGAAGGTGGAACTTTCTCGGGAAGCGCCGTCACGGGATCGTGCGCAGGAATCTTGATATCGCCGCTTTTCCGCCCACCACCTGCCGCCCTGGATTGCGACAAGACGGGTGTGCGTTGACCCGGTCCTTTCGGTTCCGGATTCCTCAGCCCCCAGCCCCCCGGGGCCGTCAGGATCGGGTCTGTTCGCACGCAAGGAGGGCCAACGCGAGTTGGTCCTTTTTGTTTGTGTCGGGATGTTTCCGCCACGCCCTCGTTCCAGGACGCACGCCGTTCGGCGCAAGCCCGGAAGCCAGGTCTCGGCACGGATTGGTGATCGACGGATTGCGGATCCGCGCTGCGCGCGACCCGGAACGACGAGAGACAGTTGAGTCCGGGACGATCCTGAGCGCGATGCGCCTCAGTGGAGCGACGTATAGGCCGCGCCGAGCATCGGCCCCGGCTTGTCACGGGTGCCGTCCTGGACGTAGACCACGGCGCCATCGACGCCGTCGCGCGTAAGGTTCTCGATCGGCACGGTCCAGCTTTCCTGGCGTCCGGTCCAGTCTCCGACCTTGAGCAGGTTGCGCACCACGTTGTGATAGGTCACCTGCTGTCCGCGATTTTCGCCGCGCGCGATCGAGATCGGCACCGACCTCGCGATGGAGCAGATCCAGACTTCGCCATGCGAGACCGCGGGCTCCTTGCTCGCCGCCACCGACACGTTGATCTGCTTGCCCGACAGCGACATCGTCACCGGCACGCTCATCACGTTGTCGTTCCTGCCGGTCTTGCCGATCGCATTCTCGATGCCGGCCCGGTCGCTGCCGATGACATGCACCGATCCGTTCACCACGACCTGCGGCGTGTAGACTTCGCGATCGCCGCGCATCCGCGAATAGGCGCGCTGACGCGCCGAGAAGCGCGAATCGGCCAGCGTGTCCTTCCAGCCGAGATAGTCCCAGTAATCGATCGGCATGCTCAGCGCGATGATCGAGGGGTCGCTGGAGAGGTCGCCGATGATCTTGTCGGCGGGCGGGCAGGACGAGCAGCCCTGAGAGGTAAACAATTCGACAACGGCGCGAGGATCGGCATGGGCGGGTCGGATGATGGCGACGATCGCACAGATGCCGAGAGCTCCCGACCAGAGTGCACCGGACCAGCGCGTCACCAGATTAGAAGCCGTCATTCCAGTCATGTCGAACGTCACTACTTCATCACTCGTTGGGGGGAAGAGCTTATCGCCTGATGGTCACCGTACTCTTACGGGGCCTCGCAACCTCGGCTGTCCAGGCGACCGCCGGGAGAGCTCATCTGCAGCCTCCCGCAAACGCGCGAAGGCGGCCTTGTGATAGGCCGCCTTCGTTCAACCTCCTACTCACTTCGCAGTGAGCCATCGTTCACAAATCCGCGCTTACGCCGCGAGCTTGCGCAGCACGTAGTGCAGGATACCGCCGTTGCGATAGTAATCGAGCTCGTCCAGCGTATCGATGCGGCAGAGCAGCGACACGCGCTGCAGCGAGCCGTCGCCCGAGACGATCTCCGCGGTCAGCTTCTGGCGCGGCTTGAGGTCGCCGACCAGACCGCGCAGCGTCACCTTCTCGTCGCCCTTGAGGCCGAGCGACGACCATGACGTGCCTTCCTCGAAGGTCAGCGGCAGCACGCCCATGCCGACCAGGTTGGAGCGGTGGATGCGCTCGAAGCTCTGGCAGATCACGGCGCGCACGCCCAGCAGGCGCGTGCCCTTCGCGGCCCAGTCGCGCGACGAGCCGTTGCCGTATTCGGCGCCCGCGAACACCACCAGCGGCACCTTCTCTTCCTGGTACTTCATGGCGGCGTCGTAGATCGACATCTGCTCGCCGTCGGGCCAGTGCTTGGTGAGACCGCCTTCCGGAATGTTGCCGTCGGCGCCCTTCAGCATGAAGTTCTTGATGCGGATGTTGGCGAAGGTGCCGCGCATCATGACTTCATGATTGCCGCGCCGCGTGCCGTACTGGTTGAAGTCGGCCGGGCGCACCTGGTGCTCGCTGAGATACTTGCCCGCGGGCGAGGTGAGCTTGATCGAACCGGCAGGCGAGATGTGGTCGGTGGTGATCTTGTCGCCGAACAGGGCGAGGATGCGCGCCTCGACGATGTCGGTGACCGGCTCCGGCTCCTTCTTCATGCCTTCGAAATAGGGCGGGTTCTGCACGTAGGTCGACGACATGTTCCAGCGATAGGTCTCGCTCTCGACCGTCTTGATCTTGCGCCAGTTGGTGTCGCCCTTGAACACGTCGGCATACTTCTTCTTGAAGATCGCGGAGGTCACGAACTTCTTCATGAAGGCGTTGATCTCCTTCGTGGTCGGCCAGATGTCCTTGAGGTAGACCGGCTTGCCGTCCTTGCCTTCGCCGATCGGCTCGACCGCGAGGTTCTTGGTGACGGTGCCCGCGAGCGCGTGGGCGACGACCAGCGGCGGCGAGGCGAGATAGTTCGCCTGCACGTCCGGCGAGACGCGGCCTTCGAAGTTGCGGTTGCCCGAGAGCACGGCGGCGGCGACCACGCCGTTCTCGTTGATCGACTTCGAGATCTCTTCAGGCAGCGGGCCGGAATTGCCGATACAGGTGGTGCAGCCGAAGCCGACCAGGTTGAAGCCGACCTTGTCGAGCTCCTTCTGCAGACCGGAATCGGCGAGATAGCCGGCGACGACCTGGCTGCCCGGGGCGAGCGAGGTCTTCACCCACGGCTTGGCCTTGAGACCCTTCGCCGCGGCGTTGCGTGCCAGCAGGCCCGCGCCGATCAGCACGCTCGGGTTCGAGGTGTTGGTGCAGGACGTGATGGCGGCGATGACGACGTCGCCATGGCCGATCTCGAAGTTCTTGCCTTCGACGGCGAAGCGCTTGCTGGGCTCCTCCGCCTTCTTGTACTCGGTGCCGAGCGCCAGCGAGAAGCCTTCGGCGACCGACGGCAGCGCGATGCGCCCTTCGGGACGCTTCGGGCCGGCCATCGACGGCACGACGTCGGCGAGGTCGAGCGTCAGCGTTTCCGTGAACACCGGATCCGGCGACTTGGCGGTGCGGAACAGGCCCTGCGCCTTGGCATAGGCCTGCACCAGCGCGACGCGCGCCGAGGCGCGGCCGGAGGTCTTGAGATAGTCGATCGCGGCAGCGTCGACCGGGAAGAAGCCGCAGGTCGCGCCGTATTCCGGCGCCATGTTGGCGATGGTGGCCTTGTCGGCGACGGAGAGATGGTCGAGGCCGGGGCCGAAGAACTCGACGAACTTGCCGACCACGCCGAGCTTGCGCAGCATTTGCGTCACGGTCAGCACCAGGTCGGTCGCGGTGACGCCTTCCTTCATCGCGCCCTTCAGCTTGAAGCCGACGACGTTGGGCAGCAGCATCGACAGCGGCTGGCCGAGCATGCAGGCTTCCGCCTCGATGCCGCCGACGCCCCAGCCGAGGACGGCCAGACCATTGACCATGGTGGTGTGGGAATCGGTGCCGACTAGCGAATCGGGATAGGCGACCTCGAAGGTGCCGGTCTTCTTGCCGACCGTCATCTTCTCCTTCTTGGTCCAGACCGTCTGGGAGAGATATTCGAGATTGACCTGGTGGCAGATGCCGGTGCCGGGCGGCACGACCGAGAAGTTCGAGAACGCCTTCTGGCCCCACTTCAGGAACTCGTAGCGCTCCTGGTTCTGCTTGTATTCCTCGGCGACGTTCTTGCCGAAGGCCTTGTTGTCGCCGAAGAAGTTCACGATCACCGAGTGGTCGATGACGAGATCGACCGGAACCAGCGGATTGATCTTCTCGGCATCGCCGCCGAGCTTCTGCATCGCGTTGCGCATCGCGGCGAGGTCCACCACCGCGGGCACGCCGGTGAAGTCCTGCATCAGCACGCGCGCCGGGCGGAACGCGATCTCATGCTCCAGCGACTTCTTGCGCAGCCATTTGGAGACCGCGACGATGTCCTCTTTCTTGACCGAGCGACCGTCCTCGTTGCGGAGCAGGTTCTCGAGCAGCACCTTCATCGAATAGGGAAGCTTGGAGATTCCCTTCAGACCATTCTTCTCGGCCGTGGGCAGGCTGTAATAGACGTAGGTCTTGGCGCCGACCTTGAGGGTCTTTTTGCATTTGAAGCTGTCGAGCGAGGTCATGTAGGAAATCCCAATTGTTAGTGATACCCGGCGTAGGGTATTTTAACACCGTCGGCGAAACCGGCTGGATCGCTTGCAGGGGCAGGTTGAGTGTGCTGCATCAAGTAGTTCCGGGCTTATAGAAGCTTTCTAACCGCGCCGCCACAGCCACAGACGTGCCGCAGCAAATCGCGAGCCAAAAATTCCCATGCGCTACCCCAAGTTTTCCTGAGGCCGGCGTGAGCGGATCCCCACGAGACGAAATCCGGCTGACCGGACGCGGCCTGACCTGCGTGCGGGGCGGCCGCGAGGTATTCGCCGGGCTCGATTTCTCGGCCCGCTCCGGCGAGGCGGTGGCGGTGGTCGGTCGCAACGGATCGGGCAAGACCTCGCTGCTGCGGCTGATCGCGGGGCTCATCGTTCCCGCCGCCGGGGCACTGGCGCTCGATGGCGGCGATGCCGAACTGACGCTGCCGGAGCAGTGCCATTATCTCGGCCATCGCGACGCCCTGAAGCCGGCGCTCAGCGTGGCGGAAAACCTGGCATTCTGGGCCGATTTTCTCGGCGGCGAGCGCACAGACCCCGCCGCCAGCCTCGCCACCGTCGGCCTCGCCCATGCCGTCGACCTGCCCGCCGCCTTCCTGTCCGCCGGCCAGCGCCGCCGGCTGTCGCTGGCCCGCCTGCTGACCGTCCGACGCCCGGTCTGGCTGCTGGACGAGCCGACCAATGCGCTCGACGTGGCCGGCCAGGACATGTTCGCCGGCCTGATGCGGGAGCATCTCGGTCGTGGCGGGCTGATCGTCGCGGCGACCCACGGCCCGCTGGGGGTCGACAGCCGGGAACTGCGGATCGGGGGGATGGCATGAATCCGACCGACCCTCAGCTTTTCGAGCGGCGAGCGACGGCTTCCGTATCCCGAACGCAGCTGGCGCCGCGAGCTCCCTCACCTCTCCCGCTTACGGGAGAGGTGAGGGCTCTCTCCTCTTGGGGGGTCTCGCGAGTGACGACACCCTCTCCCCGACCCTCCCCCGCAAACGGGGGAGGGAGCGCATCGCCCGCTTCTCGCGACGGGAGCCCCGCATGACCGCCCTCTCCGCCCTGATTCGCCGGGACGTCAGGATCGCGCTGCGCGTCGGCGGCGGAGCGCTGATCGGGGTGCTGTTCTTCCTGACGGTCGTGGTGCTGATGCCCTTCGCGGTGGGACCGGATCTGGCGCTGCTGTCGCGGCTGGGGCCGGCCATCCTGTGGCTGGGCGCGCTGCTGGCGAGCCTTTTGACGCTCGACCGGCTGTTCATGGCCGACCACGAGGATGGGTCCCTCGACCTCATCACGATGAGCCGGACGCCGCTGGAACTGGCCTGCGCGGCGAAGGCGCTGGCGCATTGGCTCGCCGCCGGCCTGCCGCTGATCGTCGCAACCCCCGTGCTGGGCCTGCTGCTCAACCTCGACATGGTGGCGACCGGCGCAGTGGCGCTGACGCTGCTGGCGGGCACCCCGGCGCTGACCTTCACCGGCATGATCGGCGCGGCGCTGGCGGTGACGCTGCATCGCGGCGGGCTGCTGATGGCCGTGCTGGTGCTGCCGCTGTCGATTCCCGTATTGATCTTCGGCGTGGCGGCCTCGCAGGCCGCGATCGTCGGGCCCATGACCTTCGGCGCGCCGTTCTCGATCCTCTGCGCGCTGTCGCTGGTCAGCCTCGTGATCGGCCCGTTCGCGGCCGCAGCAAGCCTGCGGCACGGACTGGACTGACCTTGATGCCGATCAACTTTCGCTTCGACCTTTCGTGCTGATTGCCTGCGGGCAGCCTCCCGATTATCAGGATACCATGACGCTGATCGACCTCGCCAACCCGACGCGGTTCCTCGCTCTCACAGCGCGGGTGCTGCCCTGGCTTGCGGCCGCGACCGTCATCCTGCTCGCCATCGGGCTCTATCAATCCGCCATGGCGCCCGATGATTATCAGCAGGGCGCGACCGTGAAGATCATGTTCATCCACGTGCCCAATGCGTGGTTGTCGATGTTCGTCTGGGGCGTGATGAGCATCGCCTCGCTTGGCACGCTGGTGTGGCGGCATCCGCTCGCCGACGTCGCCGCCAAGGCCGCCGCGCCGATCGGCGCCGCCTTCACCTTCCTCGCGCTGCTGACCGGCTCGCTGTGGGGCCGGCCGATGTGGGGCACCTATTGGGAATGGGATGCGCGCCTGACCTCGGTGCTGATCCTGTTCCTGATGTATCTCGGCCTGATGGCGCTGTGGCGCGCGGTCGACGATCCTTCGCGCGCGGCGCGCGCCGCGGCGGTGCTGACCCTGGTCGGCGCGATCAATCTGCCGATCATCAAGTTCTCGGTCGACTGGTGGAACACTCTGCACCAGCCGGCCTCGGTGATGCGCATGGGCGGCTCGGCACTCGACAAATCCTTCCTGATTCCGCTGCTGGTGATGGCCGTGGCGTTCACGCTGCTGTTCGTCACGCTGCATCTGGCGGCGATGCGCAACGAGATCCTCCGACGCCGGGTCCGCTCGCTGCAGATGATGCAGGCGAGCCGCGTGGCGTTCGGAAACGAGGCCCGCGTGTCGCCGCACGGCGACGGCGCGTCGCAGGAAGCCGGAGCCGCCTGATGATGTCGCTCGGCCCCTACGCGTCCTTCATCGTGACGTCCTATGCCGCAGCCGCTCTGGTGGTGGCGATCCTGATCGGCTGGATCGTGCTCGATCATCGCAGCCAGACGCAGCGCCTGCGCGAACTCGAGCGCAGCGGCGTCACCCGCCGGTCGGGCCGCAGCGCAACGGACCAGGCATGACCGATCAATCGACACGAGCGGGCCCGCAGCGCCGCACCATCCTGATGGTGCTGCCGCTGATCGCCTTCATCGCCCTGGCGCTCTTGTTCTGGTTCCGGCTCGGCAGCGGCGATATCTCGCGGATTCCGTCAGCGCTGATCGGCCGGCCCGCGCCGCAGACGATCCTGCCGCCGCTGGAGGGACTGCAGGCCGCCAGCGCCCAGGTGCCGGGGCTCGACCCGGCCGCCTTCAAGGGCAGGGTCAGCCTCGTCAATGTCTGGGCGTCCTGGTGCGTGCCCTGTCATGACGAGGCGCCGCTGCTGACTGAACTTGCGAAGGACAAGCGCTTCCAGATCGTCGGCATCAATTACAAGGACGCCGCCGACAACGCCCGCCGCTTCCTCGGCCGCTACGGCAACCCGTTCGGCCGCGTCGGCGTCGACGTCAACGGCCGCGCCTCGATCGAATGGGGCGTCTACGGCGTGCCCGAGACCTTCGTCGTCGGCCGCGACGGCACCATCGTCTACAAGCTGGTCGGCCCGATCACGCCGGACAATCTGCGCTCCGTGCTGCTGCCGCAGATGGAGAAGGCGCTGGCGGCGGGATCTTAGCGCGGTCTCGTGCCCGGACGCAGCGCAGCACGGAGTGATGCGCTGCAGAGCCGGGCCCCATGTCGCCATGACGGAACATCTGGAGAGAGCCTGGGTCACGGCTCGCGCTTCGCGCGTCCGGGACACGAGAGCTACTTCCGCACGTCCCCCGCCTCAGCCTCGCTCGTCTCCAGCGACGCCGGCTCGACGCCGTAGCGCTTGGTCAGCGGCATCTGGGCGATGGCGAAGATCATGATGATGGGGGTGACGCCGAACACCTTGAAGTTCACCCAGAAGTCGGTGCTCTGGGTGCGCCAGACGATCTCGTTCAGCACCGCCAAGCCGGCGAAGAACAGCGCCCCGCGAAGCGTGAGGATGCGCCAGCCCTGCGGGGTCAGGTTGAACATCTGGTCGAACATCACGGCAATGAAAGAGCGACCGAACAACAGCCCGCCGCCGAGGATCGCGGCGACCAAGCCGTAGATGATGGTCGGCTTGATCTTGATGAAGGTCTCGTCGTGCAGCACCAGGGTCAGCGTGCCGAACACCAGCACGACCACGCCGGTCACGATCGCCATGACCGGGATGTGGCGCGTCACCACATAGGAGGCGATCATCGCCGCCACGGTCGCGACCATGAACGCGCCGGTCGCGGCGAACAAATTGAACTTCGCGTTCACGAAAAAGAACACGAGCAGCGGACCGAGTTCGGTCGCGAGCTTGAACAGCGGATGTGGCTGGGTCTTGTCCATTACCTGACCTTTGTTGCTGTCATCCCCCGCGAAGGCGGGACATCCAGTATTCCGAGCCGCCTGAGATCCATAGCCAGCAGCGTGGCGTACTGGATGCCCCGCCTCCGCGGGGCATGACGAGAGACCTATGACTCGATTCCGGCGATGGCGCGGGCGAAATCGCGCGCGGTGAACGGCGCGAGATCGTCGACGCCCTCGCCGACGCCGATAAAATGCACCGGCAGTTTGAACTTTTCCGCGAGCGCGACCAGGATGCCGCCGCGCGCGGTGCCGTCGAGCTTGGTCATGACGAGGCCGGTGACGCCGGCGGTACGATGGAAGGCCTCGACCTGCGACAACGCGTTCTGGCCGACGGTGGCATCGAGCACCAGCAGCACCGCATGCGGCGCGCTCGCATCGACCTTGCGGATGACGCGCACGACCTTTTCCAGCTCGTTCATCAGCTCCGACTTGTTCTGCAGCCGGCCGGCGGTGTCGATCAGCAGCACGTCGATGGCCTGCTCCTTCGCCGCGGTGAGCGCATTGAAGGCGAGGCTCGCCGAGTCCGAGCCCTGGGCGCCTGCGACGACGGGCGTCCCGGTCCGCTCACCCCAGACCTTGAGCTGTTCGATGGCGGCGGCGCGGAACGTGTCGCCGGCGGCCAGCATCACCTTGCGGTTCTCGGAGGCAAATTTCTGCGAGAGCTTGCCGATCGTGGTGGTCTTGCCTGAGCCGTTGACGCCGACCACGAGGATGACGAACGGCTTCTTGCCGGCGTCGACCTCGAGCGGCTTGGCCACCGGCGCGAGCACCTTCTCGACCTCGGTGGCGACGACATTCTTGACCTCGTCGGCGGAGATCGCCTTGTCATACCGGCCGGTGCCGACCGCATCCGCAATCCGGACCGCCACCGACGTGCCGAGATCGGCGCGCAGCAGCACGTCCTCGATCTCGTCGAGCATGGCGCGGTCGAGCTTGCGCTTGGTGACGAGGTCGGCGACCGCGGTCCCGAGCGAGGAGGAGGTGCGCTTCAGCCCGTCGGACAGGCGGCGCCACCAGCTCTTCTTGGGGGTCTCGGAGGTATCGTTCATGATGAGGGTGTGTTAGCCGTTCCGCCGCTCAAACGAAAGTCTTGACCGAAAGTCTTGCCGTTGCTCGATGTTCCCCAACTGACCGCCGAGGAGATCTTGTCGCGCGTGCTCCATCGCGACGGGCTGATGCTGGTGATCGACAAGCCGGCCGGCCTGCCGGTGCATCGCGGTCCCAAGGGCGGCGCCAACCTCGAGGATTCGTTCGACGCGCTGCGCTTCGGCCTGCCGCGACCGCCGGTGCTGGCCCACCGGCTGGACAAGGACACCTCCGGCTGTCTCGTGCTCGGCCGCCACCGCAAGGCGACGGCCTCGCTCGGCCTGTTGTTCAAGCACGGCAAGATCGGCAAGACCTACTGGACCATCGTGGAGGGCGGTCCCGCCGAGGACGAAGGCACCATCGACATGCCGCTCGGCCGGCTCAATGCCGAACGGGGCTGGTGGCAGAAGCCCGACCCCGAGGGCCAGAAGGCGGTCACCAACTGGAAGGTGATGGGCCGGGGTGACGGTTTCACCTGGCTCGCCATGGAACCCGTGACCGGACGGACCCACCAGCTGCGGGTGCATTCCTCGGCGACCGGATGGCCGATCTTCGGCGACAACATCTACGGCAATGGCCCGCGCTTCGGCGAACCGAAGCTGCACCTGCATTCCCGCGAGATCGTGGTGCCGATTTCCCGCAACAAGGAGCCGGTCCGCGTCGTCGCTCCGGCCCCGCCGCATATGCACGACAAGCTGCGCGCCTGCGGCTGGAACGGGGAATAGGCGCCATCGAGGTCCGCTCTCCCGCTTGCCGGGGAAGGGAGCGCACCAACATCGTGGCGGCATCCTGCCTCAGCAGGCCGCCCTCCAGCCCGATGGTTTACGAAACCTTCAGCGCTTCGCTCTAATGATCGCAATTGCTTAGAACAAGCTCCCGCCAATCCGCTCAGGACGAGCCCTTTCTTCATGTCCCAGGCCCAGCCATCGATCGTCGACGAGGTCGTAGCCGCGATCCGGAACGGCTCGGCTGAAAAGGGCCTCGAAACCGCCCGGCGGGTCACCGACCTTTTCCTGTATTCGGCCGGCAACTTCGACGACGAGCAGATCGCGCTGTTCGACGACGTGCTGGATCGCCTGATCGGCACCATCGAGCTGCGCGCCGTGGGCGACATGGCCGCGCGGATCGCGCTGGCCGAGATCAGCGCCCAGCTGGCGCCGGTTGCGCAGGCGCCGCCATCGGTGATTCGCCGCCTCGCCAACAATGATGAAATCCGCATCGCCGGCCCGGTCCTGCAGGAATCGGCGCGGCTCGACGATGACGAGCTTGTGAAGATCGCGTCCTCCAAGAGCGAGAAGCATCTGCTCGCCGTCGCCGGCCGCTGGTGGCTGAAGGAGATCGTCACCGACGCCTTGCTGGTGCGCCGCTATCCCAGCGTCAGCCGGCGGCTCGCCGCCAATCCGGGCGCGCGCATGTCGGCGAAGGGATTCGCCGTGATCGTCGGACAGGCCGAAGCGGACCCCGAACTCGCCGTCAGCGTCGGCGTGCGTGTCGATCTGCCGGCCGATCTGCGTCGCTGGTTGCTGCGCTCGGCCACGGAGGCCGTCCGCCAGCGATTGCTGTCGCGCGCGCCGCCGCATCTGTTCGAGGAAATCCAGAGCGCGATCGCCGCCGTCACCTTCGGGGTCGAGCGCGAGATGTCGGGCCCCCGGGATTTCGAAGGCGCCAAGCGCGCCATCGCCAATCTCAAGGCCGCCGGCCAGCTCACCGAAGCGACGCTGCTCAAATTCGCGAGGCAGCGACGCTACGAGGAAGCCGTCGCGGCGCTGGCGGCGCTGTCGGGCGCCACCGTCGAAGTGATCCGGCCGCTGATGCAGAGCGTGCGCGAGGACGGCCTTCTGGTGCCCTGCAAGGCGGCGCAACTCAGCTGGGACACCACCGCCGCGGTGCTCGAAGCCCGTTTCGCCGGCGGCGCGATGAAACCGGCCGACCTGGCACGGGCCCAGGCGAACTATGCACGCATGGGCACGGAGGATTCCAGGCGCACATTGCGGTTCTGGCAGGTGCGGGCGTCGTAGGGACGTGCGTCAAGCCGCGGGACATCTCCATGACTCGGTGTCGTCCCGGCCTGTGCCGGGACGACTTTGGGGGATGCAGCGCGTCGCAACACCCGCGGCCGGACTAGGTGGTCAGCCGCTCGCCGTCGCTGCCTGTTATCATGAGGGACACCACGCTGCCGACCCGCTCGCCCGTGATCGCCACCGGCAGATAATGTTCGGTCCGTCCCTGGCTGTCGCTCTCGATCAGCACATCGCGCCTCGCGCCGATCTCGGCCTGCAGGCGCTGACGCAACGCGGCTTCGCCGGCAGACCGCAACCGTTTCGCGCGTTCCTTGATGACGGGCCCCGCGACCTGCGGCATCCGCGCGGCCGGCGTGCCCGGCCGCGGCGAGTAAGGGAAGACATGCAGGAAGGTCAGGCCGCACTCCTCCACCAGATCGAGCGAGCGGGAGAACATCTCCTCCGTCTCGGTCGGGAAGCCGGCGATGATGTCGGCGCCGAAGACGACATCCGGGCGCAGCCGGCGGACCTCGTCGCAGAAGGCGATCGCATCCTGGCGCGAATGCCGTCGCTTCATGCGCTTGAGGATCAGATCGTCGCCTGATTGCAGGGACATATGCAGATGCGGCATCAGCCGCGCATCGTCCGCGATGGCATCGCGCAGATCGCTGTCGGCCTCGATCGAATCAATCGAGGAGATGCGCAGCCGCTTCAATTCCGGCACATGCCGCAAGATCTGCTTCGTGAGGATGCCGAGCCTCGGCGCCCCGGGCAGATCGGCGCCGTAGCTCGTGAGGTCGACGCCGGTCAGCACGATCTCGGCATGACCGCGCGCGACCAGCGCCCGTATCTGCTCGACCACCGCGCCCATCGGCACCGAGCGTGAATTGCCACGGCCGAACGGTATGATGCAGAAGGTGCAGCGATGGTCGCAGCCGTTCTGCACCTGAACGAACACACGCGGCAGCCCCGCGGCATATCCGTCGATCAGATGCGGCGCCATCTCCTTCACGGCCATGATGTCGCTGACGGCGACCTTCTCGCGGTCGCCGAGATCGAACGCTGCGCGGGTCGCCCGCCAGGCCTCGCCGCGCATCTTGTCGTCATTGCCGAGGACGCGGTCAACCTCGTCCATCCCCGCGAACATGCCGCTCTGCGTCTGCGCGGCACAGCCGGTGACTACGATGCGTGCGGTCGGGCGCTCCCGCTTCAATCTGCGGATCGACTGGCGCGCCTGCGCTACCGCCTCGTTGGTGACGGCGCAGCTGTTGATGACGATGGTATCGGACAGGCCGGCGCCTTCCGCTTCCTTGCGGATCACTTCCGCCTCGAAGGCGTTGAGGCGGCAGCCGAAGGTGACGATGTCGACGGCCATCAGCCGGCCGGTGCGAACAGCGCCGGGTCGAAACGGCCCTCATATTCGAAGGTCGCCGTGCCGGTCATCAGCACATGGTCGTCACGCTCGCGCCATTCGATGCCGAGCTTGCCGCCGGGCAGCGTGATCTCGACGCTACGATTGGTGCGCTTCAGCCGGGCCGCCGCCACCGCCGTGGCACACGCCGCCGAGCCGCAGGCCCTGGTCAGCCCCGCGCCGCGCTCCCAGGTGCGGATCGTGATGTGATCGCGGTCGACGATGTGGGCCAGCGTGATGTTGGCGCGCTCGGGAAAGATCGGATGGTTTTCCAGCAGCGGCCCGAAACGTTCGAGATCGTAGGCGTCGACGTCCTCGACCCAGAACACCGCATGCGGATTGCCCATGCTCACCACCGAGGGCGAGTGCAGGATCGGATTGTCGATGGGCCCGATCTGCAGCTCGATATAGCGGGTGTCGCGAAACTCCTCGGCCAGCGGGATGTCCTGCCAGCCGAACTTCGGCGCACCCATATCGACGGTGTAGAGATCCGGCGCGGGGCCCTGCCAGGCATTGAGCAGGCCGGCCGCCGTCTCGAAGGTGGCGCTGGTCTGCCCGGTCTTCTCGAACACGCGCCGCACCACGCAACGCATGCCATTGCCGCAGGCGCCGGCCTCGGAGCCGTCATTGTTGTAGATGCTGATGAAGGCCTCGGTACCGTCGAAGCGCGGCTTCTGCAACACCATCAGCTGATCGTAGGGCACGCCGCCCTGCGCCGAGGCCACTGCGCGCGCGTCATCGGGCGTGACCTTCGCGGCGGAGTCGCGCAGGTCGACGACGACGATTTCGTTGCCGATGCCGTTCATCTTGGCAAAGGCGTGATTGGCCAGCGCGCTCATGAAAATTCCCGAATTTCGCCTGCCTTATATGGCGATCCTTGGCGCCTTGGCCAGTGATTTGCCGCTGGACACAACGGCCACGGGCCGCTGCCGGCCATGGCGCATCTGTCATGGGACGAATTCGGCGCTCGCGTGTTAGAACGGCGCAATTCGCCCCGAACCGGAACAGGCGCGGCCGGGCGCAAACCGGATTTTGGGCTTGCAGGTTAAGGCCTTGGACGCTCGAGGCCTTCGGGAGAATGGAATGATGGCGTTTCGACGTTTTGGTCTGGCCGCGCTGATCCCGGCAGTGGTCCTGTCGCTGGGCCTGTCCGCCGCGCTGGCGCAAAGCCCAAGCCCGGCTCCGGCGGCCTCGGCGAGCCCCTCGGCCACGCCCACACCGGCCGCGAGCGCTTCGCCGGCGCCGGCGGCA
>VYLE01000362.1_pt1 | contig 30008 bp, 19 predicted proteins | sample 5114391 | NCBI WGS metagenome assembly VYLE01 (sample SAMN12291771, study PRJNA351875) | freshwater metagenome | isolation source: freshwater lake | place: USA: Michigan, Kent Lake | collected 2013-08-15
TTGGAGGTGGTGGCGGCGGTGGCGGCGGCGGTGGTGGCGGAAGCGGTGGTGGAGGAGGCGGTGGAGGAAGTGGCGGCGGTGGCGGCGGCGGCGGTCCGGTGATTCCGGCGCCCGGCGCTCTCGCGCTTCTGGCGATCGCGTCGGGCCTTCGATCGAGCGTGGGCGGCCGCCGGCGTCAGCGTTGAGCGCGTCGCGCGAAGTACACTCGACCGCACCCATGGGAACGCGCGTCGTCTGCTTCGATCTTGGTGGCGTCGTGGTGCGCATCTGTCGCTCCTTCGAGGAGGCTGCGCTCGCCGCGAATCTGCCCTTGCGCCGTGTTCCCGACGACGAGCGGTCGCGGGCGACGCGAAGGGACCTCATCGAACGACACCAGCGCGGCGTCCTCTCCTCGCAGGCGTTTCATCGCGAGCTTGCCCGCGCGCTCGACGCCGTCTACTCCCCTGACGAACTCGCCCTCGCTCACGCGGCCGTCCTGCTCGGCGAGTATCCGGGCATCACCGAGACGATCCGATCGATCAACGGCCGCGGGCTGCACACCGCCTGTCTGAGCAACACGAGCGACGACCACTGGCAGGTGCTGACCGAGATGCCCGCCCTGCGCTCGTTGCATGCCCGCCATGCATCGCACCTGTGGGGACTCGCCAAGCCCGATCCCTCGATCTACCGGCGCTTCGAGAGCGAGGTCCGCGCGTCAGGCGACGCGATCCTCTTCTTCGACGACCTTGAGGAGAATGTGGCCGCCGCGATGCGCCTCGGCTGGGACGCGGTGCAGATCGACCACACCGGCGACACGGCGGCACAGGTGCGGGCCGCGCTTGCCGCGCGCGGCGTGTCGCTCTGAACCCGCGACTCACGCGGGTCGCGAGGCGATTCGCATGAGCGGCCAGGCCGCCGCAAGATTGACGGCGATGTAGACGATCGCAGCGGCCGCGAGCGTCTCTTCAGGACCGAGCGTGAAGGGAGCGGCCAGGATGAGGGCCCCGCTGCCGATCGCATAGCCGAGCTGACCGGCCGCCTGAATCGCCCCGTACACGCCGGTCGATTCGCCGCTCCGCGTCCCGATCGAGAGCGCCGAGGCGAAGAGCGGCGCTGCGCCGATCCCCGCCACGACGGCGGCCGTCACCATCGCGGCCTGACCGAGCGGCGCGACGAAGACGAGACCGAGAACGCCGACGCCGAAGATGAGCGAACCGACCACGCGCACGCGGCGCGCTCCGAGCCGATCGACGAACTCGCCGCCGATCGGGCCGCCGATGACCATGCCGAGCATCGAGAGTCCGAGGATCGCGCCGATGAGCCCCCGATGCGACCGCTCGGTGCCGGAAACGAGCAGCGGGACAGCGAGCGGCACCACGAGCGACAGCACCGCAGAGAGCGCCCGGTCAGCGCCGACGAGGATCGCGGCGATGAGCCGCTCGCGCCGCACCGACGGATCGCGCTCCGAGGCGAGCTGCGGCGGGTCCGGGTCGTGCACGCGCGGGGCGACGCGCTCGACCGGCCAGGTCGCGACGGCGAGGAGCGTTAGAACGCCCGCGGCCACCACGAGAATCCAGTTCGCCGGCACGATCGAGCCGATGCCGATGCCGCCCAGGAGGCCGAGCATGATCGCGGTTCCCATCCAGCCCATCGCCCGGGCCCGATGGCCCTCGCCGGCGACGCGCGCCGCGATGCGCAGCGAGGCGGCGATGCCCGCAAGGTCGCACGCGCCGCCGATCAGGCGCAGCCCGATCACCGCCGCGAAGGGAATGTTCAGGGCGACGAGCAGCAGCAGGATCGCCTCGACGATCGAGGCGACGCGCAACACCGTGAGCGGATTCGAGTGCCGCACGAGCCGCGGCAGAAAGAACGCGGAAGCGATCGCCCCAAGCGTCGGAACGAGCGTGAACCACGACGCCCGGTCGATGGTGATGCCGTAGCGCTCGACCGTCAGCGCCCTGAGCGCCGGATACACCATGCCGTCGGGAATCGAACCGAGCGCAAGGAGGGCGAGGGCAACGGGGAGCTCGATCGATCGGCGACCGGACGACACCCCCGCAGCGTACGGCGCAACCCTCGCATCTGCCCGCGCTCCGACGGAGAGATCTCAGCGTTCCGCGGGACGGTCGGCGCCTGCGTCGTCACCCTCGCCGCCGCGCGCCGTCGCGTCGTCGCCGAGCAGCTCGCGCAGGAGGACCGTCGCATACGCCCCACGCGGGAGGTCGAAGGCGATGCGCACGAAGGTGCCGTGCTCGTCGAATCCGCCCTCCAATTCGGTGTTCGTCACCGGCACGCGGAAGGGGCGGCGCGTGCCCTCGAGATCCAGCTCCTTCGCGCTGAAGATCGCCGGCTTCACGCCGAGCGCCTCCGTCGCCTCATGCTCCCATTCGCGCACCGGCGAACCGGGCTCGACCATGCCGCGACCGAGCATCGGTCCGCTCGGCGAGATCTCGAAGCTCGCCACGCGGGCGGGAAAGTCCTCGGCGGCGAGCATGGCGCCGGTCACCGTGAACTGGCCGCGCGACGCGTGCTTGTAGGCGACATCGCCCTCGATGATCGAGGCGAGCAGCCCATCGGAGAGTCGTCGGTCGAGCAGCCGGTTGAAGACGACCGACTGGAACGCGCTGATCCAGAAGGTGCGCATCGCCGGCGAAATGGCCTTCACGGCGGCGCGCGGCGAGCGTCCGTGGGCGAGGGCGTTGAGCGCGACGCGCTCGGCCCGATCGTTGCGACCCCAGAGCCCGAGGGACTCGCCGTGCTTGCCGGCGTCGAAGAGTTCGCGGGCCCGACGCTGATGCTCGGGGAAGGCCGTCACCGTCCCGAGCAGTTCGGCGAGGAGCGCATCCGGATCGCCGTTCAGGAGGTGCGCGCCCATGCGGTGGTTGTTGCGGCGATAGCCGAAGCGCTGGGCGCCGTAATAGTCCGGAACGCCCTCGCGCTCGAGGCGACGCAGCCCCTGCCAGATCGTCGTAGCGCGCAGCGGATCGATGCCGCGAATGCGAATCGAGAATCGGTTGCCGGCGAGGTGCCCGCGCCGCAGCTTGTTGGCGTGGCGCTGTGCCCACAGGATCCCGAGTCGATCGTGCCGCAGCTCGACCGCCGGAGGCTCGCGGCCGGGCAGGTGGATCGAGACCGCCTGACGGGTCACGGCGATCTTGTCCTTCATCCCCGCGAAGCCGATCGCCTCCTCCGGAACGCCGAAGTGGCGCATGAGGACCTCGAGCATCTCGCTGTGGGCCATCCCCCGCTTCTGCACGCCGAGATAGAGATGTTCACCCTGTCCGCTCGGCTCGTAGAGCGGAATCTCGTCCACGAGGAAATCCTCGGGACGCTGCTTGATGAGCCCGGCGATCGGTGGCGTCGTGAGCAGCCGACCGCGCGGCAGCGGATCGTCCTGGGTGACCGGCGGCAGGAAGGGTTCGGGTGCGCCGAATCGATCGCCTGGTGCGTCGGATGTCGGATCGGAGGAGGCGCTTACCACGAGTCGTCATCCGCATCGTCGTCGTCGCCGGCGAAATCGCCGCCGAAGTCGGCTTCCTGTCCACCGAAGGGCGACGCCTCGCCCGATTCGCCCGCGTCGTTCGCTGCGGCATCGATCGAGGCCTGCTCGAGAACATGCTCGGCGACGAAGATCGGCACGCGCTCCGCGACGCCGAGGGCAATCGCATCGCTCGGTCGGCAGTCGATCACATGCTCGGCGCCGTCGCGTTCGATGTGGAGATTCGCGAAGAAGGTCCCCTGGTCGAGATCGTGAATCTCGATCTTCGTGAGCGTTCCGCCGAGCGCGCGGATGGTCGATGCGAGCAGGTCGTGGGTCTGCGGGCGCACGACCTCGGTGCCCTTCAGTCTGCGCTCGATCGCGAAGGCCTCCGGAAGTCCGATGACGATCGGGAAGGTGCGATCGCCCTCGGCCTCGGTCAGCTCGATGATCTGCATGTCGCTCAGCTCGCGGATGAAGATCCGCGAGAGTTCCATGCGCACGGACATTGGGGCAACGCCTCCTGCTCGCGAACGCCAACCGCTGGCGAGGTCTCGCGAAGGGAGAGGATATCCCGCTGGGCGCTCCGAATGTCGCTCAGCCCCACGAGCCGAGCAGAATCGCAAGATCGGTCGGGCCGACGAGACAGTCTCCGTCGAGATCGGCGACGCAGGCGCCGTCGCAATCGGCACACGCCCCCCAAAAGCCGAGCAGGATCGCCAGGTCGTTCGGGCCGACGGAACCGTCGTTGTTCAGGTCAGCGGGCAGGGGATTCGGCGTCGCGAGCAGCGCCGCATGCGCGTTCACGCGGCCGAAGCCGGTGATCGGATCGAAGCCCGGCGCCCCGATGTCGACCGCGGTGCCCGTCAGGATGTCGCGGACTTCCCCGGCGCTCAGCGTCGGGTTCCAGGCGAGCATGAGGGCGATGGTGCCGGTCACCGAGGGCGTCGCCTGGCTCGTTCCGCTCTTGAATCCGTAGGTGCTGGTGCCGACGAGCGAACGGATGTCGTTGCCGCCCGCGGCGAGATCGACCTCAGGACCGAAGTTCGAGAAGCTCGACTTCGCGTCGGTGTTCGTCACCGACGCCACGCAGATGACCTCCGGCCATCGGCCGGGGAAGGCGATCGCGCCATTATTGTTGTTTCCCGCTGCCGCGATCATGATCACATCGTTCGCGGCGGCATAGAGCACCGCATCGCGAAGCGTCTGGGTGCCCGCATAGAACTGGAGACTCATGCTCGCGACGCGATGGCCTGCGTCGGTCGCCATCGTGAGCGCGGTCGCAACGGAACTCTCGAATCCGTTGCACGGATTCACGACGACATAGGGCACGATCTTCGCCTGCCAGGCAAGCCCGGCGGAGCCGACGCCGTCGTTGCCCGTCGCCGCGATGATGCCGCTCACATGCGTGCCGTGGCTATTGCACTCGTCGACGGTGATCGTGTTGCCGTCGGGAATGTTGAAGCCGGGCAAGATGCGCCCGGCAAGCTGCGCGTGGGCGTTCACGCCGCTGTCGAGGACGGCGATCGTCACCGTCGATGTGTCGATGTTTCGCTCGGCGACGAGATCCCAGGCCTCCGGCGCGTCGATGTCGGCATCGGGCGTGCCCGTAATGCCGTTCACCGTCTGACCGATGTTGTGCATCGCGAACTGCTGGATGAACTCCGGATCGTTCGGCACGCCGGCGAGTCCGCCGATGCCGTCAAGCTCCACGCTCTCGACGATCCCGCCAAGGGCCCTGAGCGCTGCGGCGAGCGCAGGCGTATCCGACCCGATCGGCAGCTCGATTCGGTAGACGCGATCGAGGCCGAGCCGCGCCGCGGTCGCGCGATCTCGCAGATTCGGAAACTGGGCCCGCACGCCGGTCGCGCCGGCACCGGCGAGGAGGCGATTCGCCTCGGTGATCGATGCCGCGAGACTGCCGCGCCTCGCCCGCGGCTCGAGACCGATCGTCGCCTTGCCGTCCCCCGTCGGCCGGACGCCTGCCTTCCAACGGACGAGGAGATGCGTCGTCGCATAGCCCCCTTCGACATCGGGCAGGCCGATCGGACCGGCGTTCGCAGCTCGCTCAGCGACGGCCTCGCGCGGAAGCGCTTGCCGCACCGATGCATCGACGGTGGCGACGAAGGAACCCACAGCCAGAGAGCCGCTGGCGGCGAGGGTCAGACTGAGCATGGCGGCCGTCGATCGGGCAGGCATGGGTTCGGTTCCGGTCATTCCGAAGGGGTCGTCGGGGCCTCAGGGTCGTCGGGGCCAAAAGTCGTCGGGGCGGTCGGGTCCCCTGCTGGAACAACACTACCCCACGCAGCGGCCCGCTTCGGGGCGAAGTCGCATCCGGACGCAAATCGGCGCGAAATCCGCGACTGTCGGAGCGGTCATGAGGTCTGGACGGCTCGCTCGCCGCCAGCCGCGGGCGGGCCCGCGTGCCCTCCCTCGTGCCGGTCCGGGAGCACCGGCAAGGCCCGGTATACTCCGGTCCACCGCCGCAGCGGATCCCCCGCTTCGGGCGTTTTCATGTCGTTCACTCGAACGACCGCCCGACGGCCCAGTCTCCCGCCCTCCCGCAAGCGTCGCCCCGACCGGGGTCTCCCTTCGCGTCGGATGCGATCGACAGGGACTCCGGGGGACGCTTTCGCCTTGCACTCCGACAGTCGCACCATGGCCAGCCGACGCTACCTCTTCACTTCCGAATCCGTCTCGATGGGTCACCCGGACAAGCTCGCCGACCAGATCTCGGACGCCGTCCTCGACGCGATGCTCCGCGAGGATCCTCGCTCCCGCGTGGCGTGCGAAACGCTCGTCACCACCGGCCTCGCCGTGGTCGCCGGTGAAGTCACCTGCGGCGGCTATGTCGACATCCCCGCGATCGTGCGCGCGACCGTGCTCGCCGCCGGCTACGACGACGCCGCGAAGGGCTTCGACGGCAAGAGCTGCGGCGTGAGCGTCTGCATCGGCAAGCAGAGCCCGGACATCGCCCGCGGCGTGAACGAAGAGGCCGACGGCAAGAAGAAGGAACAGGGCGCCGGCGATCAGGGCATGATGTTCGGCTTCGCCTGCAAGGAGACGAAGTCGCTCATGCCGCTGCCGATCGACCTCGCCCACCTGCTCGTCAAGAAGCAGGCCGAAGTGCGGGTGAAGGGCATCATCAAGGGGCTGCGCCCCGACGCGAAGAGCCAGGTCACCGTCGAGTACGAGGGCCTCACGCCGATTCGCATCGACACGGTCGTCCTCTCGACGCAGCACGGTCCCGAGTGGAACGGCGCGAAGAAGCAGAAGGAACTGAAGGCCCTCGTCACCGAGAAGATCATCAAGCCGGTGCTTGCGAAGTGGTGGAACGAGAAGATCAAGGTCTTCGTCAATCCGACCGGCCAGTTCGAGGTCGGCGGCCCGCACGGCGACTGCGGTCTCACCGGCCGCAAGATCATCGTCGACACCTACGGCGGCCGCGGCCGTCACGGCGGCGGCGCCTTCAGCGGCAAGGATCCCTCGAAGGTCGATCGCTCGGCCGCCTACATGGCCCGCTACATCGCGAAGAATGTCGTCGCCGCCGATCTCGCCGATGTCTGCGAGGTCCAGCTCAGCTACGCGATCGGCGTCGCCGAACCGACCTCGGTGCTCGTCGATACGCAGGGCACCGGCAAGATCTCCGACGACGCGATCAGCGAGCTCGTCCTGAAGCACTTCCGGCTCACGCCGCGCGGCATCATCGAGTCGCTCGACCTTCTCAAGCCGATCTACAAGTCGACCGCGACCCACGGCCACTTCGGCCGCGAGCCGGGCGAGGGCGGCCCCGGAACCTTCACCTGGGAGAAGACCGACAAGGCCGCGGCGCTCAAGGCAGCGGCGGCCGCTCTGTCTGGCCGGGGCGAATCCGCTCCCGCCAAGGGCAGCGCTCGGAGTTCGAAGCGGCAGCTCGTGACCGCGTGAATGCGGCACGCTGACCCGTCACAATGACGAGGAGGCCGGGCGACCGCCAGCGGGAGCCCGGCCTCCTCTTTTCAGCCATGCAGAACGACGCACCATCGATCGACCTCACGCCGACCGCACGCTCCGTGGCGATGGACCGCATCGCGAAGAAGGCGGAGCAGTTCCCCGAGCTCCCCTTCGACACGATGCCGCCGCAGGGGCTCGATCCGCGCGATGCGGCCCTCGCCCATGCGATCGAGACGATCGTCACGAGGCGCTGGCTCACGCTCGTCGCGATCATCGAGAGTCGCCTGACGCGGCCCTGGTCGCGCGTCGAGGCGACGCTCCAGGCAGCGCTCCTCGCGGGAAGCGCTCAGCTTCTCTTCATGGATCGGCTTCCCGATCACGCGGTCGTCGACGAGTCGGTCGCATGGGCGAAGCGGAAGCGCGGCCCGAAGGCCGGCGGTTTCGTGAACGCCGTGCTGCGCAAGGTGATCGCCCTGCGCGGCGAGATGCTCGATCGCCCGAGCGCCCCCTTCGCGACGCGGCGCGACGAGCTTCCGCTCTCGGACGGACGGGCGTGGCGACTGAACGAGGATGTCTTCTCGGCCGAGAGCGTCGACCGCGTTCGGCAGATCGGCAGCGTCGGCCGTGAGCTCTTCCTCCACTGGATGGCTGCCCACGGATTCAACACGGCGCGGCAGCTTGCCGAGCACGGGCTCGTCGACGCTCCGACGCTCCTCACCGGCCTGCCGGAGGCGCTTGCCGAGGATCCACGCTTCCTCCGTCACGATGTGCCGGGCTGGTTCGTCTTCAACGGCGACCACGCCGAGCTCATGGGCGAGTTCGAGCGTCATCCGAGCCTGCGCATTCAGGATCCCGCGAGCGGCGATCCGGTCCGCGCGGCGAAGGAAGCCGGCCTCGCGCCGAAGCGCGTGATCGACTTCTGCGCCGGCCGCGGCACGAAGACGGTGCAGCTTGCCCAGGCGTTCCCCGACGCCGAGATCGTCGCAAGCGATCCGGATCTCGATCGGGCGAAGGATCTCGCGAACGCTGCCCGTCGCTTCGCGAACATCGTCGTCTCGACGCCGGCGAAGCTGCCGGCGTTCTTTCGGAGCGGTGACCTCGTCGTTCTCGATGTCCCCTGCTCGAACACCGCGGTGCTGCCGCGGCGCCCCGAGGCGAGCTATCGCTTCTCGACGCGCCGACTCGAGAAGCTCATCGACAAGCAGCGCGAGGTCGTCACCGGAGCGATGCCGCTGCTCGCGCCGAACGGCTTCGTGCTCTACGCGACCTGTAGCCTCGAGCCCACCGAGAACGCCCGCCAGGCCGATGCCATCCGCAAGCGCTTCACCTTCCACGCCCGCGGCGAGCGGCAGCGCTTCCCGACCGGCGTCCCCGGCGACGCCGCGACGAAGTACTCCGACGGCGGCTTCTGGGCGCTCATGCAGGCGAAGGCGTAGGCGGCCGGAGGCGGAAAGGCTGATAACTTCATCGCTTCTGATCAGAGATCGATGATTTGCGAACCTATTCACGCCGTGAATGGATATCATTCACGACATGAATAGTCCGCTCCCACGCGCTGCGACCGCGGCCTTGGAACTGCGCCTCCGGACAATGCCCGTGGTCGTCGTCAGTGGAGCGCGCCAGACCGGCAAAAGCACACTGGTGAACGCCACGGGCGACGGTCGGCGCGTCGTTTCGATGGACGATCTCGACGCGCGGGCGATCGCCCGGTCCCGCCCCGAGTCGCTCCTCGCTGGACCCGTACCGGTCACGATCGACGAAGTCCAGCGTGAGCCAGCGCTCCTCTCGGCGATCAAGCTCGAGGTCGATCGCCGGCGCGATCCCGGGCGTTTTCTCCTGACTGGCTCCGCAAACCTGCTTCTCATGCGTGGCGTGTCGGAATCACTTGCCGGTCGAGCGAGCTATCTCACCCTCTGGCCGATGACGCGGCGCGAACAGCTCGGGACTGGCGCGCATGGCCTGTGGGAGCGGCTCTTCCAAGAGAGCCCCGCACACTGGATCGAGGCACTCCGTGGCGAAGCAACCGCCATCGAACCATGGCAGGATCTCGCTCGTCGCGGAGGTTTTCCGACGCCTTCGGTCCACCTCGCCGCGGAAGTCGAGCGCACGATCTGGTTCGAGGGATACACGCGAACCTATCTCGAGCGGGACCTCCAGGACCTCGCGAGCATCGACGCCCTCCCCGACTTTCGCCGCCTCATGCGCGCGACGGCACTTCGGGCCGGGCAACTCGTCAACCAGACGGAACTCGGACGCGATGTCGGCCTGCCGCAACCGACCGTTCATCGCTATCTGAATCTGCTCGAGATCTCGTTCCTGATCCTGCGCGTTCCGGCGTACAGCGTGAATCGCACGAAGCGTCTCATCAAGTCCCCCAAGCTGTATTGGTGCGACACCGGACTTGCCCTTCACCTCGCGGGCCATCCCGACGCGACGGGCGCAGCGCTTGAGAATCTCCTCCTCCACGACCTGATGGTCTGGCGCGATCTCCATCCGAATCGCCCAGAGGTCTGCTACTGGCGCACCTCACTCGGCGAAGAGGTCGACTTCGTCGTGGATCTGAGCGGTCGACTGCTGCCGATTGAAGTGAAGGCGACCACGGAACCGCGACTTGCCGACGCTGCGCATCTGCATGTGTTCCGAGCCGAGTACGGCGAGCAGTCGCTCCCGGGGCTTCTCGTCCACGGCGGGAATCGCATGGAATGGCTGAGCGGCGAGGTGCTCGCCGTGCCGTGGCACATGATGATCTGATCGCTGCGCAATCCAAACGCAACGCATCGACGCTCTTGTCGCGCATCGCACGCGACCATTGCGCCACGCTGACGCGCGGCCGCCATCGTCCTCGTCGCTCCCCTTCGGAAGAGGAGCGTTCAACACGAGGAATTCCATGCTGCGCATCGCCACTTTCGCGGGACTCACGCTCACCGCGTCCCTGACCTCGTCGCTCCTCGCGGGCGACACCACCTTCCGTCTCACCGTTCTCCACTCCAACGACGGCGAATCGAAGCTCATCAGCCCCGGCCCCGCGCTGGGCGAGTTCGGCGGCATCGCCCGCTTCGGCACGCTCGTCAACCAGCTCCGCGACGCCGCTGCCCTTGAGGGCGGCGTCGTCATGCTCTCCTCCGGCGACAACTTCCTCGCCGGGCCGGAGTTCAACGCGAGCCTCGAGAACGGCGTTCCGTTCTACGACGCGATCGGCCTTGAGCTCGTCGGCTACGACGCGATCTGCATCGGCAACCACGAGTTCGACTTCGGCCCTGACACCTTCGCCGACTTCGTCAGCAGCTTCACCGACGGCGTGCCCTTCCTGAGCGCGAACCTGAACTACGCCGGCGAGCCGAACCTCGTCGCCCTCGAGAGCGCCGGACGCCTGAAGAAGAGCACGATCGTCACCACCGGCGGCCGCCAGGTCGGCATCGTCGCGGCGACGACGCCCGACCTTCCCTTCATCTCCTCGCCGGGCGCGGTCGTCGCGAGCCCCGCGATCAAGGACATCGTGCAGGCCGAGGTCGACGCGCTCACCGCGCAGGGCGTTGACATCATCATCCTCATGACCCACCTCCAGGGGATCAGCAGCGAGCTCGCCCTGATTCCGCAGCTTCGCAATGTCGATGTCGTCATCGCCGGCGGCGGCGACGAGCTGCTCGCGAATCCGGGCACGCTCCTCGTGCCGGACGATGCGATCGACGCGAACAACAACGGCATCCCCGATCTCCTCTTCGGACCCTACCCGCTCACGCCGACCGACGCCGACGGCAAGACGGTGCGCGTCATCACCACCCGCGGCGACTATCGATATGTCGGCCGTCTCGCGGTTGATTTTGATATGAATGGCGAGGTCGTCGGCGTCGACACGACGAGCGGTCCGGTGCGCGTCGCCGCCACCACGCAGACCGGCGGCGTCGTCGCCGATCCGGCGATCCAGGCCCAGGTGACCAATCCGGTCGCCGCGGCCGTGGCCGCACTCGCGGCGAACATCATCGCAACGAGCGAAGTGCCGCTGAACGGCGTGAACGCGATCATCCGCTCGCAGGAGACGAACCTCGGCAACCTCTGCGCCGACTCGCTCCTCTGGCAGGCGACCGCCTTCGCGAAGGCCAACGGCGGCACGATTCCGCAGATCGCCGTGCAGAACGGCGGCGGCATCCGCAACAACAACATCCTGCCCGCAGGTCCCTTCAGCGAGCTGCTGACCTTCTCGATCTTCCCCTTCGCGAACTTCGTCGTCACGATCCCGGATGTGCCGGCGACGACGATCAAGTCGATGCTCGAGAACGCGGTGAGCCGCGTCAGCCCGCCGCCGGGATTCACCTCGAGCGGCAACGGCCGCTTCGCCCAGATCGCCGGTTTCCGCTTCAGCTACGAGGTCGATCGCAATCCCGGCACGCGCGTGCGCGATGTCATCCTCGATGACGGAACGGTCCTCGTCGAGGATGGCGTCGTCATCAGCGGCGCTCCCGCCGTCGATCTTGCGACGATCAACTTCCTCGCGACCGGCGGCGATCAGTATCCGCTCAACGGACTCGCGTTCGAGAACACCTCGCTGCCCTACCAGCAGGCGCTCCTGAACTATGTCGTCGGACCGCTCGGAGGCCTCATCAGCGCCGCCCAGTATCCGGTCGGCGGCGAGGGTCGCATTCAGCGCATCGACAATCCGGCGGACCTCGACAACAACAGCGTGATCAACGCGAACGACCTGTCGATCCTCATCGGCCAGTGGGGCGGTCCGGGCACGGCCGATCTCAACGGCGACGGAATCGTCAACGGCGCCGATCTCGCGGTTCTCCTCGGCAACTGGAGCGCCTGACGCCAAACTTCCCATCACGACCCCCACCTCATCAGAGAGGTCCCCGGCCCGGGCAGCACTGCCCGGGCCGGTTTCATTCCGACGGGCACGCCGCAGGCCTTCACGACTCGACTACCATCTCCACCTCGCTCCGCACCAACCAAGACAAACATGTCGGACCCACGCCCACACCACACCACGCGCGACGCCTCCGACCCGACGGAGCCATCGAATCATGACGAGCAATCGCTCCTCGCCGAAGAGAATCGCTACGGCGACCACTTTCGGCACGAGCATCCGACCGTCTGGCTCGTCACGCTCATCGGACCCTTCCTCGCCACCGCCGCGGTCCTCGCGATCACCTGGATCGTGCAGGGCACCGACTTCATGCAGAAGCTGTTCGCGACCGTGCTCGCGACATTCTTCTTCTTCGGTCGCTTCGTGATTCTCGGCGGCACCGAAGGCGCTGCGGTCGATCCGAACGCCCCGGAGATCTTTTTGAGCCGCGGCGAGCTCTTCCTGATGGTGATGTGGATGGACCTCTTCGCGGCGTCCATCTTCGTCTACCACGCCGGCTTCATCTATCGATTGCCCTGGCTCGGCCCAAAGCTCCTGAGCCTCGTGAAGGACGGCCAGTTCATCCTCCAGCATCAGCCGTGGATCCGTCGGGCCACCTTCATCGGACTCGTCGCCTTCGTGGCCTTTCCGCTCGCCGCGACCGGCAGCGTCGGCGGCTCGATCTTCGGGCGGCTCCTCGGTCTCTCGCGCGGCGCGACCTTCATCGCCATCATGCTCGGCAGTCTCCTCGGCTGCGGCTCGATGTATCTCTTTGCGGGCCTCATCAATCGCTATCTTGACCGCGACAATCCTTGGCTCACCATCGGCGGCATCGCCGTCGTCGCCGGGCTCATCCTGCTCCTCAACTGGCGCTATCAGAAGATGAAGCGAGCGGCGTTCGCGGGGAAGGCCCGCGGCGGCGCGGAGTAGGCCCTCGCTCAGGCAGTGGCCGCCTCGGGCGAAATGCTGCGGAGATTTTCATTCCATCCGCGGACACTTGGACTTATCGTGAAGAAGGGCGATCTCGCCGATTCGCGCGCATCGTGGTCGCGCGACGCGGGAGCGTCGACCTTTTCGATCGGAGTGTGCGTGATGAAGGCTCCTCGGACGAACCATATGACGCGCTGCGCGCTTCCGGCGGGCATCGCCGCCTCGCTGCTCCTTCCGGCGAGCATGACCAGCGCCGGCGATTCGCATGAGGTGATCGGCCTCAACGCCCTCCGTGCGCGGCTTGTTCCGGAGCGACTGCCGACCGGTTCCGGATACGAGCTCTACTCGGTCAATCAGCAGTCGCCTCAGGGCACCTACGGTCCCGACCAGGCGCACCCCGAGCTCGACCCGATGACATTCGTGCAGTGGGGAGGCGTCCCGGGCGTCAACACTTTCGTCACCGACCTCACGATCGAAGTGTGCGGCGCTTCCGCCGGCGTCGCTCCGGGACTCGACAAGGTCTGGATCAACTCGATCAGCACATGGGCCAACTCGCTGCAGCCGGCGACGCCCACGGCACCGCCGGTTTCGCACCCTTCCGTGCCCGACATCGTCGCGATCACGGTGCCGCTCGGTTGGAGTTCCGCCAGTTGGAACAATGCGGCCATCCGCAAGGTCGACTGGCTTGCGGTGACCTACCCGCAGCTCTTCATCAGCTCGGCCGGCCCGAACGCGACGACGACGATGACCTTCTCGGTGCCGATCTGCGGCTACAACACGCTGGTCGTCGGTGGCGAGAACGGAGACCACCAGCACGGCACCGTGCCAGCGACGCTCGATGGAGCGGGGCGCTACACGACGAGCATGGTCGCGCCGGGGAATGGACTGGGGGCGACTTCCCTCGTCACCGGCGCGGCGGCGCTGATGTTTGAGGTCATCGATCTCGATCCCGGCGTCGGGACGGCGCCGGGATCGAAGTCAAACTGGATGCGCCCTCTGCTCATGACCGCGACGACGCATCGGAGCGGGTGGAGTAACGGCGCTCCGCAGAGCGGCCCGAACCGCGGCATCGCGACGATCCCGATCGATCCACTCACCGGCACCGATCTCCTCAACATCGATCGTGCTCACGAGGTCCTGACCGGCGGGCGCCAGCAGTTCCAGGAGACGCTGCCGCCAGCGCCGACGATCGGCCGACGGGGCTGGGATGTGATTCCCGGGCTCAACCCCAACACCAGTCGCTACTACCGCTTCCGGACCGTCGGCGTCGTCGACGAGGTCTCGATCACCATCGGTTGGCATCGCATCATGAATGCGGTCTTCTCCAATCCGACCGTGCTCAATGTCGATGCGGCCCTCTACCGCGTCGGTCGCGACGGGTCGCTCGAGTCGCTCACCGGCACGGCGGGCGTCGGCGTCTTCGAAAGCGGCAATGTGGCAAGCGTCTCGACGAACTACAACATCGAGCACATTTACCTGCGCGGACTCCAGCCGGGCGAGTATGTGCTGAAGATCGACCGCATCGACACGACCGCAGCGCCAAGCCTCGTGGGCGTCGCTTGGTGGATGTCTCCGAGCGGTCCGCTCGGCGATCTCGATGCCAACGGGATCGTCGGCGCGAGTGACCTGGCCCTGCTGCTCGGCGGCTGGGGGACCGGCCGCGAATCGGATCTCGACCGCGACGGCATCACCGGCTCCGCCGATCTTGCCCTGCTCCTCGGCGCATGGTCGACGAACTGAACGGCCACGACACGCCGGCGCGGGAGCGCGCCGGCGTGTCGTTTGGTTGCCGCGGCGGAGCGGTTCAGCACGGCCCCCACGCGCCGAGCAGGATGCCGAGATCGGCTGCGTTCACGCCGCCGTTTCCATCGAGATTCGCAGGCCCACCCGGCTGACCCCATGCGCCGAGCAGGATCGCGAGATCTGCCGCATCCACGGCGCCGTCGCCGTTGAGGTCACCCTCGCAGGGTGCCGCATCGATCGGGCCGGGAAGGTCAGGCGTCGGGTCGATCGGTCCGCCGGCCGGGACATCGTCGATCGGCATCGGGAAGGGGATCGCGTTCCCGAACGGTCCGGTCGTCTGATTCCCCTGCGGCGGAACCACATCGACCCAGCGGATGCTGGCGGTCAAGAGCGCTCGCGCCTTGGGGACCGTCAGCCACTGCTGCACCGGCGCGATCATCCGAAGGAAGCGCTGGCTGTTCGGATCGTTCGGCTCGACGCGGAACTCCTCCCACTCGTAAAAGGTATTGCCGATCACCTGAAACACACGAGCGCTCGGCTCGCTCGGAAAGCCCTGGGGCGGAATCAGGTTGAGCTGGGCCGCAGAGAAGAGCTGCTGCGGGAACTCCTGGTAGTGCTGAAGGATTCCGGTGAACGGAACCGCTTCGAACTCGAACGCGCAGCCGGCTGCGAGCTTCTCCTCGAAGGACGGCTCCCAATCCATCCAGTCGCGGATCAGGTCCTCGTTCTGCGAGACGAGCCGACACGCCAGGCCGTTGCACTCGGTGTTGTGGGCTCGGTTGACGGCGACGATGTACCGTTCGCCGGTGTCGCCGAAGAGCACCCACGCCGGCGCTCCGCTCGCGCCGCCGGTCGAGCGGGTGTCGTACTCGAGTTGCCGAGTGGAGGTGCCGGTGATGGGACCCGCATCGAACCACTGGTCGAATGTACGCCACGGATCCGGGAGGTCCTCCACCGGGTAGCCGGAGACATTGACCAGTGACGGCAAATAGTCAAACCGCACCGGCATGAAGGTGTCGATTTCCTTAAATGGGCAAACGATGTGCAGGCAGCCGTAGTCGACATCACCCTTGGGCTCGTAGGTGATGTCCGCAAACTTGCTGTTCGTGTGCTTGTGGTCGGCGATCCGCGTGCCGTATGGATATGCGACGACCGCGCCGTTGAGGTACGCGGCGGGCTGAACATGGATGTCGCTCTGGTTGTACTCCCCCGCGGTGCGCTTGTAGACGCAATGTCCTGCGGTCAGCACCGTGTAGGGGGTGATCAGCGTGCCGCTTCCGACAGCGCCGAGCGTCCCGTCCTGCTCGGGATCGAACCGAAGCGTGCAGATCGTGTTCCACGGGAAGGTGGTCGGGAGATTCAGCGGATTGCGTTCGTCACACGCGGGAGCGCCACCGGCGATCGATGACTGCGTGATGGCAGAGGCGGCGGCGAGAACGACGAGGGCGATCGAGAGTGGCTTGAGCATGGGAGTCCTAGAAGAGAGGGCGAAGGGAGGGCGAAGGGACACCCGGCGGTGTCCACGAAACCCCATGCGACAGCCCGACGATCACTCCCTCAGCAATTTCTGTTGCGGCGAGGTGGGTTTTTTTCCACCCGGCTCCTGCGCTTCCGCTCGCCGCTTTGCCGGCCGCCCCGCGACGCCTGGCCAGCCCGGCTCGGGCCAGTCTTCGAGAATCCTGTCGCCCGGAGGCGTTGCGGATCGGCTGAACCGCTGACCGCATGCCGAAGCCTCCCCGCTCCCTGCTTCAAGCTCTTGCCCGCGACCTGACCCCCGCCGAGTCGATACGCTTCGACCATCCCGGTTGTGGGTCCGGACATGCCACGGACCCGACGACCGGAGCGATCGGCCAGGGAGCGATGCGCGTGAGCGACGACGAGAAGCGAAGCGATCTGTCGCGGCTGCTTGAGGCGGCGAATAGCGGCGACGCCCAAGCAGCGGACTCCATCGTCCCGCTGGTCTACGACGAGCTGCGGGCCATCGCCGCCGCCCAGCTTCGGCGCATGCGCCCCGGAGCGACGCTCGACGCGACCTCACTCGTGAACGAGGCCTACCTCCGGCTCGTCGGGAAGGACACCGCCTTCGCGAACCGTCGGCACTTCTTCTTCGCCGCTGCGCGAGCCATGCGCGATGTCCTCGTCGAGCATGCCCGCCGCGGCCAGCGCCGCCTGGCGATCCACCGCGATCGAGCCCACGCTCCCGACGCGCCGGACCCCGCTGGAGCGGCGCGCGAAGCGGGAGGTCCGGGCGGCGCCGGTGTCGCCGAGACGATGCTCGCCATCGACGAGCTGCTCCCGAAGCTCCAGCAGGTCGACGCCCGCGCTCATGATGTCGTTCTCCTCCGCTTCTTCTGCGGCCTCGACAACCAACAGATCGCAGACTCCCTCGGCGTCGCCTCGCGCACGGTCGAGCGCGACTGGCGCTTCGCGCGAAGCTGGCTCTTCGACGCGCTGCAGCACCTCGGCGGACTGCCGGACACGGCGCGCCTGTACGCGGAGGGCGAGGCGGAGCGGCCATGACCGATGTCAGGCACACGGCCGACGAAGGCGAACGCTCCGACCGAAGCCTCTTCGATGAGTTGGTCGATCTCGACGGACCGGATCGCATGGCCGCGCTTGACCGGCTCGTCGGCGGCGACGAGCAGCGGCGCGAGCGCCTGCTCCGACTCCTCGAGGCCGATCGGGCGGCGAACGGCGACGCTGCGTTCCTCGGAAAGGCCTTCGTCGCGGCGGTCGGCGAGGCAGGCGCGGAGGCCTCCCCGTTCGGTCCGCTGCCCCGTCCGCTCGGGCATTTTCGCCTGCTGAGCGTGCTCGGAACGGGCGGCATGGGCGTCGTCTTCGAAGCGGAGCAGCATCGGCCCCGCCGACGCGTCGCCCTGAAGGTCATGCGCTCGGATGTCGCATCCACCTCGGCGATCCAGCGTTTCCGCCGCGAGATCGAGACGCTCGGCCGTTTGCAGCATCCCGGCATCGCCCAGATCCATGAGGCAGGCAGCCTCGCAGCCCGCGAGGGCGTCGGCGCCGCCCTGCCCTACATCGCGATGGAGCTCGTGCGCGGCAAGCCGCTCGACGATTTCATCCGCGCGAGCGCAGGCTCGACGCGCCTGGTCGCGGAGCTGATCGCCCGCGTGTGCGATGCGGTGCACCACGCCCACCAGCGCGGCGTCGTGCATCGCGACCTGAAGCCGGCGAACATCCTCGTCGTGCAGGAGGAGAACGCTCCCGCACAGCCGAAGGTGCTCGACTTCGGCATCGCCCGACTCGCGGAGCGCGAGGGGCCCGGCGGGACCGTCGCGACGAGCGCGGGCCAGATCCTCGGCACGCTCGCCTACATGAGTCCCGAGCAACTGCTCGGCGAACCCGCATCGGTCGACCACCGGTCCGATGTGTATGCGCTCGGCGTCATGCTCTACGAGCTGCTCGCCGGGCGGCTGCCGCTCGATGTGCGCGATCGTCCGATCGCCGATGCGGCCCGCATCGTGCGCGACGAGGAACCGACGCGCCTCGGCACCATCGACACGCGGCTGCGCGGCGATCTCGAGACGATCGTCTCGAAGGCGATCGAGAAGGACCCGGGCCGCCGGTATCCGAGCGCGCAGGCCCTCGGCGACGAGTTGCGCAGGCACCTTCGCGACGAGCCGATTCTCGCCCGACCGATCACCCGCGTCGAACGGATCCGCCGCTTCGCCCGCCGCAATCGCGCCGTCGTCGTCGGCACGGCGGCGACGATCGTGGCCCTCCTCGGCGGGACCGTCGCCACGGCGGTGTTCGCGTCGCGCGCGATCGATGCCCGCGACCGCGCCGAATGGACCGCGTATCGGGCCAACATCGCCGCGGCGAGCGGCGCGTTCGCAGCCCGCGATGTCGCGAGCGTCCGACGCTTCCTGGGCGAGGCGCCGCGGCGCTTCCGCGGCTGGGAGTGGCGATACCTCGACGCGAATCTCGATCGCAGCCTCTCGGCGACGGTGCTCGAAGGTCCGCTGCTGCCGGCTCGCAACATCATGCTCTCGACGACCTCAGCGTGGCTCGTCGCGGCACAGTCCGTCAGCCCCACCCCCACGGAACTCGGCCTCGCGGGTGTCGATCTCAGTCCCCCCACCGCCGACGCCTTGCTGCTCGATGTGCAACTCGGCCAGGGACGGACGCTGTGGCGAACCGGCGAGCGCGAGATCATCGTGCGCGATCCTTCGCGGACGGTCCGCGTTCCGCTCGAACGGCCGCCGGACGAGATCGCCATCGGCGCCCCCGCCTACGCGGGACAGCTCGCACCCGACGGCGCGGCGTTCGGCGTCCTGATCAGAGTCGGCGGAACCGTGCAGGCGCGAGCGGTCTATCACCGCCTCGACGGAACGCTGACGGCATCGATCGATGCGACGAACGCCGGCCGGCAGATCGCCCTGACGGTCGGCCCCGGCGATCTCGTCGCGCTCGGTGGCGGTCCTCAGCGTCTGCCGATCCTCTGGCGGCCGCGCGACGGCTCGACGCGTCCGCTTCGCGGGCATCTGAGCGATGTGAACGCCGTCGCGATCAGCCCCGACGGCACGCTCGTCGCATCGGGTGGCTCCGACCGGGCGATTCGCCTGCACAACACGAGCGACGGATCGCTCGTCGCGTCGGTGCGCGAGCATCTCGATCAGGTCGCCTGCCTCGCGTTCTCCGCCGACGGATCGAGGCTTGCCAGCGGAAGTGTCGATCGCACGCTGAGGGTCTGGTCGGTGCCCTTGCTCACGAGTTCGATGGTGCTCTGCGGCCACGAGGAGAGCATCCAGTCGATTTCATTTCATCCCGATCGGCCGCTGATCGTTTCGTATGACGGCAAGCAAACATTTCGGCAGTGGTCGAGCGATCCAGCCGCGGCCTTCGGAGAATATGGCGTCGATGAGAGCAACTGGGGGCGGGTCTTCTTCTCACGCGACCGTCCCTTCCTCTTCTCGATGTCGAACGCTGGCACGATCCGCCGCTGGGATCTCGCCACCGTCTCCGGCGATGGCCGTTCGCCCCTCGAAATCGTCGACGGCGCAGGCAGCCGGACACACGACGGACTCACGGCGTCGCCCGACGGCCTGAGCGTTGCGGTCCTCGATGTCGGCGGCATCCCGCATCTCTTCCGCCGCGACGAGGATGGCTGGTCGAGCGAGGCGTATCCCGCTCGCCCCGCCCAGGATCTTGCGTTCGATGACGATGGCCGTTGCATGCTTGTGCTGCCTTCGGACCAGAGCGAATCCAGCCCGCCACTCGCGCCTGGCGTCGACGCGCGACGACGACTGCGATTGCTGTCCGATGGAAGCGTTCCCGCGCTGCCGCTGCCGCCGCTGTCGGGGGCCATGATTTCCTCCAGCGACGATGGCAAGTGGATCGCGTTGCTCGACATCGCGACATCGCACTGGGTGCTCGCCATCGTCGAGGCGGCGACAGGTCGCGTGGTCCACGCGCCGCAGGTCGCCTACGGCGCGGGCTACGCCTTCGGGCGGCTGCCAGACGGCCAACTCGTCCTGGCGATCGTCGAGGTGCCCGCGGGTACGCCCCATGACCGGGTGACCGATATCACGATTCGTTCGATTCCGGACGGGGCGTTGGTCGCCCGGTTGAGCGGGCACACCGGCCATGTCCTCGCCGTCGCCTTCTCGCCCGACGGAACGAGGATCGCCTCCGGAGGGCGCGACCGGCTCGTACGGCTCTGGGACACGACGACCTGGCAAGAGGTCGCCTCGATCGGCGGTCCGACTTCCTTCGTCTGGAGCCTTGCGTTCTCGCCGGACGGCGCGACGCTCGTCTCGAGTGGCGGCGACCGCATCTATCGCGTGTGGCGCACGGCCGGCAGTCGCTGAGCGCGTCGGCTGGCGACGAAATCGCGCGAAATCGTGTCGGTGTCGGTTCCCGCCGCTCGGCTGGAGTTCGCGTGCCGCCGATCCCGCTGGGGGATCGTCCTGACGCGCACGCTCAGAGAGACGCTTCCACACGAAGCCAAAGGAAGAACAGCGATGCGATGCGCGAATCACCATCCCTCACCGACTGACCACGCCTCCTCACCCCGCCGGCAGGCGAGCCGATGGCCCGGCACCATCCTCGCGATGGCGTTCTGCGGGTGGATGACCCACTCCTGTCTCGCAGCGACGATCACCGCGGTCGCCGACAACCGATCGGGGCAGATCTCTGCCTTCTCCGGCGTCGGGAGTCCGATCGAATCGGGTTTCAATGTGAACCCGGGCGAGAACGACTATGACCCGATCGCCTTCGATCAGTGCGTCGTTGCCGCCGGACGCTCGGCATGTATGGATATCACCTCGAGCTTCCAAAACCTCGGGCCGGGCAATGTGACGACCGGGTTCGTCGCGACGGGTTCGCTCAACTCGAACAAGCTGGGCACGGGCGGTCACGCGATCTCCGACACCTTCCTCTCCGTGACGCTGCAGGTCTCCGGCGTTCCGGCCGGCGGCACGACGCCCTTCGCGTTCACGGGCAACCTGGTCGAGATCGGCGGCAGCGGCGTGATCGCGCTGACTGGTCCGGGCATCAGTCTCACCTTCAATCAGACGACCGCATGGAGCCAGCTGGTCAATCTCGGAAACGGTACCTACACGATCGCCATCGATGCCGAGGCGTCGATGTTCAGCGGCACGAGCGGCACCGAGACCCTCAATTTCTCGGTCAGCCTCCTCGCGCAGCCGCCGGCGCCGCCGGCGTGCTCCTCGTCGAACGAGACCTGCTATCTGCCGCACACGACTCCGGGCTGCAGCGACGACGCCTGCTGTGTGCTCGTCTGCGCCGCCGATCCCTTCTGCTGCGAGAGCCAGTGGGACAGCTTCTGCGTGGGCGGCGCCGCTGGTCTCTGCGCGCCAGGATTTGCATCGAAGTGGGCAACCGATCCCTCGAGCGGGCATCGCTATGCCCTCGTGTCCACGGAGACCTTCCCTGAGGCGAACGCCTTCCTCTCGGGACTGGGTGCGAACTTCGTTTCCATCAACAGCGGCCGCGAGAACAACTGGGTCCGGCGCGAGTTCGCCGCCGGATTCCCGGGACTGCCGGTGCTGTCGATGCTGATCGGCCTCACCGACGCCGCCGCCGAGAACACCTTCGTCTGGACGAACGGAACGCCGGTCTCGTTCACCCGCTGGGCAGCGGGCGAGCCGAACAATGCCGGCAACGAGGACGCCGTCATCCTGTCAGGAGCAACCGGACTCTGGAACGATGTGAACTTCAGCGGCAATTTCTACTCCGTCGCCGAATCGTTTGCGCCGATCTGCGGCACGGCCAGCGGCTCCTGCTTCACCACCCACGGCCCCGGATGCGACGACGAGAGCTGCTGCAACGAAGTCTGCTTCGCCGATCCGTTCTGCTGCCAGTCGCAATGGGATTCGCTCTGCGTCGACCAGGCGCTCGCCTCATGCAATGTCGCGCCGCTCGGCGCGACCGTGGTGAATCCCGCGACCAAGAGCCGGTATCGGCTCGTCGGCCTCGGCTCCTGGCTGCAGGCGGCGAAGGTCGGCGTCCAGCAGAAGGGACATCTCGTCGCGATCAACTCCGCCGCCGAGAACGAGTGGATCCGCCTGAACTTCCTGAGCAATCCCGGTCAGCCGACCGGCATCTGGATCGGCGTGACCGACCAGAAGCTCGAGGGTGCGTTCCAGTGGATCAACGGTCAGCCGGTCACCTTCACCGCGTGGGGTCCGGGCGAGCCGAACAACGCCGGCGGCGAGGACTACTCGATCATGTACGCAAGCGGCACCTGGAACGATATCGATAGCGCGTTCACCACCGTTGGCCTGATCGAGATTCCCTGTGAGGGCGATCTCGACGGCGACGGGCTCATCGGCGGGCCCGATCTCGCGATCCTGCTCGGAGCCTGGGGCAGCGCGGCTTCGAACGCGGATTTCAACGCCGACGCGACGGTCGACGCGTCGGATCTCGCGGTCCTGCTCGGGGCGTGGGGCGCCTGCGCCACGAGCAACGCCTGTGCTCCTCACGGCGGCACCGGCTCGGACCAGCCGGGCTGCACCGCCTGCGTCTGCGCTCTTGATCCCTTCTGCTGCAACACGCAGTGGGACCAGCTCTGCGCGGAGCAGGCCGCTGACGAGTGCAACGCCGCCTGCCAGTGCGGCGGCTGACGACTCACGCGATCTCCTTTGGAGGAGAGAGGCCGGCGGGGCGGCGCACGAGCGCCGCCCCGCTGTGCGCGCTCAGTTCCGCCTCCTGCCGCTCACCGCTTCGCCGGCTGATCCGGCTTCGGCGTCGCGAGGCGGATGAAGTCGCGGATGTCCTGGGTCGAGGTCGCGAGGTCTTCCTGCCTGAGATACATCATGTGGCCGCTGCGATAGCCCTTCCAGCTCATGCGGTCCTGGAATCGGCCGGCGGGATCCATGTTCCACATCGTGTACTTCGCGCTGAAATAGTCGGTCGCGCCGTCGTAGTAGCCCGACTGCACGAGGACATGCAGGAAGGGATTGGCGCCCATCGCGGACTGCAGCGCCTCACCTGTGCGGTCGCTTCGCATGTCCCAGCTCACCGGACCGAAGATCCAATACTGAAGATCCGTTCGATAGCCGAGCACCTCGCGAAGGTAATGATTGATCGCCGGCGCGAAGGCATGGTTCCACGAGGCGAGCGCCGGATCGAAATCAGGCCGCGAGCCAGCCTCGGTGCGATCGAGTCCGCGATAGCGCGAATCGAGCCGTCCCACGCTAAAACCCTCCTGACGAAGGAGCTCCTTCCAGAAGAAGCCGGTCGGCACCGCGAAGTTGTGACCGCGGACGACTTCCTCGGCGAGCCCCGCGTAACGGGCGTAGCGCCGCACGAGCTCGTCGCGCCGCGCAGGCTCGAGCGATCCGCCGCGGGCGACCGCCGGAAGCAGTTCGTCCATCGTGAACCGTTCGACCTCGGGCAGGAGATCGTCGAGATCGCGGGCCTGAAGGTCGGCGGCGAGCTTGCGGTGATACCACGCCGTCGCGGCGTAATAGGGAAGCGGCAGGACCTGCGAGACCGGGCCCTCGCGCGGAACGCCCAGGCCGGTCGGCGAGACGAGAATCACGCCGTTCAGGTACATCCAATGCGAGTTCTGCAAGCGCGACGCGAGGCCCGCCACGCGGGTCGTGCCGTAGCTCTCGCCGATCAGGTACTTCGGCGAGGTCCAGCGGCCCATGCGGGTCACGAAGGCCCCGATCCATCGGGCGAGATAGTCGATGTCGTTGTCGACGCCGACGAAGGGCGCGTTGTCGCCGTCAAGCGAGCGCGAGAAGCCGGTGCCGACCGGATCGACGAAAAGGATGTCCGTCGCGTCGAGGACCGAGTGCGGATTCTCGACGATGCCGTAGGGCTGAACGGGAAATCCCTCGCTGTCGAGGCGGAGGAGCCGCGGCCCGGTGTAGGCCAGATGCATCCAGACCGATGCGGAACCCGGCCCGCCATTGAATGAAATCATGAGCGGACGCGTGCTGTGGTCGGTGATGTCGCTTCGCTCGTAATAGGTATAGAACACCGATGCGACCGGCTTGTTCTGGGCGTCCCAGACGGGCTGCGTGCCGACGGTGACCCGATAGGGAATGCGCTCGCCCTTCACCGTCACGCTGTCCTCGTGCGTGATCGCGTCGTCGGCGGCGATCGCGACGGGTTCCGGCGGAGCGGGCTTCGTCGGCTTCACCGGCCGCTGCGGAGGCACAGGAGCTTCGGCCGGGGTTTGGGTGGGGGTTTGGGTGGGCGCATCCTGCGCGCCGAGCGGAACGGCGAGCAACGCCGCGAGAAGGACGGCGAATACGACGTGAGCGCGTTGATGCATCATTTCAATCCTATCGATTCAGGCGGCAATTCAAATGGCGATTCAGGTGGCGATTCAGGTGGCGATTCAGGTGGCGGCCGGCTCCGCCGCGGAACCGGCACGCAGCTCGCGCCACGGTCGCCCGGCGAGGGCGACGAGTACGAGCGCTCCAAGCACCGGCGGAATCAGGAACGCACCCCGCAGAACGGCGGTGACCGCATCGGCTCGCTCGGGTCCCACGGCCCACTGCGCGATGTCCGCGGCGTAGTACCGCGCGTACATCACCAGAAGGAGCGGCGCGACGCATGCTCCCGCCCGCGAGAGCACCCGCGCCGACGGCGAGATGACCGCGCCGCCCGCGAGCAGGAAGACGGCCGAGCTGACGAAGATGAGCGTGTGGAGCGTTCCGACGATCGGCACCGCCTTGCCGAGCGTCTCGGGGAAGAGATGGGCGGGCAGGTAGGTCAGGCAGAGCAGACCAAGGGCCAACGCGAGCCAGCGGGCCCGAATCGGCGCACCGCCGTCCATGAAGGCTTCCTGCGCGGACTCGGAGCGAGGCTTCCGCAGCAGCGGGATGAGGGCGACGCAGATGCAGCCGATCGCCGCGTCGAGCAAGAGCGTCTTCGGATAACCGAGAATGCCGATGGCGATTCCCTGCCAGGTCGAGCTGAAGGCGATCGCAAGATTGGCGAGGGCCATGTACGCGGTGAATTGCGTGCCTGCGACGATCGGATTCGTGACATCCATCATGATCGCCGAGCGCGTTCCGTACATGAGTCCCTGGAAGGCGGAGTAGCTGACCCCCGCGATCCACAGGGCGGTCACGAGAAACGCCGGCGCCTCCGGGCGCGGTTCGCCGGGCGGCGTCGGCATGATCCACCCCTCGCTCTGAAGGACGAACGCAAGCCAGATCCCCGGCGCGCTCATCATGAGGATGAAGATCGAGAGCATGCGCCTCCGACCGAGCCGATCGGAGAGATATCCGCCGAAGACGCAGAACGCCGCCGCGACGGCGCTGCTGACGGTGTTGATCTTCGCGAGCTCGGTGTCGGTCATGCCGATGCCGATGCCGACCTCGCGCACGATGATCATGCCCATCGCGATCGCGCCGGCGGGCAGCAGCGAAAAGAAGAGGCCCGCGAACGCACCGCGCGAGCCGAGAAATGAGCGAAATGCGTTGATCGCGAAGGCGTGCATCTCGCGGCCGGCGGCGACGAGGCGCGAGCCGACGACGGCGGCCCGCGGCTCGTCGGCCTCGCGCATGAAGAAGAGCGTCAGGAGCGTCACCGAGAAGATGGTGCCGGCGACGAAGTAGAAGGTGGACTGGAAGCCGATCTGGTCGGCGAGGAAAAGCACGCCGCCGCCGCCCAGGAGCATGCCGACATTCGCCCCGGCGAACATGACGCCGTTGGCGAGGCCGCGTTCCTCGGGCTTCAGCGTGTTGCAGGCGAGGGCGTCGATCGCGACATCCTGCGTCGCCCCGAAGGTGTTGTGGACGAGCAGGATCGCGGTGAAGAGCCAGAGCTGCTCGGGAAGCTTCAGGAGCACCGTCGAGAGCAGCGTCAGGGCCATCAGGATCTGGGTGATGAGGATCCAGCTCCGACGGCGTCCAAAGCGGTTCCACGAGAAGACATCGACGATCGGGCCGAAGGCCCATTTGAAGGCCCACGGCACATACTGCGAGGCGATGAAGGCCCCGACCTCGGCCGAGCCGACCCCCTCGCGGGTGAGCTGCGTCGCGACGGCGGTTGCGGCGAAGCCGAGCGGAAGCCCCTCGGTCATGTAAAGCGCGAAGAAGGCGAAGAGTCGGCCGAGTCGCGACGACAGGAGGTTCGGGAGGGACCGCATCGAGCGAAAAGGCTGGCAGGCCGAGGACCGCGTGTCAATCGGGAAGTTCGAGCGGTCCGGCCCGATCGCACCTCGGCCGGAGGCGACCTGTGCGGGGAGTTCGCCCCGCCGCGACGCGCTGGTATCCTCCCCCGCTTCGATTCCGCCGCGCCCCGCCTCGGGCGACAGGCGGCCTCAGGACCCTTGAGCAGTCGACAGGCGTCGCGATGAACATCCTCGACATCCTTTCTTCCGACGCGATCAAGGTGCCGCTCGATGCGACGCACAAGCAGGCGGCCATTGAGGAGCTCGTCGACCTCCTCAGCGCGAAGGGCATCGTCACGGACGGTCCGTCGCTCAAGCGAGCCGTCTGGGAGCGCGAGCAGCAGCGCTCGACCGGCATCGGCGAGGGCCTCGCGATTCCGCACGGCAAGTCGAGTTCGGCTCGAGCGCTCACCATGGCGATCGGCAAGCCGAAGGACCCGATCGAGTTCGGCTCGATCGACCGCAAGCCGGTGCGGATGATCATCATGCTCGTCTCGCCGACGGATCGCATCGCCGAACACATTCAGGCCCTCGGCAAGGTGAGCCGCCTGATGACCAACCAGCAGTTCCGAACCTCCTGCTACGAGGCCGCAAGCCCGACGGAGCTCTACGAACTCTTCCGCAAGGCCGAAGGCGGCGTGCCGTCGCAGGCGCACTGACCGCGAGCCCCTGACGGCGAGGCTGAACACCACACCCGGCGCGCGACGACATCGCCCGCGTCGGAACCCGCGAGCGATGCCGTTGGCCTCAATGGGAACTCCGCGGCCGAAGCCGCCGCTTCCCCTACCGCCGGGTGGCATGGTGCGCGACGATTCTGAACATCCCGCTACGGCAGTGTGAAGTTGCTTCACAGGTACGACGCTGTTGGTCCGAGATCCTCACCGCCGATCGCGCAACCGCGTTGCTTCCTTGATGATCACCGAGCCCTCGGCCTCGCGGCCGATGCCCATGAGCAGTTCGCCGAGCGACTGCTGGAGACGCCAATCCGCGGGAGCGATGGCGATCGACTTGCGGAGCGCCGCTTCGGCCTCGTCCATGCGCTCGAGCCTGGCATAGCCGATCGCGAGCGCGCGATAGGCATAGGCATTGTCGGGCTCGATCTCGAGCGTCTTGAGCGTGAGGTCGACCCCTTCGAGGATCGTGTCGCCGACGCCGTGCTCGACGAGCAGAAGCGAGAGCCGCCGCATGAGGAAGAGTTCGCTCGCCTCGCTCGCGCCCTCGGCCCGCGCCCGGATGAGCGCATCGCGACTTGCCGTCATCGCCCGATCGATCTTGCCGTCGCTCACGAGCCACTGCACATACTCGTCCTGAAGCTGGACCCAGAGCGGGTGCGCGGAGAGCGTCTCGATGTACCACTGCCGGGCCTCGTCGAAGCGGCGCTGCCCGCGAAGAATGCGGCCGATCCCCGCGGCGCTCACCTCGGTCAGGCCGTCGCGCTCGATCGCCCCGCGCAGCGTCGCCTCGGCCTCGGTGTAGCGTCCGAGGGTCGACTGGAGCCACGCCCGGCGCTCGTCGATCGCCCGCTGGATCGGCGGAAAGATGCCATAGCCGCCGCTGCCGACCGTGCTGATCGTTTCGTACATCGACAGCGCCCGCTCGGCCGATCGTGCGACCGCCGGCTCAAGCGCGACGGGATTTTCCGAGAAGACGACCTCCGGCCGAGCGGTGACCTGGTCATCCGCCCAGCTCGCCAGAAATCCGATACCGTTCATCGCTGCGCTGTGGGCGGTCACGCCGAGCGTCACCGCCGCCGCCGCGAGCCAGGCGATCCCGCCGCCGGTCACGCGGCCGTTGCGCCGGAGGACGAGCCGATGGAAATGCTCGTTCCGCTCGCTCATCACGCGCCACGCCTTGTAGGCGAGGTAGACCACGCACGCCGTCACGCCGCTTGAGAAAAGAAGCGGCAGCGAGAGTCCGAAGGAACCGCGCGTGCCGAGGAACGCCACCGCCGCCACAATCGCGAAGGCGAACTCCTCGCGCCAAGTGAGATCCCAGCCGCGCGACGCGGGCACCGAGCCCGGGCGCGCCTTCGGCGCCGCCGTCGCAGCGCTTCCGCGCGGCTTCGCGAGCACCGCGGGCGGACCGAAGGAAAAGCTCAGCGCCTCCTTCGGACAGGCGCTCACGCAGTCCATGCACTTCATGCAGCCCGGATCGACCACCATGCCGAAGTCGCGGACCTCCTCGTGCACGCGGACATTGGACGAGCAGACCGCGGTGCAGTGGCCGCAACCCTCGCAACTGTCGTTGACGCGGATGCGCCCGACGGCGATCTCATCGAGCGGCGCGAAGAGTCCGCCGTAGGGACAGGCATAGGTGCAGTAGCCCTTCGCGCCGAGGAGGTAAACGGTGAGGAATCCGCAGACGAAGAGGAACGGTATCGAGAGCATGACCCCGGGAAAGCTTCGCCAGTAGTCCTGCACGATGAACTCGGTGGTGAAGCCAGGCCAGGTCAGGTCGGGATTGGTATAGGGAGCGATCGCCAATCGATACACGATCGGCCAGAGAAACATATAAAAGCCGAGCAGGAACGGCACGAGGAGGAGAAGCCTCGCCCGAAACGGCTTCGGCCGGATGCCGATGCGCCCCATGAGCCAGGCGCAGAAGTCCTGGAGCATGATGATGTGACATCCCCAGCCGCAGAAGAAGCGGCCGAAGATCGCCGTGGCCAGAAGCGCCAATCCGAAGAGGACCGTTCCGGCGTTGATGACGCCGCCCTTCACCGTCGCCATCGCCTCGCTTGGCTCGACCGGCGAGACGGTGCTTCCCGTGATCCACCACTGGATGAGGTGCACGATCATGAGCACCTGGATGGTGAGGAGAACGATCGCCCGCCTCTTGCCCATCGTCGAGCGGGGCCGCACCGCGCCCCCCTGCGACGGCGGTGAGGATGGCGACTCCGAGGGGAGCACGGTGAGCGCCACGCTCCGCGCGGCGGCGGCCGCAGGTCCCGACGACGGTGGGTGCTTCGCGTCACATCGCATCGGGTAGCAGTGTAGAGCGGCTCTTCGCGCCGGCCGTAGGGGATCTTCCGGCCCGTATACTGGCCGCCGTCGATGCCCCGCGATTACTACGAAGTCCTCGGAGTTTCCCGAACTGCCAGCGATGATGAGATCCGCAAGGCCCATCGGAAGCTCGCCCGGAAGTTCCATCCGGATGTGAACAAGGCCGCGGACGCAGCATCGAAGTTCGCCGAGGCGCAGGAGGCCTACGACATCCTCTCCGACGCCGAGAAGCGCAGTCGCTACGACCAGTTCGGTCATGCCGGCGTGGGCAGCGCAGCCGGAGGCGATCCCTTCCGCGGCGGCAATCCCTTTGGCGGTCGCGGTCGGCCCGGCGGGCCGTTTCAAGGCGGTGCGGCGGGCGACGGCGGCGGCGCAAGCTGGTCGGATGTCGACCCCGAGACCTTCGACACGATCTTCGGCGACCTGTTCGGATCGCGGCGCGCCGGCCCTCGCGGCGGCCGCCCCGGCGGCCCGAACGCC
>VYLE01000530.1_pt1 | contig 29882 bp, 19 predicted proteins | sample 5114391 | NCBI WGS metagenome assembly VYLE01 (sample SAMN12291771, study PRJNA351875) | freshwater metagenome | isolation source: freshwater lake | place: USA: Michigan, Kent Lake | collected 2013-08-15
CCTAAAAGTGCGGCGATTCCTAAACCTCACGATTTAAGTTTCTGCTTCCACCACCGTCGCATACCACAGTTAAAAAACCATGTACTGTCTTACACAGAGTCCACAGACTTTCGCTCCATTTCAGAAGCCCGATTCCGTGTGTCCCACGGTACGGTTCTGACTAAACGCTTCTTGTACTTGTTGCGCGCGACTTTTTACCCGGACAAGCTTTTCTGAACGGAACTCCCTAAGCCGAGTTTTCAAGGTGCTGTCCGCCCACTTGGTTTTCGAGACGGTCTTTTTAATTCTAACGTAAAGCCGCCGTTCTACGGCGGGGTTTCCCACCCAAAATTTTCGATGAACATAACTAGGCGAGAATTTGTCCAGCAGACAGGTTGGGGGTTGCTGACTTTGGCGATTAGTCAAGGAACCCTTAACCGTCATTTGGCCGCTCTCGCCACCCCTAATCCCCGAAAATTGGCTCTTTTAGTCGGTATTGACCAGTATGGGGCGAATATTCCGCCGCTGCCCGGCTGTCTTACCGATGTGGAGTTACAAAAAGACCTTCTCCGTTATCGTTTTGGCTTTCAGGATGCTGATATAGTAACTTTAACGGGACAACAAGCCAGTCGAGAAGCGATCGAAGCGGCTTTTTTAGAACACCTGATCGCCCAAGCCAGGTTGGGGGATGTGGTAATTTTTCACTTTAGCGGTTATGGCAGTCTTGGGGCCCGAAAAGAGGTTTTTATTGCTGCGGATGGGGCAGAAAATGCTTTACTTAAGGAAAATATCCTGCTGATGGCTCGCTGTCTAGCTACGGATAAGTTTAGCTTGATTTTTGATAGTAGTCATCTCCCCCAACCTCAGCCCTATCTCGGTAATCTCCGCATTCGTTCCTATTCTAGAACCATTAGTGATCCTAACCCCGCCGAATTAACTTTCGCTGCCGATATTAAAACCCGTTTTAACCTCAAAAATAAGCCTAGTAACGGCGTTATTCTCGCTGCCGCTAAACCAGAGCAAATCGCCCTGGAATTGAGCGGTAATAGCCCCAATGCCGGCTTATTCACCTATGATCTCACTCAGTATCTCTGGCAAGTTTCCCCCAGTCCGACAATTGCGATCGCTTTTCCCCATCTCCGTAATCTCGTCGCTAGTCACAGCAGTCAACAACAGCAGCCGGCAATCCTAACCAGTAATCAAAAAAATAATTCTGCGCCGCCATATCATACAACGTCAGAAACGTCAAGGGGTGGGGCGGCAATTGTTACAAATCTTATTGATGAACGCACCCTAGAAGTCAATCTGGTCGGCCTGCCCTTAGAAATCCTAGAAAATTACGGAATTAACTCCTGTTTGAGCTTTATTGAGGCGACTGGGGAGGAAATCAGCCTACAAATTCTCTCCCGTCAGGGTTTAAAAGCGAAAGCCCAGTTATTATCGGCAACCGCCTCCCTAGAAATAGGACAGATTCTAGAGGAAAAATTGCGGGTTTTTCCGAGTCAAATCGGTTTAATCGTCGGTTTGGATCCTAACTTAACCCGGATTGAACGGGTAGATGCCACCAGTACCTTTGCCAGTTTGCCCGATGTGGCCGCCGTGGTTAACATTGGCGAACAAACGGTAGATTGTCTCTTAAGTCGAGTTGGTAGCGAAGAAACTGGCAATTATCAGTTATTATCTGCCAATGGCTCCCTAATTATCGGTAGTTTAGGGGCGGCCAACGAAGCAATTAAATCGGGAATCAAACGACTGCAATCGCAACTAGAAACCCTGCTGGCCTGCAAATTGTGGCACTTGTTGATCAATCAAGAATCCTCCGGTTTAGCCGTCATTGTCACCCTGGAAAGCCTCGATCAAACCTATATCTCGACGGTACAAACCCAAAAAATTGCGGGTAGCAGGGGGATTAATACCGCTAAAAATGACTTAATTCTGCCCGTCGGGACGGAAATTCGCTATCAAATCGAGAATCAAGAAGAACAACCCCTCTACGCGCTGATCCTTGTCCTTAACAGCGATTGCCAACCGCTTTTATACTGTTCCCATTCAGAAAACCCCGATAATTTCAGCAATTCTAGCCCATTAGCCCCCTTTGTCGTGGCGGCCAAAACCAAGGCCACCATCCCCAATTCCGGCCAAGGGCATTGGAAAATTAGTCAACCCAAGGGCATCAGAGAGAATATACTGATCCTCAGTCGCCATCCTTTCCCGAAAACCTTGACCCTTCTCAATGCCACTCAAAGCCTCAAGGGAGAAGCAACCCAACTGCTCACCCTGACTAACCCCCTAGAAATAGCCAGAGCTTTCTGGAGCGATCTAAAATTAGATTTAGGTCTAAAAATGGATAATTCTGGCAGTGTCATTGATGAATACGCCTTTGATCTGGGAACTTGGTCAGGTTTCCGGTTTATTTATCAAGTTATCGACTAAATCGATAGAATGATTCTATGGAATCCTTGAAAAGAAAAGGTTAAAATCCTAACACAGCTACCCCTAAATTTCCCGATGAATCTTCTGCCCCGGACAACCCAAAGCCGCCTCAAAAAAATCCCACAAATTCCCAGTGTTTGGGAAGGAGATCGTCGTGCTTTATCCTTATCCGAGAGAATGCCCCGGGCCACCTTAGAACCAAATCAAGAAAGCGGTGGCGAGTGCGTGATCTGGGTGGACGGCAGCGAGGGCTGTGTACGCGCTATGGAAGTAGTTTCCCCCGAAACGGGGCCAGAGGCCATGGTGAGAACCTTAATCCGCGCCATCGAAACACCGCAAAATCCCGCCCGGCCAGCCAGACCGAAAAAAATTATCGTCCGCGATCGAGAAACACAGTTTTTTCTGCGCGGGGTACTACAAGATCTCGATATCACCATCGATTATGTCCCCAATTTGCCCCTGATCGATGATCTCTTTCGCGGGTTCGACGAATTCCAAAATAACCGTCCCCCGGCAATTCCCCCCGCTTGGCAGTCCGCTTTAGTGAAAACTGCTCACGAAATTTGGAAAGCTGAACCCTGGTCCTGTTTAGCTGACTACGATATATTGGAAATTAAGCTCGATCGCCCCGATTTCCCGAATCTTTACGCCTGTGTCATGGGAATGCTCGGTCGGGAATACGGAGTCATTCTCTATCGTTCCCTAGCATCCCTCAAACAATTCCGCCAGTCCGCTTTAGAAGAAAAATCGATGGAAAGATTAGAAAAAGCCTTTCTTTCCCAAGATTGCTGGTTTTTAAGCTACGAATTGGCCGATGATGATGAGGACGATGATGAGGATGACTACGATCTGGCCTCGGCTGCCCCTTCCCAGATTCATCCAGTTTTCGGCAGCGTGCATCCCTACGAAGGCATTCGCCCCTATTTAGATGAAGAAGAAGCAATCACGGTATATTTAGCTTTAATAGCTCTGTTGCGCTTTTTTAAAGGCAATCAATCCGCTTTATCCGAAGAACCGATCGGAGAATTACAGCGTCGTTTTCGTATCCCCCTCGATCCCGAACAAGCAAAAGGGGAAACCGTGGCGGTGACGGTAGCCACGATGCCCGATCTATGTGCGGAATTTATGCAACTCTTGGAGGAGGAGGACGACGACGATGAGGATGATGAGGATGATGAGGAAGAGTCCGTACTCAAGGAAAATCTAGTCCCCGATAATGCACATCTCAGTCTCGGAATGGTTCCCTGGCAATTATTAGATAAAATTCGCAGTCGTCCAAAAATCCATTATCAACCCCAATCCGTACCAACAAAAGGAGAGGGTTTCCCCGTGGTCATGATCCAGACCTCCCGACCGAAAGCCAAGGAACTGATCGAAAAAATCGAACAAGCTGGCGGTTTGGCGGCTATTGGTTTTAACCCCGGCGAAGATCCCCTCGAAGATACCCGTTATGATCTCGGTATTCTGAAAATGGCTAATGGGGATCTCTATCTCTTTGGGGAATTCGAGCAAGATGATCCCGACCACCGTACCGCGCGCCGCAATTGGCAAAAACGCATCAAAAATACCGAGGGTTATTGTGGTTTGATTGTTGCCATGGGGGTAACTGGTTCCTCCTGCGGTAATCCCCAATTAAACGATATGTTAGCCCTCTACGAGGCAAAATCGATCGATAGTAAAGATTTAGACTTGGGAGTTTTGACTCTTATGCCTCACTTTGGTTAATTTTAACGAAGGCAGGGGGCAGAGGGCAGGCTTCGGGCATTACCCAAGCGCCTAAGAGAAGTTGTATCCCTAAGAATGGGACAATCAAACTAGGGTCCCTGTGAGGTGAAAGTCTCATGCACGGTTCTGAAGGGTCGGGGATGGAGGCGACTCCATTCCCGATCCCTAACACGCCGGCTTGAGAATATTCTTGTCACCCCATCAGGAATCCACTAAACAAAGAAGTTGGAAACAGTGATATTACCGAGAGCGGGTAATGTGCCGGTAACGTTAACCAGTAAGTCATTGGCACTTTGGAAACCAGCAACATTATCATTGACAATAATATAGTTTCCGGCTATCCCAGCAGTGGTTACTTGGACCAGGGCCGCGCCATTAATACCAAGTGCTTGGTTTCCGGCTAAGGCACCATTGGCATCGGTAAAAACAGCATTCACGACATTGGTTAAAGTGGTAGCCGCAGAATTGGCAGCACGACTAAAGGCAGCGGGGGCAGGCAGCACACCTCCTGCGGCACTGAGCAAATCAATTTTGTCGGAGCCGATCGCAAAATCAGTGATCCGGTCAGGGTTAGCGACAGTAGATTGGGAAAATTGGAAGAGGAAGACATCGTTTCCTGCTCCCCCCGTCAAGGTATCGAGTCCAGCACCACCATTAAGGGTATCATTGCCCCCAGAACCGTTGAGAAGGTTATTGGCCGTGTTGCCCGTGATCACGTTATTACCTGCGTTACCAGTACCGTTAATGGCGGCTGCTCCCGTCAGTGTCAGGTTTTCCACATTTGCCGCTAAAGTCGTGGTGACAGCGGCCGTGAGAGTATCGGTTATCGTCGTGGTAGCTGCCGTCTGCGTACCAAGAGCAGCATTAGTAGGAGAAGACAAAGCTAAAGTAAAGATTTCATTCGCCTCATTAAGGGAATTATTGAGAATGGGAATATTGATGACTTGAGTAGTAACACCAGGGGCAAAGGTTAGAGTTCCAATGGTGGCGGTGTAATCCGATCCCGCGGTTGCTGTACCGTTAGCAGTAGCATAGTTAACGCTGACGGTTTGGTTGCTTGCTTGGGAAAGAGTGACGGTGTAGGAGGCGTTTTGAGGAGTGGTTAAACCTTCAACAACAGTCTGATTGCTGGGACTAAGATTAATCTTGGGTAAGTCATCATCAATAATGGTTCCAGTGACGGTGGGTGTTCCAGCTATGACATAATCAGCACCAGAAGCTAAAGAGAGGGCAACAGTTTCGTCCGCTTCAACGGTGGTGTCTGCTGTGGGGTCAACAATTAATGTTGTTGTCGCTGCACCCGCAGCAAAGGTAATGGTTCCGGTGCTAGATGTGAAAGTGGCTGCACCTGTTTGGGTGTAGTCTGTAGCGAAAGTAGCAGTTCCAGCAACGCCAAAGTTCACTGTTAAGGGATTGGTGGTGCTGCCGAGGCGGGTGAAAGTGTAGACTAAATTGGTTATTCCATCTTCGGTGACACTGCTTGGGGTAACGTTGAGGGTGACTAGAGTACTTGGACGATTGCCAAAGTTTATACCTGTGGCTGTTTGTCCGGCTGCCAAATTAATTTTATGGGTTCCCTTGTTCACAGGGATAATGGTGACTTTACTTGCTCCCGAACCGATACGATAAGTTCCATTAATGACGCGGTTAAGGCTGGCATAAACATCGTAATTTACAGGACCTTCTGCATCAGGTTGACCATTGAGTGCATAGAGGTAGGGTGTATTTAAGCTACCGATAGCGTTCGGGCTATTCCAAACAACCTGTCCGTTGCTGATGACTAGCTCAACAGAATTAACATTATTAGCAAAATTGGTGATATTTGCTAAAGGATTTAAGGTAGTAGGGGTGTAGTCGTTGCCATAAATGGTTAAATCTTTGTTTAAAATTTGCAGTTCGGCATCATTACTTTGAGTAGAGGCATCTCCTTTATACCCATCATTAGTAGCTGAATCTCCAATGTTAAGTGTCCATCCTGTGGGTGATTTATCGTAGTTGACAATGAATTTGACTTGATCAAGTTGGGCTTGATAATTGACTTTGACTACTGTTTCTAAATAGCCATCACCATTGGAGTCAGTGGGAGAGGTAATTAGGCTGATATAGGGGTTGGGTGAACCTGTAATTGCGCCGGTTTTCAGGTCGATGGAATAGGGAGTGGTGGGATAGGTTTGTTCCCAGCCTGTTTGAGGAACTTCGCCGATGGTGTATTCTCCTGGTCCTAAGTTGCTGAAGGTATATTGACCATCAGCGTTAGTGACTGTGGAAATTTCCCAAGGATCTAATTGTCCATTGGTGAAGCTATCAATGTAAATTGTCCAACCTGCTAGGGCTTGTTCGCCTCCGTCCCAGATACCATTAGCATTAGCATCGTTCCATTTACTGCCTTGGATGCTTCCAAGTTGGATTACTCCCTTGTCATCTTGAAGTACGAAGTCACCAAACTGTTTAGCCGACTTGATAAAGCTTGTATCTCCAGTACGAAGATAATCTATTACTGCACCAACTTGAAATTGTCCTGCCGCAACTCCTGCATCATTAACCAAATCAAAAGCAGCAGCTAAGGCTTCGGGATCAAAAATAGGGTTGGGAGGAATAATGTCTGAAGCAAAACTAGAAGCAGCAGCGGTTCGTGTTGTGGTTGTAGGAAAGAGAGATTCTGTTTGACTAACACGCCAACTATCAGCAAATGTAGTATGGACGATAGGGTTATTTTCCCACTGTCCAGGATTCAATTGTAAGTTAGTACCATCACGCAAGGCAAAGTCATTGCTAGTAATACCGTCGCCATTACCTAAAAGTCCTTGCAACAAACCAAAACGATAATCAGCAGGATTAACATCAATATTAATATAATATCGACTAGTGTTAATCGTATCCTCATAGACAAAAGCTGTTACTAGATCATCGTCATTGGTATTAATAATACCATCTAGACCAGCATAAGTAAAGGTATATTGAGAGCCTTGACGTTTTATCTGACCGATACCCAAATCGAGGGTTTCACCACTCAATAAATTGTAACTTTGTCCATCAATAGATAGTCTTTGATCCTGTGCTAAATCTATATCATAGTTAATATTGTAACCACCAAGATTTATAGCAAAAGCAGTATTGACTGAAGCACCAATCCAATAAGGTGAAGCTTCTTGGCGAGTTTGCACTTGAAAATCATCTATCAGGGATTTCACAAGAATAAACTCCCCAGTTGTTTGAAATTCATAGGGTTTACCATCAAAAGTTGACAGATGTACATCACCCCAACCATGACCGTTACCGACAACACCCGCAACACTGAAAAAGATGGAAAAATCTTGACCTGTAATAGGGGATACAGAACCTAGCGTCCCACCAACCGTAACCTTGTAAGCACTGTCCAACGGATTTAAACTAGCTGCTGGAATATAAATTTGTTCGATGTAATCAACCGCGTTAATAGTACCGCCAGCAACATTATCTGTTCCATTAAACCCCATACCAGAAGGTAAAAAACTAGGAGTATTAAGTGGTAAAGAACTAGGAGTGTAAGTTAAACCACTATTATTCCCCTCTAACGTCAAATCTAAGTTAGCATCCGTGCTAAGACCGCCGCCAGGAACTCCTGTCCAAACTAAAGTTGCTTTAATATAGCTACCAGGAGAACGGGATAAATAACCTAAATTTACAGTTGAACCATAGAATGTATCCTCAGCAAGTAGTTCTCTTGTTAGGGTATTTGTCGCATTTCCTAGGTTGTTTGCGAATAAATTAGCAAGGAGTAAACTAGCGTTATCTGTGGGTTCCCATAAATTTGTAAAAAGTGGATTTGAACCTAGCCCATTTACAGAGGTATGGATAAGTAGTCCCTTCTCTGTGGAATCTAGCGGATCAATCAATGTTCCTTGAAAAGGTACTGCTACGGTATTAGTTCCACCTGCAAATGAACCCGCTGTGACATTGGGTATAGCATTGGGGAATGTATTCCCTAATATATTTATAAACCGCGCTCTGAATGCAGGAGGACCACCAATCGCAGAAGGTACCGTTTGGACATTTTCATAGAGGAAGTTGTTCTTGTTATCTTGATTGATTAAGTAATTCGACGCAGAGACTAAGCCGGCTGGTGTAAGCGCTTGCTCTATCTCAATACTCTGGCCACCTACGGTAATTGTTGCCCAGTCATTCTCACCTTTCAAAGCCTGTAATGTCCCAGCACTGAGAATATTACCACGCACTAAGTTAGAAAAAATGTCTCCCTCATCACCAGCGCTATCCGTCTGATTAATATGAGCATCAATAAAATGCCCGTATTCTTCTAACAAAACCGCAATAATGTCTGTCTCCGTAGCTGTATCAAGAAAATTAGCAGCGAGATAAATCTTATTCGTGCTAGTCCCATAAGCACCACTAGCGTTACCAAGAATGCTACTATCCAGAATTTCAATTTGCGGAAATGAACTAAAATCACCTACAAGCCATTGAGAACGGAGATTTGTGGCTACTGTATGGTCATATTGTGTACCAAATGCTATTTCGAACAAATTCCAGAAGTCATTTAAACCAGCAAAGTTTTTCAGTTGGTTATAGGTCTTGTTGAGAGTGGACTGAAGAAGATTAGTCATAACATCCTTTCCATCAACTATTTGTTTGCATTTACATTTAATTGCTCAAGACTTATGAGACTGGCACTAGCGATCGCCCAGATCCATAAAAGTCATCTCTAGGTAGTAGCATAGATGGTCTTTGCGGAAATAAATTTTTGAGGAAATAAATTTTAACATCGGATTTAAATATCGGACTATAGCGTTTCCTGTTCGCACGAGGTACATTATTAATGTTGAAAAGCTTAATTAGCAAAGGTTTAAGTGTGCCACACAGGTGTGAGAACCTCTATATACCCACTTTCCGCACTTCTTAACATTCAATTGATAATTTTTACTAATATATTGCTGACCACCCCTTACCAGTAAGGATTATAGCTACAATGATGGATTTTTATCAAGGTGAAGAATTGTAAATTTTTTTCTCAGAAAAAATCAATTATTGAAAATGTTCTCAATAGTAGTTTCTACAATGAAGGTTTTTTGTCAAAACATCTTGGGGAATGTATAGCACTTTTCACTTTACTGAGGTATCGACAAGTTTTGCCAACAAAGGGCTTAAGCCCCTTGCCTATAACTCATTCTGATGAAAACTGCTATAAAAATACATAAAAGTATATGAAGATGTGCGGAATGTCGGATTTAGGCGTTGCTGATTTGAGATATGAATCTTCTTTTCTGGTATTTTTAAAACCTAGAGCCAAACTAACTTTTGCATCTGATGCAAAGTTTGCATTCATACCTTGATTCAGCAACGCCTCAACTGGTACAAGTGTATGAACAACTGCCTGTAAGCATCCCACCGAAAAACTAATGCGCTCCGGGGTTGGGATTGAGTGATAAAATCAGAAATAACGCCCAGTTTTAGCCGAGAGTTTCCCTTTCAAAATCCCAACTCAGTAGATTGACAAAAATTGAGCTGCAGCCTCAGTTCTGATCACCGATCGCTGAAATCCCTAAAATTGAGCGATAATGTAAAGTAAAGTAAAACTTTCTGGACAAATTCTTAATTATGGTGTTATTCGGATTCGGAAAAAAATTAACTTTGCCTACAGTAAGGGAAGCACTACCCGGGCGATCGGAAAAAATGCCCGTACCTAGCGGCCACTACGTTAACGGTCATCCTTTGCAGCCCCCCTTTCCCACCGGTATGGAAACCGCAATATTTGGTTTAGGCTGTTTTTGGGGAGCAGAGCGGAAATTTTGGCAATTAGAAGGAGTTTACACTACGGCCGTAGGTTATGCGGCTGGTATCACCCCTAATCCCACCTATCAGGAAGTGTGTACCGGCATGACTGGGCATAATGAAGTGGTCTTAGTGGTCTATGATCCCAGTGTGATTTCCTACGAACAACTGTTAAAGGTTTTCTGGGAAAGTCATAATCCCACCCAAGGAATGCGTCAGGGTAATGATACGGGGACTCAGTATCGATCGGGTATCTATACCTATAGTCCCCAGCAAAAGCAATTAGCGGAAAAATCCCGATCGATCTACCAAGAAGCTCTCAATAAAGCGAACTACGGTCAAATTACCACGGAAATTCTCGACGCACCTGAATTTTATTATGCTGAAGTTTATCATCAGCAGTATTTAGCGAAAAACCCCGGCGGTTACTGCGGTTTAGGGGGAACGAAAGTGGAATGTCCGCTCGCTCTTGATCTGAAGTTAAATTAAGTAGGGTTAGGAGTCAGTTATCAGTTATCAGTGATCAGTTATCAGTTATCAGTGATCAGTGATCAGTTATCAGTTATCAGTTATCAGTTATCAGTTATCAGTTTTCAGTTTTCAGTTTTCAGGTTTCAGTTATAATTTAGATCATAAAATATCTTTTCTTTTTTGCAACCAATAGGTAAGGAGAAAATAAATAAGGGAATGAAGAATTAATACTCCCCAATTCAATAACAAATTATTGATAGATAATTGATAAACTTGATTGGTATCCTCAAAGGGTAAAGGGAGCTTAAAAGTATTTTGTTCTTTCGCTTCTGCAATCATAGCTTCCACCTCTACTAATACCCCATAGGCACCAATCGACCAGCGACTAATCATCAACCATGATAGATATTTTCCCAGACCTTCTAAGTTAAATAATACCCCAGCAAAGATAATCTGAGGGATTAAAATTAAAGGTAAGGCGCTATTTGCTTGGGTGATGTTATTAACCCCAGCAGAAATTAATAAACCGAGATTAATCGCCGCAAATATAGTTAAAAATGTGGTAATAAAAAAGCCAATTAACCAGGTCATTAATTCCGGTTGTTGGTCAGTAAATCGCCAAAATATCACGCAGATAATTACAATTGTTTGCAGAAAAGCTAAGGCTGCTAAAACCAGAATTTTTGAGAATAAATAGGGTAATAATCCCAGATTAACTAATCTTTCTCGCTGATAAATTGCTGATTCTTTGACAATTTCCTGTAGGGAACAGGCAAAACCTACCCACAGTTGCGCGCAGGTAAAAACAAAGAGAGTTTTTAAGGCTAAAGGTGCGGATTGGATAGCATCTTCAAACCTGGGATTATCCCCCAAAAATAAAGGATTTTTGTCCCCTGAAACCACGGCCATTAAGAAAATTCCAATCGGGGCGGTTAATAGGTATAAAATTAAACTAAATTGATCGCGGATAATTAACTGGCTATACCGTTGACATAAGACCTGTAGTTGTTGCCAAAAAGATTGTTGAACCTGTTGCGGTTTACTATTATTTTGCTGAAATATTTTACCAATTCTTGCTTCAATATTATTTTTGTAGTAGTCGGATTGTTGGAAACGTTGACATTCTTGATCAACTTTTTCGCTAGTTTCCAGATGAATATAAATATCGGCAAAATCCCCCTGAGGTAAAGAGAAAAAATTTAAGGCCTCCCCCGGAGAACCAAAATAACATAAATTGCCCCCTTGACCAAGAAAAACTAATCGATCGCAGAGATTGATATTATTAGTAGCATGGGTAACTAGGAGAATTGTTCTACCTTCTTTGGCCAATTTTGCCAGCAATTCCATCATCTTTTTATCTAAACCGGGGTCTAATCCCGAGGTGGGTTCATCTAAAAAGAATAATTTGGGATTGGCTAATAATTCTACCGCAATACTCACCCTTTTTAACTGACCACCGCTTAAGTCTCTGACTAAAGTATTTCTTCTTTCTAATAATTCCACCTGCTGTAGGGTTTTCTCGATCACTTCTTGGCAATTAAGATCGGGAGGTAGCCTTAATTTAGAAGCATAATATAACACTTCTCCCACGGTTAAATCCCTGTGAACTATATCGTATTGGGGAACATAACCGATTTGGGTGCGATAGATATTAAAGTTCTGGCGCAGCTCTTCCCCATTCAGATAAACAGTTCCCGAGGTGGTGGGTTCAATTCCTAATAAAGTCTTTAAGAAAGTCGATTTTCCCGCACCACTTCCCCCGACAATCGCCACTAATTGACTCGGTTCGATCGGTAAGGAGATATGATTGAGAATTATCAACGGTCGTTTCTTTTTATCCCGCACCATCCTGACGATATCTTCGGCATCCAGACGGATATTATCCCCCGTATCTAATAAAACTAAGTCATCTCCCTGCAACCGAAAACTATAGGGTCCGATTCTCACCGTACAACCATTGGTTAAAATGGCACTACCCGATACTTTTTCTCCGTCGATAAAGACTCCATTGGTGCTTTTGTCGTAGAGAATATAACGATTCTGGTTATCGCTATCGATAATCGCGTGTTGTCGGGAAATTGTCGGCGCGTCTAAAACCACAGTAGCAGCATTATCTCGTCCTAAAACTACACTGCGATTGCCTAGGGAAACCGATTTAAAAGCTAAAGGTGGGCTTTTTACTGGTTGGTTAGGATGATAATAGGTGATCTTGACCGAATTTTTGACATCTTGACCGATATGAATCTCATCCCCATTTTGTAAAAGATAGCCATCTTTGGGAGTAATCACGCGATTATTGATAAAAAGTTGATTGGAACTAGGATTAGTCCCGTCTCCATCGTAGATATAGTAATCATCTCCCTGACGACGAAAACAAGCTTGTACTCGACTCACCACCGTCCAGTGTTGGGGAACAACTAAATCCACCTGTTGACCATCCCGCCCCAATTTATAATTAGGACGACTCAGATTAATAGAAGGGAGAAATTCTCCCTGATTGTTAAGAATAATGTAGGGTTCTTGACTAATAACCGTTTTAATGTTGGGAGAATTGGTCATAAAAATTCGATCGGTAGATGGCGTTCGCGAGGGACGGTAAGAAGCTAAGATAGAATTGATGTCTCGATCGCTACTGTTAACCTCAGAGTCTGGAACGAACTCTAGAGATCATCTTAGTAAAACTTCTTAGGATCGATCGAGCTTGTCTAAATTCCTATTCCTAAGACCTATCCACAGGTTATCGTGCTGTTAGACGATGGTTACAACTCCTATTTCTCCTACCGCCAAGGTTTCTAAAGTCGAAGGTATCAAAGAACGCAGTAATTATCTACGAGAACCTTTGGCCAGTGAACTCCTCGAAGATACAACCCATTTTACCGATGCGGCGGTGCAGATCCTCAAGTTTCACGGTTCCTATCAACAGGATAATCGCGACAATAGAGCCAAAGGTCAAGAAAAAGACTATCAAATGATGTTGCGTACCCGCAGTCCGGGGGGTTTTATTCCCGCGCAACTATATCTTACCCTCGATAGTTTGTCCGATCGCTACGGTAACGGCACTTTACGGGTGACAACCCGCCAAGGCTTCCAATTACACGGCATTTTAAAGAAAAATCTCAAAGCTACCCTCGGGGAAATTATCCGCAGTATGGGATCCACTTTAGCGGCCTGTGGTGATGTTAACCGCAATGTCACTGCACCGCCAGCCCCCTACAAAAATCGCCCCGAATACGGCTATGCTTGGGAATATGCCAATAATATCGCCGATTTGCTCACTCCCCAAACTGGAGCCTACTACGAAATTTGGCTCGATGGCGAAAAAGTTATCAGTGCAGAAGAAGCGCCGGAAGTCAAGACCGCGAGACAAAAAGATACAAATGGGATTAACAAAAACGATCCCATCGAACCGATCTACGGTCAACATTATATGCCCCGTAAGTTCAAGATCGGTGTCACCGTACCCGGAGACAACTCCATCGATATCTACACCAATGACCTCGGTTTGGTGGTGATTACCGACGCAAACGGTCAATTACAGGGTTTTAACATCCTTGCCGGGGGTGGACTGGGAAGGACCCACAATAAGGAAGAAACTTTCCCCAGAATGGCCGATGCGATCGGTTATGTGGACAAAGAAAATGTGTACGATCTGGTAAAAGCGATCGTGGCAACCCAAAGAGATTACGGAGATCGCGGCGATCGTCGTCATGCCAGAATGAAATATATCCTCGAAGAATGGGGAGTAGAAAAATTCCGCAGCACTGTTGAGGGTTATTTCGGTCAAAAAATTGCCCCCTACCAACCCCTCCCCGATTGGAAATATCAAGACTTTTTGGGATGGAATGAACAGGGAGACGGAAAATTATTTTTTGGTCTTTCTGTGGAGAATGGCCGGGTCAAAAATGAAGGCAGTTTTCAGCTAAAAACCGCCTTAAAAGTGATTATCGAGCGTTTTCAGTTGCCCATGCGCTTGACGGCTAACCATAATATCATTCTCTACGAAATCGAACCCCAGGATCAGCAAGCGATCGAGGCGATCCTGAAAGAACACGGAATTGTCACCAATCCCGCCGAAATTGACCCTTTAACCCGTTATTCCATGGCCTGTCCCGCTTGGCCTACCTGTGGATTAGCGATTACTGAGTCAGAAAGAATTTTACCCCGGGTAATTGAACGCATTCGCGCCCTGCTTAATCGCTTAGGATTAAGCAAAGAGGAATTTGTCATCCGCATGACAGGATGTCCTAATGGCTGCGCGCGTCCCTATATGGCAGAATTAGGATTTGTGGGTAGCGCTCCCAATTCCTACCAACTCTGGTTAGGGGGAACAGCCGATCAAACTCGACTAGCGCGCCCCTATTTGGATAAAATGGCGATCGATGATCTAGAAAAGGTCTTAGAACCGATTTTCGTTTACTTCCAACAGGATCAACAAAATAACGAGACCTTCGGAGAATTCTGTCATCGAGTCAATTTCCCTGCTTTACAAGCATTTTCAGCCACCTACACACCTAAAATGACCGAAACTACTACTACTGAATCAAAACCCAAACGCGTGCGTAAAAATCAAAACCGTGTCAGCGTCCCCGATGATATGTTTGTCCGTCTCAAGGAAGCTTCGGAAACGGAAAAACGGCCGATGAATCAAATCATCAATGAGGCACTAGAGGCCTATTTCAGCCAAAAATCCTAATCAGTTATCAGTGACCAGTTATCAGTGACCAGTTGCCAATTGAAGAGAATTAACTTTTGAGAGTTATCTGGGAAGATTACCAATAACTCTTAATTCTCGTATATATCCTCAGTCTATGCTTAAAAATGAATGAGGGAAGTCCAGTCATATCAATTTGTACCCCTCTGGTGGGAAATTATGACAATCTCACAAACTAAAACAAATCCTTGGCAAAAACGTTCCCGAAAGGATGTTAAAAAATTATCAGATAATGAAATTAATGAAAAATATGAACAAGGTGAACGAAGAATATTATTAGAAATGAATCGAGAAAAATTGCCTAGTTTTGCTGATTCTTTAAAGAAACCTAACTATGTGAAAAAGCGTCCTTTCTATCAGAGACGGGATCGCTGGGACGCACAAAAACAATCGAGACTAATTGAATCTTTTTTGATGAATATTCCCGTACCTCCTCTGATTCTCTATGAAACTTCCTATAACTCCTATGAAGTAATGGATGGTCAACAAAGAATCACAGCAATTGAGAATTTTTATAATAACAAATTAAAATTAACAGGGTTAGATATCTGGCCTGAATTAGAAGGAAGAACCTATGAAAGTCTTCCTGCAAAAATCAAAGATGGTATCAATCGACGAGCCATTTCAACTATAGTTGTTATTACCGAGTCTCTATCGGACCCAGAGGAATCTTTATCTTTAAAACAACTGGTTTTTGAACGCCTCAATACAGGAGGTGTATCTTTGAGTCGCCAAGAAATAAGAAACTGTCTTTACTCTGGGAAATTCAATGAACTTTTATTAAAGCTTTCTGAGAATACTATTTTTGCTAAAGCTTGGGATATTCCTATTGATGATAAAGAAGAACTTAAAGAAAATGGATTTTATAAAAAGATGGAAGATGTAGAATTAATCCTCCGTTTTTTTGCCCTGAGGGATATTGATCAATATACTGGTAATTTATCTAAATATCTGGATAATTATATGATGAAAAAAAGTCTTAATTTTTCCGACGAGAATATCCAAGAGTTCGAGCGAGTATTTAACCAAACTATAGAGTTAGTATCTAACATTTATCAGGATCAGTTATTTAAGCCTTTCGATAGTAAAACCAAAACACATAAATCGAAAGCTTATAAAGTTTACTATGATGCAGTGATGATCAGTTTCAGTAACCATTTATCTGATTATCAAGAATTAATTACTAGAAAATCAGCAATAGTTCAAGAAACTATCAGCTTATTTACTCAAGATTCCCAGGGAATTACTCATCAAGATAAAAAATTAAAAAAAGGACTTTTCACCGGAGAAGGGGATACCAAAGATGATTTTAAAGCTCGTATTCAAATTTTTGATTCTCTGATTCAACGAGTTCTTAAGCAGAGTATTTGAGAATGTTTGAAGGACTTTTAAATAACCTAAAGGATGAGATAAAGACCATTCGATCAATAATTAATATCAGTGAAAAACTTAGAGAAATTATTGCGGATAATCCTTCACAACTCAACACAGAAGACTTAAAATATCTTCAAGCAAATGCTCCTTTAGGAGACAAGTGGCTAGTTAACGATCATTGTTCATCTATCACAAGGTTATATGCTCTTTACGAAAATTTTGTCGAAAATCTAGTGGGAGATTGGATTATTTTGCTGCCTCAATTATATAGTTGCTATCAAGATTTACCTGAATCTGTAAGAAATAAGCATCAGACTGGTTGTGCTACATTACTGGGCAATGAAAATAAAAGAAATCGCTTCGATTCTCTTTCAGAGAGGGACATTATCAAAAATTTATTTGATACTGAATACAAAAATACAACTAAATATAATCTCACATCAGCTGCTTTTTTGTTACATGAAGCTAATCTGAGAAAAGAGCAATTAACCAGACTTTTAGTCGATGCTGGCATATCTGCAACTGATTCTTGGCAATGGATAGAAAATCATAAAAAAGTTAAGAATTTTATTGATAATAATAGTAGGGGTAGTGTGGAAAATGAATTAAAGAATTTTATAGAACTTCGTAATAATTCTGCTCATGGTAAAGAAATAGATACCGTTCTTAATGCCAATGAGTTACTACAATTATGTGATTTTGTCGAAGCTATATGTCAAGCTATGAGTGAATTAGTTCTTTATTGCTTTGTTGATAGGAAGAAAAAGATAGGAAAGCTTCAAAAGATCGGTAAAGTTGTCAATTGGTATCAACAGCAACAAGCTTGCGCTATCAAAATATCAGATGAGTCACAGGAATCCAATAAAAGACTAGAAGTCGGTAAAAAAGTTTTTTTAGTCAGTGAAAATAAAAAAATATGTCAAAATGCTATTATTGAAAGTATTCGAATTAATAAAAATGGCAAAAATACCCCTCGCCGAAGAATTCCAATAAGAGAGATAAAAGATTCTGAAATAGGCTTAAAATTTGACAAAGAAAGTCAAAAAGGATTAGAAGTTTATTTAGTTATTTCGGAATGATTGAAATGAATATAGCGTTTCTGGTAAATGTGAATTATAACCAGATTTGGCATCGTCTCCCCACTCCCCAACCCAAGGTGAGCGCATCTCAAACGCTATTGACAATTGACCAATTTTGTGATCTGCGTGGGCATTTCAAGTGATACCAGTCAATCAGAATAGTTACGAACTCGACCGATTTGGTCGATTTTTGCTTAACAATTGAGATGGCAAATTCTCCTCAAATATGCCTGAATCGTGGGTAAGCAACTCACATAAAGTTCATTTTGTCAAGGATCCTTAAGATGCGCTTACCCTGAAGTAGCTATAAGCTCACAGCCATTTTTTATTTATCGGCCAACGGAATCAAGTGGCGAGCGATGTCCCATGACTTGCCAAGATGACAGAGCATCTATACCTATTTTTCGGGGTTGGAAAGGGGACGGTACTGATAGCATTTTTCAAAAGTAATGGCAGATATGGTTAATTGCCCTCACCCCCCAACTCCCCCTACCCTACCGATGTGGGGGGTTGGAGGGGCGCGAGAGGGGTGTAGAATGCCTGCCATGAATAAAGAAAAATGGGATAACCTCATCCCTAAACCTTATTGCCGATTCCATCCAGGAATACTGTTAGGAAGTGAAAATTTATGTCACAATGACTCTATAAGGGCGATTTTTTAGTGATCGCCGAGGCCGTCTATTAATCGAATCGATGTCTTTGAAGAACGTAGCCCCAAACCGGAAACCTGACTTTCCTTTCCCATTCTTGCCACTGCTAGCGGAATTTTTCTCCCTTTTGTGTTATCCGCGGGAATTTTTGAGCTATTGCTGAGATTGGCATTTTGTCACTTCCCGTTAGTTGAATTCAACAAAAGAAGCTGTTTAGGAGCAATTTATGTTACACCGCAAGATTTATCAATTCTGTATGGATGGTCAGGAAGTCTGCATTTTCTTGCGCGATCAGCAAAGATGGATTGATAATGCTCGTATTGTCGATCTAGAAAGCGATCTCGTCACCATTCGCTACGAAACAGAAGAAGAAGACGAAATTAGTTCTTGGGAAGAAATGGTGCGTTTAGAAAGTATCGGTGCGGTGAGCAGAAAACTGGCATCGGTGTCGCGGACGAATCCTGATATTAATGTCTCGGAAGATTGTCCGGAAGCAGAACAACTTTATCCCCATTCTCCCGATAGCTTAGATTAATTTTGTCGATTTAACTGACAGTGGCTAGAAGTCCCGCGGTTTTAACCATGGCCAAGGGACTTTTAGGGAATGGAAGGGAAGAGAGCCAGTAATAATCACCACTTGTTGTAAAATTATCCTAAGTAGTTGTGCAAAATTAATTGGTTCTTCGTTACTTGGTATGGTTCGATAGGGGGGCATAAATCGACTAAATCCTTATCTGGCAAGAGACTTAATTGATTAGTTCGCTCTAGATAAGAAATAATTGACAAAAAGCTAAATGCCTTTCTATATAAGGGTTCCATCCCTTATAACCCCCGTCCATTGCATAACACAAACCGAAGAGCCAATTAATTTCTTGGTTAGGATAGGCAAAAGGCAAGAAGTAGTTAGATATGTGTAATTGATTGTGTCTAGCTACTTAAAAGCCGCCAGATTTTCTCTATTATAAGCTGGAGGAGCAAAATGAATTCTAATCCCTACTTCGCTGGCAAGGATATCTATCAAAAATTTGTGGCAGTAGTAATAGTTTTAATTAGTTGTTGGTTAGTGACTTTTCCGGCCTGCGCCGGATCCGCCCCTCTAGAAGTTAAAATTAGTCTAGGCTCCGGCCAAGGAGAATTAAAATTCTTTCCTAGTCAATTAGACTTTATTGCTGGACAAAAATACAAATTAATTCTCGATAATCCCAGTCCCACTAAACATTATTTTACCGCTAAAGACTTCGCCGATGCTAGTTGGACGCAGAAAGTTGAAGCGGGAAAAGTGGAGATTAAAGGGGCAATTCACGAACTAGAATTAAAACCTAATGCACAGGCAGAATGGGTAATAGTTCCTCTCAAAACTGGTAAGTATAAATTAATCTGTACTATTCCGGGTCATGCCGAAGCGGGAATGGTGGGAGAAATCGCCATTAATAACCCATGAATTTAAGAAAAATTGTCTCCTTTGCTTTCCTATTATTTATTCCCCTATCGGTGGTCGCTAGTCGTCTTAATTGGGGAGATCAAGCTATTTTTATCACTGCCGCTTTATCGATCATTCCCCTGTCAATTTGGTTAAGTACGGCCGTGGAAAGAGTTGCCGTAGTCACCGGGCCAACTTTGGGAGGATTAGTTAATGCTATCTTCGGCAATACTACCACTTTAGTTATTGCCTTAATTGCCCTAAAAAAAGGCTTGGTGGACATCGTACAAGCCAGTATTACCGGTAGTATTCTCAGCGACTTATTATTATTTATGGGCATGGGAATGCTCACGGGAGGTATTCGCTACAAAGAGCAGGAATTTAAACCGATTTTAGCCCGGGTAAATGGTTCTTCCATGACTTTAGCAGTAATAGCGATCGCTTTACCAACTTTGGTAATATATACTTCTAACGTGGTGGAAGTTGCCGATATTCTCAGTCTTTCCCTAGTCACCGCCACGGTTTTATTAATAGTTTACGGGTTAACTTTATTATTTTCCCTCAAAACCCATAGCTATCTCTACGAAGTGGGATTAAGTAATGAAAATACCCCCGACAATCAGGTTAGTGAGGAAGAAAAAGCTCAAGTCTGGATTTGGTTACTTGTGCTGCTTACTTCCACCGTAGCTGTAGCTTATGAGTCGGATTTATTTGTTGATGTAGTGGAATCGGTGATGGAAGGATTTAATCTCACTCCTCTCTTTATCGGGGTGATTTTCATTCCTTTAATTAGCGATGTTTCTGGAATAGTTACCGTCACTCAATTAGCCCTAAAAAATCAGATGGATTTAACGGTTTCCGTGGCGATGGGGGATAGTTTATTGGTGGCTTTATTCGTGGCACCTTTATTAGTTTTTATCGGTCAATTTTGGCAGCAACCGATGGATTTAAATTTTAATCCCTTTAATGTGGTGGCTTTGATTGTAGCGGTGATTGTTACTAATTTAATCAGCTTTACCGGTCGTTCCAATTGGTTAGATGGAACCCTATTACTAGCCACCTATTTAATCTTGGCAGTGGCTTTTTATTACCATCCCGCCTAGCCAAAAAAGAGATTTAGGTATTTTCTGAGATTGGGTGCATCTCATTTTTGTAAATCTACTAAGTTGGGATTTTTAAGGGGAAACTCTCTGCTAAAGTCGGGCATTACTTTCGATTTTTTCCCTCAATCCAAGCTTTTGGGGGGTTCTACCCCCCAAACCCCTAGGGTTGATTCATCGTAGGGTTGATTCATCGTAGGGTTGATTCATCGTAGGGTTGATTCATCGTAGGGTTGATTCATCGTAGGGTTGATTCATGAATCAACCCTACCCAAACCCCCCGTTGGGGGCGTGGCGCCGCCCCCAAACCCCGGAGCGCATTAGCTTTTCGGTGGGATGCTTACAGCCAGCTGCTGATATATCTGTAATAATTTAAGAGTTACTAATAATTGCTGATTGTCGGTATTTCTGCAAATGTGAGATTCACTCCTGAGATTTCTGTCTTAGAATGGATTGGTATCACCTTACTGCCGCAGGATTGCTGATGATGAAAAGAGGGTTTTGGTTTGTCGTCGGGTTAGTAGTAACGATAATTCTGCTTCCTTCCCTAGTTCTTTCTAATTCCATCGGTGAACAGGGAATTTATGCCGATCGCTTGCGGGCGGAACCCTATAATTTATTAGGGCGAAAAATTGCCATCGGTCAAGTGGAAATCGGCCGACCGGCGCAGTTCGGTTATGATAAAGTGGCAGCTTGGCAGCCTCCCTATAAATTAGCCGGTGTTTTTTTTCGCGATCAAATTGCCAAACCCAACACCTATCTAGATAATCACGCCGCTATGGTGGCAACGGTAATGGTCAGTGATGATAAAAAAATCCCCGGAGTGGCCCCAAAAGCGAGATTATATTCGGGGGCGGTGGGTTCTTTGCGACGCGGCGGACAACCGGAAGAATGTCTGGCTAGTCAAAATATTGCCCGACAAAATAGCGGTGATGTGCGGGCGATTAACTTTAGTTTTGGGGAATCTTTGCAAAGAGATCAAAGACAGGAACCAAAATTAGATGGTCAAGCTTTATTAACTCAATGTGTTGATTGGTCATCGCGAGTTGATGATGTTCTTTATGTAATTGCTGGTAATCAAGGTAAGGGAGGAATTCCCATTCCCACCGATCATTTTAACGGCATTACTACCGCTTATACAGCGACAAGAGAAGGAAAATTCACTAAAGTTGATTTTGCTAATATTAGTGCTTTGCCAGTGGGTATTGGTCGCAGTTTAATTAAACGGGAAATTAATGATGGTTTGCGGCGGTCAATTAATTTAGTTGCCCCCGGCAATAAAATAGAGCTTTATGACCTCAAAGGTAAATTAAATACTGTTAGTGGCACCAGTTTCGCCGCTCCTCATATTACAGCATCCGTGGCACTTTTACAAGAATACGGCGATCAACAAATTAATCAAAAAAATCCCCATTGGAGCGTCGATTCTCGTCATCATCAAGTGATGAAGGCAGTAATGCTTAATGCTGCCGATAAAATTAAAGATACGGGGGATGGGTTACGGTTAGGTATGAGACGGACGGTCTTAACTAAGGATCAAAAAACTTGGTTAGAGTCCGATGCTTATAAAGATCCGAAAATTCCTTTAGATATGCAGATGGGGACGGGACATCTTAACACTTTTCGCACCTACACACAGTTTAGTAATGGTCAATGGTCTGCCGCAGAATCTATTCCTCCTATTGGTTGGGATTACGCTACAGTTACCGCTAATGGTTATCAAGATTATGCCCTAGAGAAGCCCTTAAAAGCTAATAGTTTTGTTTCGATAACTTTGGCTTGGGATCGTTTGGTAGAACTAATCGATACTAACCGCAATAATCTCTATGATATCGATGAAAGTTTCCGGGATCGCGGACTGAATAATTTAGATGTTTATCTTTTACCTGCCCAGGAGGATAATAATGCTAAATACACCTGTGCTTCCCTGAGTGATAGTGATAGTTTAGAGCATATTTTTTGTCCTATCCCCATCTCTGGAAACTATAAAATTCGGGTTCAATATCGTCAACAAGTTAACGAGAAAGAACAAGCTTTTGCTCTCGCTTGGTGGACGGTTCCCGAATAATAAAAATGATAGTAAATCCTGTTTAAAAAGTATAGGAGAGTGGGAAGATGGGAGCGAGTTTTTAAAGTTCGATTGGCAGCTAACGGACTTGGTATAATTTAAATACCGAACAGTCTCTAAGATACACCTCGTTTTCTTTTCGGGATAACATCGTCGGGGATTCCCCAATAGTTTGATGCTTGAGACATATTATATAGCAATAAGTCTTCGGGCATTTTTTCTAAAATAACTCGGTTGAGATTAGCGGTATTGATATTCATTGCTCCCATCACAGAAGAGCCAAGTTCTTTCGATAATAGCGGAATAACCGCGTTACCAATCTCACGAAAACCATGCCATATTGTGCGGTGAAACTGAAACCAATCGGGGAATGTATGTAATCTGGCGGCTTCTCGTACAGTAATACAACGAGGAATAGAATAGTGAATGGGTCTAGGAGCAGTATAGGCCCCTTTGTCACTATTAGTTCCGGCCCGGAGAGTATTACATAAACCAGTGGGAGAAAGCTTTAAAAAGCGACTTTTTGGTTCCACTGTACCCGGTTCGGTTACGATAAATCTATCAATTGATCTTTGGGTATGAACTGAGCCTATATGTCCATAGATTTTTGTATCTACTGTTCTTTGATGACAAAGTTTAAAAATATCCCCTGGCTGCACTGAATATTTTTTCCTCTTACCACTATAATCTAATTTTGATGCAGGTATGCCTAAATCAGTATCGATAAAGGCCGGTATTAATTCTAAATCTGAAATCGCATCATAGACGCTGGTAAAAGCTGATTTTTTGGCTGAGTTCAAATCGACGGTCTTGGCTAAGGGATATTTAGCCATCGTCACGTCTTTTCGACTACCAATTAAGATTAATCTTCTGCGCTTTTGTGGTGCGCCATATTCACTGGCATCAAGGATTTTAATTGGCTGATTAATTGTATAGCCAATAGCTTCAAATTCAGAGATTAACTCCTCTAAAAATTGTTTATGTTTACCCGTAGCCATGCCGGGGACATTTTCAAAAATAAAATACTTGGGTTTAATTTCCCCTACAATCCGCAGATATTCAAATACTAGAGAATTTCTAGGATCATCTATTTGTCGTTTACCAATCAGTGAAAAACCTTGGCAGGGGGGTCCACCGGCAATTAAGCTAACATCGGTGGCATAGCCTTTTAGTTTTAATAATTCCCATATTTCTCTACTTGTTACTTTGGCTATATCCCGGCAAATAGTTTGACAATAGGGAAAGTTAAAATGATGAACCAAGGAATGGACTGCATCAAACTCCACCGCTACAGCAATATCAAATCCCGCCGCTTCTAGACCAAGGGACATCCCACCGCAGCCGGCAAATAAATCGATCGCAATTGGTCTATGTTTCACTTTGATGATTAGCTCTCTATTGTCTGCCTTTCATTATACTATATTTCTGATATAGTTAACACTTTAAGTTTTATTAAGAGGGCAATTCCTTGAGCAAGTTAGTAATCAATTGATCGACTTTCTCTAATTCTTGAATAATTTGTTTAACTCTCTCTAATTCGTCGGCAGGGTTAGGCGGTTGTTTCGTTTTTCTTGCCGAAGAATGAGCGATTTCACCGCGTTCTTCTCCAAAAGTATCCATATTGGCTAACCAAACTTTATCTAAGTCATCACTATCGATGCCGATTGGTAAGAGTAATTTTAATAGGTTAGTTTCTTTAATCCCATGATTTTGATCGATAACTGATTTAAAACATCTAATCGCTATGTCAATTTTTTTAGTTATTTTTAGTTTATCTTCAGGCAGATTTTTCTTACCTTTAAGAGGAGTAAGGGTGTCGGGAGGAGCTTCCATTTCTTGACCAGAAAAAGCGATTACACATAACAAAACTCGACCAGCTTTACCTTGATTATCCCAGATATTTTTTGCTGTCTGTACTGTATCCCAAACTCGATCTTCAAGATAAGATTCAATCTCAGCATGAGCAAAAACTCGATAGGCAAAAGTTAAAGCTAATTGTCTTTCAGAATATTCATTTATCTCGCTAAATTTACGAGGTAGGAATTGTTTTTTTAGTCGATTCAATTCTTTGGTTAGTTGTCTAAATCTCAGAGATTTCGGCATAATACAAAAACCAACTATCTTAACCCCTTAAAAATAATACGGTTATCTTCCATCTGAGGAATATTGAAGTTAATATCTAATACTTTTGATAAAGCTTGACCCCATAAATGAAAACGATTGTAAGTTGCTCTAATACTTTTAGTAGTTTTTTCTACTGAGTTCCTAAATTCATTGTCAGGGTTAGATAATAATTCTTTAAAAGCATTTTCTATCTGTTCTTTGTTTTTCTCGGCAGCTGCTCTAATTAGATCATCGCAAAAGTAAAAAACCATCACATCTAAAATTGCTCGATTGAACTGACTTCGATAAGTTGCCGATTCAGGCAGCCAGAGACGAGAAAAGTTTTTCTCTCCAAAAATATTAATCGTTGTCTGGACAGCTTTTTCAAATTGATCAACAACATTGATAATTTCATCTGAGCGTTTTTCCCATTCTTGATTGAAATTTTGACAGGTTTTATCTAGAAGCATCTGAACATCACCGCGATAATCAGATAAATAATAATGAAAAGCTACATAACGCAATAGTATATCAGTGTCGCGCATCCGGAAATCGGGATAGGAAGATTTAAATATTTTCTTTAATGCTTGACTTTCGATCGCTCGATCATCTAAAAAATTAATAAAACCTCCTGGGTGTAATGCTTGTCTTAATTCTTGAGAAGACAAAGGGGTATTTTCCAGATTGAGACGCAGAAAAATTTTATGGAGGAAACTCTCCGTTTTCCAATTACGGATAACAATCGTGCGGATAGTTTGATTATCCAGTTGGTCTAAGAAATCATTTAAATTGAAGTCATTTTTTAGATCTTGATATTGGCAGCCATTGAGATTATCTAAAAATTCTAAATCTTTTAAAGTAAAACTATTATTAGGTGTGTCACTGTCACCATAAAACTGTAAAATTGTTAGTAGGCGTTGTTTGCCATCAAGAACGATAAATTTCCCTTTTTCCTTGTTATTAGTAGCTAAGACAATCAGTGGGACTGGAAACCCTAGAATTAGGGATTCAATAAATCGACTTTTACGAGTAATACTCCAAGCATCTCGTCTTTGAAAGCGCGGATTGAGTTGAATATTTTCTCGAATTAATTGATCGCGGATCGTTGCGGTAGTCCAATCACTTCCAGCAACAACAGTCTCGGAGATTTCTTTGAGTTGTAGCTTTTTTTGGTTTGCTGATTCTCCTTCAATATCTTCTTCTTCTTCCGCAAAATCCACCGCTTCTATTTCTTCCCACATCTCTAACTGTGCCATGGTAGTAATTAATCTCCTCAATTGTCTATTCTGCAAAAATCCCGCCCCAATATTTGGACGGGACTAACAATCAATCAATAATTCAATACTACTCCCATTCTATAGTTCCGGGAGGCTTAGAAGTAATATCATAAACCACGCGGTTAACTCCCTTAACTTCATTGACAATACGATTAGAAATTGTCTCCAATAAATCATAGGGAACCCGGGACCAATCGGCAGTCATTCCGTCTTCACTGCTGACTAAACGTAGGACAATGGGATAAGCGTAGGTGCGTTGATCTCCCATCACTCCCACACTGCGGACAGGCAATAAAACCGCGAAAGCTTGCCAGAAATCGTGATACATTCCCTGCTTATTAATCTCGTCGCGCACTACCCAATCTGCATCGCGCAAAATATTTAATTTATCTGCGGTGACTTCCCCTAAAATGCGAATCGCTAAACCGGGGCCGGGGAAAGGTTGACGACGAACAATTTCTTCCGGAAGACCGATCGATCGACCTAATTTTCTCACCTCATCCTTAAATAATTTTCGCAGGGGTTCGACTAATTTAAACCGGAGATTTTTCGGCAGTCCACCAACGTTATGATGACTTTTAATTTTAACCGCGACTCTTTCCCCGGTTTTGGGATCCACATTACTATCGGCCGATTCAATCACATCGGGATATAAAGTTCCTTGGGCCAGATAATCAAAGGGTCCCAAACGATTCGATTCTTCTTCAAACACCTGAATAAATTCATGGCCGATACGACGGCGCTTTTCCTCGGGATCCGTGACACCGTCCACTTGCGCTAAAAATCGCTCTCTAGCGTTGACATACTCGACTCTAATATGGAATTGCTCGTTAAATATCTGCATTAATCGTTCTGGTTCACCCTTACGCATGAATCCCTGATCGATAAACATACAGGTTAGTTGATCACCGATCGCTCGATGCAAGAGGAATGCTAAGGTAGAGGAGTCCACACCGCCGGATAAAGCCAATAAAACTCGCTTATCGCCCACTTTTGCCCTAATTTCTCGGATCGATTCCTCGACAAAAGCTTCCGTGGTCCAAGTGGGTTCGCATTTGCAGATATGATAGACGAAATTGCGAATTAAGGCGATTCCTCCCACAGAATGGACAACTTCCGGGTGAAACTGCACTCCAAAGAGTTTTTTCTTGTGATCGGCAATGGCCGCACAATCGGTATTATCGGTATGAGCGAGAATTTCAAAACCCGCGGGCAATTCCACGCAGGAATCCCCGTGACTCATCCAAGCGGTGGAACCGTCCTCGACATTGGTTAATAAATCGGTAGGATCGTTGATAAATAGGGATGCTTTGCCGTATTCGGCCCGTTTTGCCCGTTCTACCCTGCCCCCTAACTGCTGTACCATCAATTGCATCCCGTAGCAAACTCCGAGGACGGGTACACCTAAATTCCAAATTTCGGGATCACAGTGGGGCGCTCCAGGATCATAGACGGAATTGGGGCCGCCCGAAAGAATTATTCCTTTCGGGTTGATTTGTGCCAATTGTTCGGCACTGGTACGATAGGAGAGAACTTCGGAGTAAACGTTCGTTTCCCTGATTCTGCGGGCGATTAATTCAGAATACTGGGAGCCAAAGTCAAGAATGATGATTATTTGACGATTAAGGCTATTAGTGAAGGACTCTGAGGGCAAAGTCTCTTGGGGGGTGGGAAGGGGGGTTTGAGTTGTCACTGCGATCAAAAAAAGAAACTGGCAGGAAAAAGTTAAAGATTTGTAAACTAAATCGGCTATTGTTCTGGAAATAAGCTACAATTGTATGGCCTTATTAGTTTCATTTTTTAAGACTAAATATTCCCACGATCATAGCACGGTCACTAGGGAGTGACTTGTAGATTTTGCAAAAATTTAAGGCCATTTTCGCTTTTGCTGATCAAAGAACGAGAGCGATCGAATAAAATACAACCGACCCTAAGATGACCGTTACTGTGGTTATAAACGTATTCTTGGCAACGGCGATCAATCGTATTAGCCATTTCTCCATAGATGCGTTCCACCCAATTATCTCCCGTTTGCCGGTCTAATTGACGCAGATATTCCAGACCGTTTTCGCTGGTGCTACTGTCAAAAATTTGCTGGAGATGGGGGGTAGCTAAACCCATTTTAGCGGCGTAGGCGGTAAGAATTTCCCGACGACCATCGGCGAGATGATGGTGAGTCTGAAAGATTCCCCCGGCAAGTTTAATTAATTTACCGTGATAACCAAACAAAAGAATTTCAGAGATTCCCTGTAATTGTGCCTCTAATAACATCGGCCCGATCCAATTGGCTGTTTTTACCAAAATATCAGGATTAATGCCCATTTGAGGGGCTAAATCTAAGCCATTTTCCCCGATACAAAACACCAAGCGATCGAAACGAAGAGATAAAATTTTTAATTGCTCGCGAAAGATTTCTAACTGTCCGGGGGCGCTGAGAGGTTGGGAAATGCCAGTGGTACCCAACAAAGATAATCCCTCTACCACCCCAAAAGCGGCGTTAGAAGTCCTTGTGGCCAGTTTTTTGCCTTCTGGAAGGATAATCGTCACTTTGAGGCTTTCTTGGGGCAGTAACAGGGGTCTGAGGTTTTCTTGCAGGAGACGCTGGGCATAACTATAGATAGCTGATTTTCCGCTATTATCAACCTGTAGGCCGATTCCTTCGCCGCCTTGAATCTCTATCTCTTGATTACCCGTCTTTCTTTCTACTAACGCCCATATAGGGGTATTTCTAGTTAAATCCAAATTGTCCCCCGGATCGCTGCGGGTGATGGCTAGGGCAGCATCGGGGTTCAGTCGGGCAACTTGTTCGATGGCAATAGTAACGGCTTCTGGCGGTTCTAAAAGATTAAAAGTAACGGAATTTAGCTCATTTTCGCCGTGGAGATGCTGGAGAGATGCGATCGCACTGGCACAGGCAAAAACTGGTAAAGTGTAACCCGAACGGGGTAGAGAGATAGACATGAATAGGGTCCATAACCAATCAAATTAGCGTGATCTGATTTTGACTCTCCCCCGCTAACCGCTCGCGCGGTGTAGCGGGGGATTCTCGGTTCTTAGGCTTTTAACTAGGGTCTGCTGAAAAAGTTTTTCCTAGGGGCAGGGTGTAGGGTGTGGGGTGTGGGGTGTGGGGTTTTACCCATTTTCATCGGGTAAATTACCTAATTTTCAGGGAAAAAGATTTATTCAGCTAACCCTAACTAGATCGACCGAGTTTAACCCGGTCGATCCCCGTCAAATCGCCTCCGCGAGCGTTTTCTAACACGGTCAGTCCGACCGCGTTTTTTCCTCGGTTCTCGATTACCTTCGCTGATGCCGTATCTCTTGGTTCGATGTGACCGCAAGAATCACACCGGTGAACTCTTTCCGATAACGACTTTTTGCTGGTGAACGCGCCACAATTAGGACAATCCTGGGAAGTTCCGTTTTTATCGACCTTAAGATAATATTTCCCCCGTTTCCAAACAACAAACGGTAATATCTCATTAATAAAACTACCGATACCCGAATCTAGAGATTGTTTTCTAACGATCCCTCTAGACCAGGAAACGAAGTTAATATCCTCAACGAAGATATTATCAGCAAAATCGCAAAGGTAATGAGCTAACTTAAAGTGCCAATCTCTACGGGTATTAGACACTTTTTCGTGTAATCTTGCTATCTTCTCCTGAAGTTTTAACCAATTGCTAGAGCCTTTAGTTTTCCGTTTCAAGCGTCTTTGTAGCAATT
>VYLE01000367.1_pt1 | contig 29808 bp, 22 predicted proteins | sample 5114391 | NCBI WGS metagenome assembly VYLE01 (sample SAMN12291771, study PRJNA351875) | freshwater metagenome | isolation source: freshwater lake | place: USA: Michigan, Kent Lake | collected 2013-08-15
CGCGCTCAGCCCGTTCGGCGCGTCGCTGCGGCGCCGCTCCGCGGGCGGTGTTCGCGCCGGACGCGTCAGCGCTCGGCGCGAGTGCGGCGAGCAGCGCGGTGCGCCCTCCCGGAAAGGACTTCATGGCGAGCTGCAAGTCCGCGAGCGCAGCGCGGGCCTGAAGGACAAGTGGTTCGGGCGCGCCGCAGCGGGCGCAGGCGTTGACGACGAGTCCGAGTCCTTCGGGTGCGGGCAACTCGGCGGCGGCGCGTTGCGGGTCGGCTTCACGCAGGCCTCGCGCGGTCCTGCTCGCGAGGGACTTGTCGACCCCAAGCGTCGCGACGAGATCGACCGGGCGAAGCGTGTCGCATTCGACCGTCGCGAGCAGGGTGCGGAGGAGCTCGCGCGTTCGGACGACCTGTTCGGTTATCAGTCGGTGGGGGCCAGAAAGGGCGGGTGATGAGGGCACGCGGGGGAGTATAGCGGAAGAAAAAATCTCTCAAAGAATATCTCTGAGAGAATCCGCTTCCTTCTTCATGCGAACAGTGCGTCGCGAGCTTGGGTGACGAGCGGCTTCCTTCTTCGGCTGGTGGCTCCCAGTTTGGGTGCCTCCGCGAACGCCCGCTTCAGCGCCCATCTTCGAGAGCCCGCCTCCATGTGGAGGGCGAGTGCTGTCACCGCGCTTTCTTCGTCCATTCGTCGCGCCACTGCGACGCACCGGTCTTCATCTCATGCGCTTTCGAAACATGCATCCTTCCATTCTCGTGTGCACAGTCCTTGCCGGGCTTGCATCCTCCCTTGCTCATGCCGGAAACCTCTCCGTGCCAGCGGACTTTCCGACGATCCAGGCGGCGGTCGATGCGGCCGTCGATGGCGATGTCATCAGCCTCGCCCCCGGAACCTACGCGGAGAGCGTGACCATCTCAGCAAAGGCGATCTCGCTCATCGGAGGGCCTGGCGTCGTCCTCGACCGCGCGGGCTTGCCGGGAAGTGTCCTGACGATCTCGGATGCCGCGGATGTCCTGATCACCGGCCTCGTCCTCCGTGGCGGCACCGGGACGAGTCTTGATACCGAGTGCTATCCGTTCGGCGCGTTTACCTACGGAGGCGGCGCGCTCGTCCGCGCGAGCGTCGCCCGCTTCGCTGGATGCCGATTCGAGGACAACATCGCAGAGCTCGGCGGGGGACTCTGGTACGAGGGCGGCAGTCAGGTTGAGGTGCTTGGCGGCGTCTTCATCGGCAATCGCGGCGCCCAGGTCGGCGCGGCCCTCGGCGGCTGCTTCGTCGGAGTTTCGAACAATCTGCTCGTCGACGGCACCGAGTTTTTCGACAACACCGAGGGCGGCGACATCTATGTCTACGGAGCGGTCGTTCCGGCGCGCGGCGAAGCGATCATTCGCGATGCGCTCTTCACCGGCAACACCGGACTCGCGACGGTCATTACGCCCGGAGCGAATCCGATCGATCTGAGGGTGGAGAACTCGACATTTCGCGGCAATGACCGACTGTTTGCATCGGTCTTCATGGGCGGCGTGACCGAGGGAAGTTCGGTGACCGTTGACGGATGCCTCATCGAGGATGAGTTCTCATCCGTCGGCGGCGGTCCGTCCGTCGTGTTCGCTTCTTTCGAAGGCGCATCGAAGATCGCCATCAGGAACACGACGATCCGTCGCTCGCCGGGCATGGCCATCACGGCGATACTTCTTGGGGAGGGATCGGCCGAGGTGCACAATTGCACGATCGAGGACACCGGCGGCGGCGCCTACCTGCTGCTCGATGAGAGCGAAGCCGATGTCGATCGTCTGGCGGTGCTGCGTCCGACGAATGTCGGTTTCTACTCGGTGCTCTTCAATGGAGCCCTGGACGCGTCGAACATGCTCATCGCCCAAGGGCAGCGTGAGGGTGTCGTGGTGATCGGCGACAGTCCCGATCAGCCGGGCAACACAGCGCGCTTCGCGGGCGTCACGGTCGTCGAGAGCGCCTTCGGCGGCATGGACTTCAATCGTGCGGAACTCGGCGTGTACAAGGTCGCGAATTCGATCGTGACCGAAAACAACGGATTCGACATGGCGTTTGGCCCGACCGGACTGCCCTCCGTCGCGTTCAGCCTCGTTGCCGGCGGCGTCGCGGGCACCGGCAACATCGATGGCGATCCGCTCTTCGTCGATGCGAGCCAGGGCGACTATCGACTGTCGCTCGCCTCGCCAGCGATCGATGCCGGAAGCAATGACCTGATCGCTCTCGACGAGTCGCTCGACCTTGTCGGAGCGATCCGACGAAGCGATGTCCCCACGGTCGAAGACACGGGCGTCGGGGCAGCGCCGGTCGTCGATATGGGCGCGTTCGAGACGATCGCATCGAACACACCGATCGCCGATCTCGACGGCGACGGCGTCGTTGGCCCGAGTGATCTCGGCCTCCTCCTCGGCGCGTGGGGGGCGTGCGCGCGGTGCGCCACCTGCGCCGCCGACCTCGACGCGGACTGCGCCGTCGGTGCAGGGGACCTCGCGATCCTTCTCGGAGCGTGGCAGGGCTGACCCGCACTGCAAGCATGGCGAGCACCACGCTCGCCCGAATGACACCGGCCGAGATCGCCCGCGCGATCTCGGCCGGCTTCGTTGCGGCATCGCCGGAGGCGGTCGATTTCGGTGATGCGCTGAGTCAAACGACCCAACGGAGACACCGAAGGGAAGCGATTCGTTCGCGCGCCGGCAATGGGTGTGATCGAGCAGTCCATCGCTCAGGCTGGCGCGATGGGATCGACGGTTGCATCGCCGCCTCGTCAGTGGGGCGTTTCTCTACCGTCTGCCCGAGTGGCCCGATCGTTGCACTTCGCGAGAACCGAGTTTCGATCCAGGCTGGGTCCACTGTGCGTCCATTCGATGTCGTGTGTTGGGTCAGCGTTGAGCACAGGTTGACACATGCGCCGAAGGCGGTTGCACTGCCTTGTGCAACGGCAGAACTCAAAGCAACAAGGAACACATGACCACCACGATCAGCGACAGATTGGCCATCCTGGGGCTCGCAGCGATGCTTGCCGCCCCGCTCACGCTGCACGCCCAGGAGCGCTATTCGATACCGGCTGATCCAAACCTTAAGTACTCAACGCCGATCGCGCCGGGTGTGGCGGTGCCGGACACGATCGAGTCTTCGATCGGAACGCTCAACCTCAGCTACGGCTATCCGTCGGCCGACACCGTTGAGAAGATCTATGACAACCTCGACCGCTCTCGCGCCCTACAGGCCTACCTTCTGGCGATTCCGATCGTCAACCAGGCTGGCATGCGCGACTCGATCGGCCAGTTTGGCCCGGTCAACCAGACCAATGTCATGTGGGAGAGCTTGGTCGACCCCCGTACCGTCGAGCTGACGGCCAACGACAACACGATCTACAACTTCATCTGGATCGATACCAAGAAGGGCCCGCTCGTTCTGGAGATTCCGCCCGAGGTGCTGGGCGGGATCAATGACTTCTGGTACCGCTGGGTCGCTGATGTCGGCATCACCGGCGAGGACCGCGGCAAGGGCGGCAAGTACCTCGTGCTTCCCCCCGACCACAAGGGCGAGATTCCGAGCGGCTACACCGTCCTTCGCCCCAGCACCTTCGGCAACTGGCTCTTCTTCCGCGCCTTCGTCGTCAACGGCTCCACCAAGCCCGGTGTCGAGCTTGTCAAGAAGCACCTGAAGATCTACCAGCTGTCCGAGGTCGCGAACCCTCCCGCGATGAATTTCGTCAACGGATCGGGCGTCCCGGCCACCTTCGTTGCCCCCGGCGACTATGTGTTCTGGGAGATGCTCCACAAGGTCATCCAGGAGGAACCCGCCGGCGGCAGTGATCCGACGATGCTTGGCCTGTTCGCGTCCATCGGAATCGTCAAGGGGCAGCCCTTCGCACCCGATGAGCGGATGAAGCGGATCCTCACGGATGCGGCCAACATCGGTGCCGTCACGGCTCGCACGATCGCCTTCAAGGTGCGTTCGCCGGAGGCCTACTTCTACGCCGGCAGCGCCTGGCGCCTGCCCTTCTTCGGCGGCTACAAGTTTGAGAGCGCGCCGGGCGTGACGAACATGGACGGCTACATCTTCTACTACTACTTCGCCACCGGCATCACACCGGCGATGGAGATGAAGATGGTGGGCAAGGGGTCGCAGTACCCGTGGTCGGTGCAGGATTCCAACGGCAACCCGTTCGACGGCGGCAAGAACTACAAACTGCGACTGCCCCCCAATGTGCCGGTGAAGGACTTCTGGTCGGTCATCGTGTACGACAACCAGACGCGATCGATGGTGCAGACCAACCACGCACCAAGCGTGAGCAGTCAGGATGAGGACCTGAAGAAGAACCCAGACGGCTCGGTGGATATCTATTTCGGACCGACCGCGCCGGCGGGCTACGAAAGCAACTGGGTGCAGACCATCCCCGGCAAGGGCTGGTTCATGATCCTGCGTCTCTACGCTCCCCTCGAACCTTGGTTTGACAAGTCGTGGCGCCCGGGTGAGATCACGCCGGTGCAGTGATTCGATCGGGCGAGTATGACGGCGTTCAGCGATCGCACGAATCGCTGGTGGCGTGCGCGAACCGCACGGCCACCATCTGCTACCGTCCGATCTCAGCTTCGTCTATGTGGTTCGCATTCGTATCGCGGGCATGACGCCCTCGAGGAGATGGCTCGATGAATTGGACTTCCTCCTGCGCTGCCGTGGTTCTGACGACGATGGCGGGCGTGACCGAACTCGCCGCGGCCCCGAGGGCACCGGAGGCGACCGACTTCCGATTGGCGGCGGCAGAGCTTCGTATGCCCGAGGCTTGGCTGCGTGTTCAGGACGAGGAACCCGCGAGCGCGCCCCAAGGCGAGCCGTTGGCCGCAACGCTCGACGCGCCTGCTGCCGCAGATACGGGGCACAACGCAGAGGAGCTCGCCATGAAGCTCAACAATCCCGTCGCGTCGCTGATCAGCGTTCCCTTCCAGTTCAATCTCGACACCGGCCTTGGACCGAAGGACGCGGAACGGCTGACCTTGAACATACAGCCGGTGATCCCATTTTCGATCAGCGAAGACTGGAACCTCATCACGCGCACGATTGTCCCGGTGGTCTATCAGGGCTCACTCGCCGACGGGATCGATAGCGAGTTCGGTATGGGAGACATCGTTCAGAGCTTCTTCTTTTCGCCGAAGGAGCCCGTTGGGGGCTGGATCCTCGCTGCCGGTCCGGTCGCACTCTGGCCCACCGGCACCAATCCGGCCTTGCGTTCCGAACAGTTGGGCTTCGGCCCGACCGCCCTCGCGCTGCGCCAGGATGGCGGATGGACATTTGGTTTGCTTGCGAACCATCTCTGGGGTGTGACGGAGAGCGACGATCACCCTGATGTGAACGCGACATTCCTCCAGCCCTTCCTCGGGTACACATGGCCCAGCGCGACGACCATCACCGCGAATCTCGAGAGCACCTATGACTGGACGGGCGAACAGTGGACGGTGCCCGTGAACCTCATCGTCAGCCAGGTCATCAAGATCGGCAACCAGCCGGTACAGGTCTTTCTCGGCGGGCGCTACTACGCCGAGTCGCCCGCGCAAGGGCCGGAGTGGGGAGTCCGATTCGGCTTCACGCTACTTTTTCCGCGGTGAGAGAGACGAACGGGGTGTCACCAGAACGAAAGCGACGCACGCCGTCCGCCCCGAGTCCGGTGGGTGATCGCTCACGAAGGAGAGGGTGTCGGTGGTGCCCCATCGCACCGCGCTCGCGGCGTCAACATCGGAGCGCAGCACTGAGGCGTCGCCCACGATGCGCCGATCTGCACCATGAGTCCATCCTTGATGCGATAGAGATTCAGCGCCGAGATCGGATGCTGATTCGTGTCAGCGACCCACGAGAGTTGCTCGTCGCCCAGGTTGCACCAAGTCGCGCCCGCCGAGAGCGGAGGTCTTGGAAGCTGTCGGGTCTGCGATGAAGTCTCGGCCAATCTGAATCCCCGCGCCGTCGACCATCTATCCCCGCTCACGATCGCGACGATCTCATCGTTGAGCCGGCGTACCAAAGCAAACGGGGCGGCGCTTTCGCGCCGCCCCGTCGTGCGGATACCGCCGTCCGTGGGGGAGCGTCTCTCCCCGATCACCCACCGCACTGGCAGGCGGCGTTGCACTGATTGCTCGCCTGATCGGCGCAGAGGTTGTCCCATTGGACCTGGCAGCAGAAGGGATCCAGATCGCAGACGCACTTGGTGCAGCCAGGCTGATCCGAGCCGGTGCCCGGGTGGGCGGAGCACGCATTGCTCACAGCGCACGGTCCCCAACCACCGAGCAGGACCGCGAGGTCGGCAGCATCGACCTTCGAGTCGCTGTTGAGATCCGCGGCCGATGTGGCGCTTCCCCAACTGCCGAGGAGGACCGCGAGGTCAGCACCGCCGACCGTTCCGTCGCCGTCGAGATCGCCCGCACAAGGAATCTCAACGATCGCAGAGACGATGAAGGTGCTGTCAAGGTCATTCCACTTGCCGTTGGAATTCATGATTGCGAAGTCCTCCTCGTTGGAGTTGTTCGGCTCGCCCGTTCCCCAGTTGGTGTACTCGACCGGCTCGTGGTTGAGCCACTGGAACTTGTTCTCGATCGCCTGATCGTGCAGGCCGATGTAGAGTTGCTGCGGGTTGCCCGGAATCGCGATCGTGTTCAGGCGAATCCACTCGTTCTCAGCCGCCGAGTTGATCACGGCCAAGTGGCCACCGAGCGAATGGGCAACCTTCTGGGCCTGCGTCCACGAGCCGCCCGAGAGAAGGACATACTTGTGTCGGGTCGCCGGGTTCGGGATCGGCGCGCCGATCGTCGTTGCGGAGCACCACGACTGGGCCAAGGCGACGCACTCAGCGTCCCAGGCGCTGTCGCAGCAGGACGGGTCGGTGACGCAGACCTCGTGGCAGCAGGACTCGTCGCTGCACCCGGGGCCGTGGGTCTCGAAGCAGCTTCCACCCTGACCGCAGGACCAGACGAAGCTAGCGAACTCCTGGCCGATCCCCGGAACCAGCTTCCCAACGGGAATGTCATTCCAGAGGCCGGTCGCGCCGAATATCTCGGCGCTGTCCTCGTTCTTTGCGTTGTTCGGCTCGCCAAGCGCCCAGTTCAAGTACAAGCTCAAAAGGCCGGATGTCCAGATATGGTTGCCCTCCTGGGCGACATCGTTCAAGCCGATGCGCGCCGAGGGGAACGCCAGGCCCGGGATGTTGCTCGCCATATTCTGAGTGACCCAATGATTGTCGGCTCCGTCCGTGAGCATCACGAGCCCGTGCTCGCTTGCGTTCAGGAACACCAGCGTCTCGAGGAAGGGCTTCGGCGACACGAGGCGGTAGCGACGACCGTTGATGGGATTGATCACGGTGTCCGTGAGGAAGCGCTGGGGGCAGATGCCGGCGGCCAATTCAACGCAGACCAGATCCCACGAGGCGTCGCAGCAGAACGGGTCCGTCGCACACACGGGCGCGCAGCACGCGGGGTCGTCGCAGCCGGCGCTGTGCGGGGAGAAGCAACTTCCTGCCGTGGGGCTGCACGCGACCGGAATCAGCGGTGCCTCGACCAACTCGACATCGAAGAGGATCGACGCATTCGCCGCGGCCGACGATGTGGCGATCAAGTTGGCATCCACCTTCAGCGTGTAGGTGCCATTGACGAGGTTGACGGTCTGGTCCCAGGTGCCGGTCGTCGAGAATGTGAGCGAGACGCCCGGGCCGGTGAGCGAGATGATTCCGTTGGCAACCGCGCCACCGGTTTCGGTGAGCGAGCCGCTGAAGTCGAATGGCACGCTGGAGCCGGACCCCACGCCACTCACCTGAATCGCGAAGGAGAGGAAGCCGTCGGAGATCGCGTGTCCCGAGCCAGAGGGCTTGGCGATCTGCAACTGACCGCTCGCCTGCATGCCGTCGGTGACCAGGCCCGGCCCGACATTGATGTAGGAGGAAGTCACATTCATGCACGCCGAGCGACCACCGTCGTTGACGCACTGGTTGAAGGTGATCGGGTCGTAGTCGTTCCCGCCGGGGGTGATATTGAACCCCGCTTGCACCGGATCGCCGCTTCCGTCGAAGGCGGAGATGGTGCCCGACCGGTTGTCGGCCGTTGCGGTGATGGTGGCGGCGAGGCAGGCGCTGGAGAGTCCAGAACCGAGGTATGCACCGATGGTGCTGGCGGCGATGAAGCTGGCAATTCGCATGGTCGATTCCTTCAACGAAGTCACGGGCTGATCCCGGCGAACGGTGTGATGTCGCCGACGGGACCTCCAGCCTCAACCGGCTGGCTTGCGAGAACGGGGGCCCCGGTCTGAATCCGGTTCCGGATCCCATTCCGAGTTGCGGGTCCAAGCAGCCGGAGTTCCCCAGCTTCACGCGAAGCCGAAAGGTGACTGTCCAGATTGGCCCGCCCAGACTGCCCCGCAAGATTCGCCCGCAAAGGGCCATGCGTAACGCGAGGGCCGCGCGGACCAACGAGTTCGTCAGATCGTTGAATGGCACCTTCAGCGGAGCTGTCGCGGGGCTTTCAGGGGGCTTTCAGAAGCGCCCTCGCGTTGACGCGCAGGTAGGCAAGTGCCTGGCAACACCAAAGCTCGCCGCGAGCGATCCGGAGAGCGGCCGAGGCAGAACGCGGTCAGGCGCAACAGGTCCGGGGCCCAGAAGCTGAGCAGTCAATGGGGACGGTACACCGTGAGCCTTGGCGGGCCCGAAGCAGGGCTTGCACGCCGGAGGCGTTGGAATGCAGAGGTGTGCGCGTCGTTCGCGACTCAGGAATCAGGAGCCATGCAGCAGGGTTCCTTCGGCTGCTTCACCTTGCGAAGTGGCGAGAGCCGCATCTGCGAGAGCTGCACGACCTTCACCTTCTCCGGTGGCTGTCCCGGGCAGTTCGGCGGATTGCCGGTCGGCTTCATGAAGCTCTCCGAATCGTGGGCGAGCGTGCCGATCGCATGGGCGAGTTCGTGCGCAAGCAGTCGCGTGTCCTGGCAACCGCCCTCCGCAGCGGCATCCGCAACGAAGACCTTGGTTTGAGCGGTTCCAGATCGCACAGTGGTTCCGTCGCCCCAGCGATGCTCCTTGCCGTCGGGCGTCATGAACCGCTTGTGAAAGAAGACCTCGATGCAGTCATTCGAGCCGCGAGGGTCGACCAGGTTCGCGGCATCCGTCAGATCGACGGGGTTGTTCACATCCTCGATGTCGCGGTACTTGCCGCTCGGATCGGCGATCACGATTGGCGTGCGCCACTCCAACTCGACGCATGCCTTGGCGAAGATCGCGTCGGCCTCGGCCTTCATGGCCTCGAGCGTGGTTCCGGAGGAGCCACCGTCAGGCGTGCCGGAGAAGTCGAACAGCACCGGTTGGATGCAGATCTTGAGCTTCTGTGCCCGCAGTTCCGCCGGGCAGGCGGGGATATCGATCACCTTGCGCTCGCCGGACTCGGTGATCGTCGTCTGGGTGGTGATGATGTACGGCGTCTTCGGGCTCACCGACCTGCCCGACATGCTCCCTGCGAAGGCGATGTCCTCCCCTGTGAAGGACGCCGTGCCGCTCATGTGGCCGGTCCACTGCTCGGTGATCGGCTCAGGCGGGGCGTTCGGTGGCGATGCGACCTCCTCGCTGGGGCCGGTCCAGTCCCACGGCACGACATCGTTGATGAGTCCGTAGTAGCCGTCGGTGTTGAGCGGGAGGGAGAAATCGCCGGTGATCTCGTTCCAGGTGCCGGGGGGCGCGTCGGGACGCAGCGTGAAGCCGAGATGTCCGGACTCGCCGACTTCGGTGGGGACGCTGTCGATCAGCACCGACGCGGTGACGATGTCGAGGAGTCGAACACCCTCGTCGTTCGGTTCGCCGACGACGAACTGGATCCACACCGCGGCAGTCGACTTCTGCGGGCCAGTGGAGGTCTCGACCGTCATCGGCATGTCTTCAACGAGCAACTCGTAGAGCGGCCCGTCGAGATCGAGCGGACAGGTGCCCCACGCGGCAAGGACGAGGCTCAGATCAACGGCATCGACGACGCCGTCTCCGCTGAGATCCTCAGCCTTCGGTGCAGCGCTTCCCCACGCGCCGAGCAGAAGCCCGAGGTCGCTCGAATCAACCATCGTGTCGCCGTTGAGATCGGCTGGGCAGGACGCGCTCTGGCAGAAACACCGCTCCGTAGCGGCGAGCGCGATCACAGCAGACCATGCGGCAGCGACTGCCGCCCGTCGTGTCGGACGAGTCATCATGAGGCACCTCCACGCCGCCCTGTGCGTCGAGCGATGCTGATCGTGGGCGAGCGGCGCGATCCTATCGCGACCACCACGCGCTGCATCGGGGAAAGGTCCCTGATCGCACGGGCCATCTTCGCGCTCAGCGTCGCGCGCTCGAAGCGCGCTGTTGTCGGAAACGGCCGATGGCGCTCGCTGCGCCGCGGCGCGCCAAGCTGCTCATCGGTGCTGCGCGCGAGGCGATCGGAAGAAACAAGTCCGTCAGCCCCACGCCCCCAATAGGACCGCGAGGTCGAGCGCGTTCACGACCCCGTCACCGGTGACGTCGCTTTCGCAATCGTCCGTACCCCATGCTCCGAGCAGGGTGGCGAGGTCCGACGCGTTCACCGCGCCATCACCGTTCACGTCGGGGCCCTGCACCTCGCCGCACGCGCAGTCCGGACCTTCGACCACCAGGATCTTGTCTTGGCTTTGGATGCTGACATAGAGCTCGCCGCATGCGCCGAACAGAATGTCGCTGACTGCGGTCCCGGTCGGGAACCCTGAGCCCACGCTCTGGAGCTCGCCACCGGGAAGAACACGGAAGAGTGTGCCATCAGAACGGCGTAGGCCGTAGAGCCCTACTCCGAACGGCCCACCAGGAGCGAAATCGATGGCCGCGAAACCCCCGAAGTTCGCGACCAGAGGATCGAGCAGCGTTCCATTGGAGGCGTATCGCTTCACGATGCCGACCTCGTCGGAGACATAGATCGAATCGTCCGGCCCGATGGTCATCCAGAGAGGGCTTGCGCCCGGCGTCTGAGCAAGCATCGTCGGCTGCCCGCCGGTCGTCACCCAGACCGCATCCGACTCAAAGCCGCAGAACAGGAGGCGGCCAGCGTGATCGAAGCGCATTGCGGCGATGTTGATCCAGGTGGTTGACTCAAAGATCGTTGCAACGGTGCCGTCCGGGCGAATCGCGCTGATTCTCCCAAGTGACGAGTTCACCAAGCCAGCGACGATGACAGAACCCGGTACGCCGGAGATCGTGCCGTTGATGTCCAGCGCGACCACATCGGGGTCGACTGTCGGGGTGTTCCCGATCTCGACGACCGGCGTGCCTCCCGCCCCGATGCGCCAGACTTTCTGAGGCGTCGAACTGCCTGACGCGACTGGGTCTCGACCGGCATAGAGCTCGCCGTCGGTGCCGCGAGCAAGGCGAATCGGGTCGTTGACCGTTGCGTAGCTTGAGACAGAGAATCCGGGGACGGACTGTCCGGAAGCGGCACCAGCGGAGGCGAGCAGAACGCTGATGGCGATGACGGCGGCGAGCGGGCGGCGTTGTGGCATCGGAGTGACTGGACTTTCGTATTGCGATGGTGAGTTCTTCCGTCGGCGCGCGGCGACTGTCGCCGGCCCCCCGAGTAGCCTCGGCACGCTGGTCCCCCGTTTTAGGAGCGAATTTGCGATGAGAAGTGTCCGACGCGACGGCAAGAAATGGCAGTCGCGAAGAGGGAGGGGCGCGCTTTCCAAGATGCGCCCCCACATGTGAGCCAAGCGGCCAAACGGGTGGTGGCGGGTCTGGCCCCGCGGCCGCGGGTTCGCGGCGCGCCGAACGGGGCTGTAGCCGAACGGGGCTGTAGCCGAATCGAAGCCAGCGGGACGCGGGGCGGGTTCAGGGCCGCTTCTCCACGGATTGGTCCACGGCTTGTCCCGAATGTGACTGTCCAAAGTGGGCCAGGGTGGGCCAAAGTAGGCCAATGCGGGCCCCCAAAGTGGCCCCCCGGAGGAGTCGGCGAATCGGGCCGGACTGCCCGAGCGCCGATTCCGCTCTCGTGTGGGGAAGGCCCAGCGCATGCCTCGGCGCCGCCCCGGCTCGCGGCGGGCTTCCTCGTCACACCACGGGTCGCGCGATCGATCCACAAAGACCGGATAGGCGACACTATGACCACACGATCGACTATGCGATACGCCACGATGTCCTGGTTGGCTTCCGGTCCGGCCACCGGCTTGGCGCTTCTGACGGTGACCGCAGCCAACGCGAGCGTTTTCCAGTACGCCGACGCCGTCGTCCAGGTGAACTACGGAGGGGGACAGCAGCACCCGAACTTCTCCAATCCCCAGAGCGTCCTCGGCATGAGCGACTATGCCGGCGGGCCGTTCGGCATCGGCGCCTACTCCCTCGGAACCGGAGGTTCGATCGAGGTTCGGATGGCGGTGCCCTTCCGAGGTAGCGGCGACAGCCAGCCAGATCTCGTGATCTCTGAGATCGGACCGTCCGCTGGTGGCTCCGCCGAAGGGACCTCAATCCAGGTCAGCGCCGACGGAACGACGTGGATATCTGCGGGCAGCCTGAGCGGTGGCGTCGGGTTGATCGATCTCGACGCCCACGGCATCGGCGAATCAAGCTCCATGCGATTCGTCCGTATCGTCGACGCCTCGTTCAACCCCGGTGTTCCGGCCGGCGCCGACGTGGACTCGGTGAAGGCCGTCTTCTTCTCGCCTGATCTCAACAGCGACGGCGCGGTCGACGCGCTTGATCTGGCGATCCTCCTTGGGGCATGGGGGCAGGCCGGCATCGGCGACCTGGATGATTCCGGCGCGGTCGACGCCGTCGACCTGAGCGTGCTGCTCGGCGCGTGGGGGTAGGAGCTTGGGGAGGGATCCGCTGCGTCGGCCGAGCTGGGTTGGGCTCTTCGCGGTGTCGCCGCCGGCATCGAGGCCGAGGTCGACGGCGGCGGTTCTTCAGTCCGACCTGCGTGCGGTCAACAGTGGGCGAACGTGACTGTCCAAAGTGGGCCAAAGTGGGCCCCCGAATGTGACTGTCCAAAGTGGGCCAAAGTGGGCGCAGCCGGTGGAGGAAGCGCGGGGGTCGCTCAAGAACTTGCCTGCGAGAGCGCCTCACTCTTGAGGACACTCGACATCGCGGCAATGCTTGTCAGGAGTGAACCCTGGCCGTGCAGTGCTGCCGCATCGGCGACCGCGTGCTGCATGTGAACGCTGCCAAACTCGACCTCGTCGAGACCGCATTGCGTGCGTGGACGAGGCGATCCGACATCGAGCGCGGCAAGGAACCTCCCAACGCGATCACCACCGAAGAGCGGCTGAAGCTCGCGCTGCTGCTGCGGCGCGCCATGCTGCTCATCGGCGCTGCGCGCGCCGCAGCTCATCGGCCGCGAGATCGACGAGCGCGTCCCCCGCGAGATCTGATGCGATATGCGGAAGGACTGGATTCGTGTCGTTCGGATCGCCGGAGGCACCGAGAAATCGGGCCGAGCAGAAGCTCACGACGAGACCGCTGTTCGCAAGTCTCACGAACCCGATCTCGCCATGCGAGTTCGGTAGACCGCCGGTCGGTCGTCCGATCAACAATGCGAGGTCGTAGGTCCGCACGGCGTCGGCGACCATCATCGCCGACGAGAAGGTGCCCGGCCCGATGAGGAAGGCGACCTGGCCCCGAAATCGCGGCGTGCGCGGCGTCGCATCGGGCAGGTCGTTCTTGAGCAGTCGCTCTTCGCCGATCGCCATGTCGGCGTAGACCGGGCTGACCATCGAACGCCACGGCAACACGCGCGCCCACCAGACAAGGCACGATTCGAGGAAGCGGTCGTAGATCCCGGAGCGTCGCCAGACCTTGCCGCCGGCGAATCGATAGGGGCGATTCGCGATCGCGTCGAGCAGCGGCGCCGCAAGCGAACTCGTGCCGCCGCCGTTGCCGCGCAGGTCGACGACGAGGCCGACTGCGCCGCGGGCATCGAGCTCGTCGAAGAGCTCCTCGAGGGCATCGTTCCACGCGGACTCGAAGCGCGGATCCATGCGATCCCACCGGAGGAGGGCGATGTCGTCGTCGAGCCAGCGCACCGACCAGGGCACTGTGGTTGCGGCGGCCGAGGCGGTTCGTTCGCGCGTCGGCGCTGCGAAGAGATCGCGGGCATCGTTGGGCGTCGCGCCAGGATCGACGCCGCGCACAAGCGTGCCGTCGGCGGCGCGAGCTTCCCATGCGATCGGAGGCTCGAGGCCCATCTCCCACAGGAGCCGCGGCGCAACCGTCGCGAGGTTCGCGGTTCGCGCGTCCTCGGTGTCGGCGGAGATGCGGGCCCGCAGGACCGAGCGCAGCTCGCCCGCGTCGAACTCGCCGAGCGTGCGCAACTCGTACTCCGCGCGCTGCGCGTCGCCCTCGGCCGGTGGACGAATCACCAACCGCCCATCGATGTCCGCGAAATTGCTCGCGAATGCGAGGCCGCCCTGCGACACCCAGAGGTTCCAGTCCTCCGCGGGAGAGACGACATAGATATGTCCGATGCCGTACGAGGCCGCCGCTTCGCGCAGCAGCCCGGTGAAGCGACGCCGATCGAGCGGTCCGTCGATGCGGGCCTCGATGGCGGCATGTGCCGCGAGCAGTCGCTCGTCGTCGACGACGGCGTCAAGTTGCGGCGTCGCCTCGACGACCGCAGCGCGAAACTGCGCGAGGTCCGCAGCGAGCGCAGCCGGCTCGTGCAGTTCTTCGATCCGCTCCGGCGGTAGCGGCGCAAAGGGCGAGCGATAGACGCTCTCGCGGGAGCAGCCGGCGAGGAGCGTCAGGGCGAGGGCGAGGCCGGGCAGGGAGGGGACGAGAGCGCGGGGATCTGCTGCACGCATGATGGTCCGGGCATCTTCGGTGCAAAGGGGTTGGAATTGCACGGGCTCGACGCCGCCGTCGGGATCGACGCGATCGTCTTTCGGCTCGTTGGACTGGGGAGGGGAGGGGACGGGTGGGGAGTGGCCGAACGCGGCTGCGGCCAAACGCAAGCCAACAGCACGCGGGACCGCTTCAGGACCGCTTCAGGGCCGCCTTTCCACGGATTGGTCCACGGCTTGTCCCGAATGTGACTGTCCAAAGTGGGCCAAAGTGGGCGAGGATCAGCGCGCGAGGCGATGCTCCGCGCGATCGCCGAGCATGGCGATCCGGATCGAGCCGACCTCCGCACGCTGGGCACCGTGACCGCCTATCCGCACGGCGAGATTCCGTATGACCGGATCCTCCTCGTCGGGTCAACGCTGACCGAGGATCGCGGGAAGGCGTTCGAACGACTCGCGAGTGAGTTCGATGCCCTCGGCGGTGACTACGCAACGCTGGAATCGGCCAACGGCCGGCCAACCAGAATGTTGGTTGTGCACGACGGTCTGCGATACCGCATCACCATGCTGCAGTGGTGAACGATGTCGGGCAGGCTCTACGCCGACCACGCGCCGAGCAGAATGGCGAGGTCGGGGGCACCAACGCTGCCGTCATCGTCGAGGTCGGCGGGATCGGCCGAAGCGGCGGGGCCCCAGGCGCCGAGCAGGATCGCGAGATCGAGTGCATCGACCGAGCCGTCGCAGTTGAGGTCTGCTTCGATGCAGTCGCCCGAGATCGTGATGGCGTCGATCGCTAGCCACGCGTAGGTGTTGACGGAGAGGCCGTCGATGGCGCGGAAGGTGAAGGTGTCACCGTAGGAAAGGCCAGCGCCGAGAAGGTTCACGCTCTGCGGTGTCCAGAGATCGGAGAGCGGTGCCGCGACCGTGGCGACAACCTGCTGTTGATCATTGAGGATTTCGAAGCGGTTGATGCCGTTGCCGCCTTGACCGCTCCAGCCGCACGCGACCCAGGAGAGAGTCGGGCGCGTGACGACGAGCGAAGGCGATGTGAGGATCCCGGTCCGATTCTCAGCGAGCGGTCCGGCGGTGACATTCGGAGCGCCGCAGCGGGCGAATGCAGCGCCCTCGACCGGCGTGATGTTCGGCTGCGTCCCGGTGGTCCCGCCGACGGTCCATCCGTTTGCTGTGGCTGTCCATCCCGCGGGCAAACCTCGTTCAAAGGTGGCGACCGAGACGCTGTCGGCGCTCGCGGGAGCTGCGGCGATCGCCACGGCGATCAGCGAACCGACCAGAAGGCCTCGGGGCGTGGTGTTGATGTCAGGTGATCCAAGCATCTCGCATTCCTCTCGTCGATCGCGAAGCGGTTCAAGCGGGCTCCGGCGCGGTCCAGCGCTGTCCAGCGCTGTGGGGACCAACGGTACACATCGCCACGCGGCGGGGCAATGAGCACCTGCCTGGAGGAAGGAATGCGATGAACTGATCCGCCGATCTGAAGGGATATCAGACTGGATGAAGGTGGGGGGCAGGTCTGCCTCGGAGACCTGGTTGATTCCGGCGTGGTCGACGAAGGTCGCATGCTGTTCGTCATGTATCCCGAGCGTGGCTGTCCGGAGTCAGCCCCTCCAACTGGGACCCCAACCGGGACCCCAAAGCCGCGTGTAGAGTCGGGATGTGTTCCTCAAGCTGAGGAGGCGCTTGCGCAGTGTCGGCGAGCGCTCAGCGCCTGTCACCCATCGAATCTGATCCAACGCTGATCGCCGGCCATCGCGCCTTCACGGCCGCTCTTCCCACCTCGGTGACTTTGGTGTTGCCGAGATCGAGGGTCGTCAGCGAAGCGAACCCCGTATCCGTTCGCGCCAACTCCATCGCTCCGACATCGGTGATGTCCGTGCCATGCAGGTAGAGCGATGTGAGTCCGTGGAGGCCGGTTTCCGCGCGGGCGGCGTCGCGCACGCCTGCGTCGGTCACGCGTGAGAACGCGAGGTTCAAGGTTTCCAGCCGCGACAAGCCGGTGTTCGGCTGGGCCAAACTTCGGAACCCAGCATCGCCCACGCGGGTGCTGGCGAGCCCGAGCGTGGTGAGGCGCTGGACGCCCGTCTCGGCGCGGGAGAGTTGCGTCACCCCCGCATCGGTCACTTTGGTGAAGCTCAGATCAAGCGTCGTCAGGTCGCCGAGACCGGTGTCAGCCCGCGACAGCGCTGCTACGCCGACATCGGTGATCGGCGTGTTGCGTAGATCGAGCGAGCGGAGTTTCGCAAGCCCCGTCGCCGCGCGAGCGAGGTCCTTCGCGCCGACATCGGTCACCTGTGTCTCGGCAAGGAAAAGCGTCGTCAAACTCGTCAGTCCCGAGTCGCTGCGGGCCAGCGATCGGACCCCAGCATCGGTCAGTCGTGTGTACTGGAGGTTCAGCGTGGAGAGTGCGTGAAAGCCATTCGCCCGGTCGGCAAGCCACGCAGCGCCGGCATCGGAAAGTCGGGTACGACTGAGGTTGAGCTCCGTGATCCGGCCGCGATGCGTCGCGTCGAGCGCGGCGTCCGCTGGGAGGGCGAGGTGTTCTCGCAGAGCTCGCTCGATGGCCGCGAGTTCATCGGCAGGGATCAACTGCTGGAGCGACGCCTCCCGGAGCGGCGGAGCGGTGCAACCGGATTCCCATCCGATTGCCGATGGAAGGACGAGCACACTTGCCACCAGCCGCGCGAGGGGGAGTTTCATGCGGTGAGCGTAGTGCGGCACTGCGGTCCTGTTGCGGCGATGCCTGCACGAGACTGCCCGGAGGGCGTCGCTGGTACCGGGGCGTTACACAGGGAGCGGCGCGCGGGTAGGGCCTCCGCACGAGGAGTTCGGCGCTGTCCACGACGGGAAACTCGCGCCGGTGCTCCATGATGCATGCGAACCTTATGGCCGGTGCCTCTTCGCGAAATAGGCCGAGGCTTTTTGAAGGATTTCACGCTCCATCTTGAGCTTGGCGTTCTCGGCCTCAAGCTCGCGCAGCCTCTTTCGGAGGTCCTTCTCCTCGACGGAGTCGGCCGATTGCATCGCCTGACGGTGCGCCTTGATCCAGGAGCGAAGCGTCGTCGGCATCACGCCGAGGCTGCGGGCGGTTTCGTTGACCTGCCGCCCCTGTTCGAGGACCATTTTCACGGCCGACTCGCGGGCCTCGCTCGTGTAGGACTTCCTTGCCATCGTGAACTTCCGAAGTGTCGGGAGATATCCCGGATTGTGCTCGGTGTCCACCGTTCGTGGGCAGGGTCAGCCAAGGGCAAGCCGTTCAAGGTGGTCGTGGTGGCCTGCATCCGGAAGCTGTTCACGATCCTGAACGCGCTGCTCAAGACCGGACAGACGTGGGACCCGAATCGATTCCAGAAAACCGCTTGAGGACTTGAATATGGACACAGCCGCTGTCCAAAGTGGGCCCCGGGGTAGGCGAACGTGACTGTCCAAAGTGGGCCACAAAGTCGGCCCAAGTGGGCATCCCAAGTGGGCCCCGGCACCTACCTCGCTGCGCCGGTTCCGCAGCGGTCGTCCTCACAGCGCCTCCCGAATAGCCGTCCAAGCCGGAGCCGGTTGGCAGCAAACCGCTCATAGAGCCAGTCAAAGAGCGGCCTGAGCAGCCACCAGCCGGTGGGTGCGAGAAGCCAACCCAACCCGACCGCGCGATACGCGTGCCGAAAGGCCTCCATGCGGGACACCACGCGTCCGTCGGGAAGGACAGCGTGAATGACGGCGACCACACGCTCGCGGGTCAGCCCGTAGCGCGCCGGATCGAACGCTGCTGTAGAGATGTCCTCGAAGCCGAGTCGTCCTCGGCGATTGAAGCGCGAGAGCCATGCGACTTCCTTCCGACACAGCGGGCATTGCCCATCAAAGAGAAGTGTGCAATCGACTCGCTCCATCAGAGGATCGTATCTCCGCTCCATCGTGTACGAATTGGCCACCAATCCGTTGCGGTGGCCTCGGGGTCACTCTCGTCACCCAATCACGCCCCACGCACCGAGCAGCACTGCGAGGTCCGCTCCATCCGTGTTGGCGTCCCAATCGATCAACAGGCTTCGCTGTCGGGTCCGCCGTCGGGTTCATCGACCGCTCGGTAGGAACGCAATGCGAAGCTGCTCCCTTTGCTCCAGAAGGCCGAGGTCATGGAGGCCGCGGAGCTGGCCGCTGGCGATGAGAGCCTCGACACGGTTGAGGTCCTGGTAGGCCGAGTTGTTGATGGCGCTGACCTCGCGGACGAACACGAGGGCTTGCTGTTCGCCTTCGGTGAGTTCGTGTCCCGAGTGTGGCTGTCCAAAGTGGGCTCGGACATCGAAGCAGCCTGGGGCGAGCGTCGCCTGTCGACTGGCCCGCAGGGGCGACTGTCCGGGCCCGCCCAAATGTGGGGGCCCGCCCAAAATGTGGGTGTCCAAATCCGGCGAGGGGCGATAAGAAGTTCGTCTGAGTGCAGAAAACAGGGTTGGCAGGCGTTCGTCGCTTGGCGGTGCCCATCGTGCGTGAGCGGGGGTGGTCCCGGGGCGTGGCCATCCAGAGTTCGTGATCCCAGGATGGGACCCTCAACCACAGGGCATATGTGGAACTTAAACTTCCACTTTCGCCTATCTGGTCCTACGCTCCTGCCGAGGTATGTCCATGATCGAACCCGCTGACACTCATCCGCTGCTCCGCGAGCTCAACGATGCGCTGGCGATCGAGGGTGCCGAGCCCGTGGACTGGATCGTCTGCGGCGGTACGGCTCTCGGCATTCTTGGCTTGGTGCAGCGCCCGACGCGCGACATCGACATCATCGGCAGTTGGAACTCGGCGACGCTCCAGGTCGTCCCGACGGATCGATTCCCGCGTGCCGTTGAACGGGCCATCGTCCGCGTTGCCGACGCGCATCCCGAACTCAGGTCTTCAGGGATCGCATGGGTCAACCTCGGCGCGAGCGGCCTCCTCAGCTTCGGCCTTCCGCCCGGATGTGCCGGGCGACTCACGGCCCGCGCGATCGGTACCCACCTCACCTTGCGGCTTCCGGATCGACGCGACCTGATCGCGTTCAAGTTGTTTGCCGCCGCGGACGCCCACGGCCGGCAGTCCGTTCACAAGTCCGACCTGCGAGCGATCTCCCCGAGCGAGGAAGAGCTGCGATTTGCGATCGACTGGGTGATCACGATCCCGGACCCCAACCATCAGCTTCGCGCCGAACTGCGCGAGTTCCTTCAGGAGCTTGGCCATGAAGACCTCGCCTACTACATCACATGAGGAGCGCGTTCGCGCTGCGCTGCTCGATGTGCTGCATGCGCAGTGGCGAGAGCTTGGCGTGCCCTTCGAGACCGCGGCATTCGACCACCCGCTTGAGGTGATCGATCCAGAGGCGCTCGTGTGGTGCTCGCTGCTCTTCTTCGGCAGCGAGCCGCGACTTGAAGAGGCTGTGCGAAGCTGGTTCGCCGCCAACCGGGCACGGGTCAACACGCAGCGCCTCAACACGCTCGCGCGACGAAGCGAAGACGGGCCTGCGGAATCCGCTCGCGTCAACGCCTGGAAGAGCCTTGACGGCGGTCGCCGCGTGGTGACACGCAAGCATGTCGGCCTCGCCGCATCGAAGACGGCATCGCTTCACCTGAGATCGCGCGACGTGTTCGGGAACGACTGTGCCGCGTATCTCATCGTGGCGCTCCTCGGAAGCCCGCGCGGCGTGCGCTGTCGGGATGTGGCCGAATCGGCCTGCTACACCTATCGCTGCGTCACGGACACCGCGGCATCGTGGGCGAATGCGGGGCTCGTGCGTCTGGAGCGTGGCTTCTGCACGATTCTCGACCCCACGCCATGGGCGCAGCTCCTCAGGTGCAATGTCGCCGATGTCGTGACGGTCGACTGGCAAGCCGCGTACGGCGCGGTGATTGAATACCTGCGAACGCTGGAGCGAGCCCGGCAGGCAGGCGTCCCCGAGAACAGCCCGCTCCTCGCCGCGGCCGCAACGAAAGCGGACGGGATCCTCCAGCGCGCTGCCGCAGGCCTCACGCCCGAGCGTACGCCCGCCATCGAGGCACTGCGCAACGCAATCCGCGCGCGGTGAAGGGGGCATGGGTGCACGCACTCGGAGGATGGGCCTCAGCCCACCAGTCCCGCTTCGATTGGTGATCGGGTCCGCGCCGACGCGACGCGGCCAGACCATTGCTACCGAGGCGGGAATGGGGCCTGTCGGCGGGATGCTGGCCGCATGAAGGGTCGCCGCGGGCGAGTTGTCCGCGCGCTGTTCCGAATGTGGCTGTCGAGAGGGGCCCAAAGTGGGCCGTCCCGACGCCCATCGTCGCTCTCCTTACGCCCCGAGCAACCACTGATGCGCCGACACGACACGCGTGCCGCGAGGAACCTTGTTGCGGGCGGTGGCGATGTCGAGCAGGACAATCGTTCGCTCGGCGCGCGGATGCTCTCGGCTGGCCTCGTCGAGTGCCCGCGTCTCGCGCTCCCATGTCGCCGTGTCGGATGCGTCCGCACAGACCTGGATGAGTTCAGTCCGACCTGACGGAGAGCGGGCGAGGAAGTCGACCTCGTACCCTTCGCTCGTCTTGACATACGCGACCTCCGCCGATCGGCGGGCGAGCTCGTTGAAGACGGCAGTCTCAAGCGCGTGACCGGTATTGGCTCGACCGCTCGTGTCGAACGCCTCGATCAGGCCCGGATCAGCCGGATAGATCTTTCGAGGATTGGTGTTTCGCCGACGCTCCGACTCGGTCGCGACCGGCACCGCGGTGATGAGGAAGGCGTCGGTCAGATGGTCGAGCATCGCATGAACGGTGTCCTTCGCGACCAGGTGCCCCTGCGAGCGGAGGTCCGCATGGAGACGCGTGGCACTGAAGGTCGAACATGGGTTGCGGAGGGCGTGACGAACGATCCAGCGCAAGGCCGCGACTTGCGAGACCTGATGACGCTCGACGATGTCTCGGAAGAGAACCGTGTCGACATAGCCTTGAAGAAGGGCGATGCGATCGGCGCGGTTCAGCGCCCGCTTTCCCGCACCCTGCGCCTCGGGAAAGCCGCCCTGCACGAGAAACTCGCGCAGTCGCTTCTCGACGGCGCTTCGCTCAGCCGCCGTCAGCCGGTCGGCGCGCGTGCTCGGCTCCTCGCCCCGGTGACGGAGCGATTCGCGAAAACTGAAGGGCGAGATCACGGTTGCCATCGCCCGACCGCGGAGGGAACTGTGAATCTCGCGCGAGAGAAGCTTGGCGGATGAGCCGGAGATGACGATCTCGATGGACTCGGTGTCGAGAACGCGCCGCACGAAGCGGTCCCATCCGTCGACAAGCTGGATCTCGTCGAGGAACCACCCGACGCGTCCTCGACCGCGACCGCGCTCCCCGCGAAGTTCGGGATGGCGACGGAAGTACTCCTCGAGGAGCGCGTCGAGTTGCGTTGCGTCGATGCCCGCGACTCGGTCGTCATCGAAACTCAGGTAGATCGATCGCTCGGGAGCGGCTGAGGCACGACGCTCCGCGAGGAGTTGCTTCATGAAGCAGGTCTTGCCGGCTCGCCGCATGCCGATGATCGCGTGGGCCTTTCCCGCAACGGCAGGGAGCGCAGCGTCGCGGGGAGTGAGGGCCAGCGACGGCGAGGCCCGAAGGGCGTCACTCAGCTTCTCTTGGAGGGCGGCGAGGAGGGGCATGGGCGGCATGGTAGACCATCTGTCCTTCTGAAAAGGACAGATATCCAGAATGTCGGCCGTTTGAGAGGGCCAGATGAGTCCGAGGATCGGCTGAGCCGGAGTTCACCGAAGACCGTCGACGCGACGGAGCCCGTGACGAACCACGCGCAGCCGACACGGTCGAGTCGTTCGCCGACCATTTGCAACAGTTCGGTCGGCTGCATCAATGGCGACCGTTGCTTTGCGTACCGCCCGCCATGCGTCTTGCGGTTTCGGCTGCGATGCGGGCCTCTGGCCAGTCCGGATGCTGTGCGGTCACGCCGCATCGCACCAGCGCCACCGCCGAACGCCACATCGAGTCGATCGTCGCCAGCCGGGCGCTGGGCGATTGGGCGCGAAGCACTCGAATGAGCGCCGGATCGCACCGGTCATCGATGGGATGCGACGGAGTCGGCTCGGACATACTCGGATCGTACCCACGCGGCGTCGTCAGTTCCCCTTCGCCGCCATGACCGTCAACTGCGCCGCCCGCGTCCGGATCTCCTCGCTGATCGCCGCCACAAACTCACTCGCCCCCATCGCCCCGAGATTCTCCTGCACGCCGCGGGCGCGCACGCTGACGGCCTTCGCCTCGGCGTCGCGTTCGCCGACGACGAGGAGGTAGGGGATCTTCCATTCAGTCGCTGCCTTGATCTTGCCCTGAATGCGTTCGGAGCTCTCGTCGAGCGTCGCGCGGACGCCGGCTTGCTTGAGCATTGCGAGGACCTCGCGGCCCCAGGCTTCGCTCTTTTCGCTGATGGTGAGGACGCGGACTTGCTCGGGTGAGAGCCAGGTCGGGAACGCTCCGGCGAAGTGTTCGATCAGGCAGCCGATGAAGCGCTCGAAGCTGCCGAAAGGAGCCCGGTGGATCATGACCGGCTGGTGGACTTGGTTGTCGCTGCCGATGTACTCGAGGCCGAAGCGCTTCGGAAGGTTGTAGTCGACCTGTACGGTTCCCAACTGCCATGAGCGGCCGATGACATCCTTCACGACGAAGTCGATCTTCGGGCCGTAGAACGCCGCTTCGCCGGGCTCTTCGCTGAATGGGACGCCGAGGCTTTGGGCCGCGTCGCGGCAGGCCTGTTCGGCCTTGTCCCAGTTCTTCGGATCACCGACATACTTCGCGCTGTCCGGGTCGCGCAGGCCGACGCGGACGCGATAGTCGGTCATGCCGAGGGTCTTGAAGATGAGCTTCACGAGGCTCAGGCAGCCTTGCAACTCCTCGGCGATCTGGTCCTCGCGGCAGAACAGGTGCGCGTCATCTTGGGTGAAGCCGCGGACGCGGGTCATGCCGCCGATCTCGCCCGATTGCTCCCAGCGATACACCGTGCCGAACTCGCAGAGTCGAATCGGTAACTCGCGATAGCTCCGCTGCTGGCTCGCATAGATCTTGATGTGGTGCGGGCAATTCATCGGCCGCAACAGATATCCATCGATATCGCCGGCCTTCATGCGATTGGCAAGGTCGCCGCAGGTGCAGCCTTCGCTTGCCAGCATCTTCATGGTGTCGTGTTCGAGGATCGGCGGATACTGCGAATCCTGGTAATACGGAAAGTGGCCGCTGGTCTTGTAGAGGTCAAGCTTCCCGATGTTCGGCGTGAAGACCTGGAAGTAACCCTGGCGCCTGAGCTCCTCGCCGATGAAGTTCTGGAGCTCCTGACGAATGATCGCGCCGTTCGGAGTCCAGAGGATGAGCCCCTGACCGACCATCTCGTCGATGTGGAAGAGCCGCAACTGCTTGCCGAGGATGCGGTGGTCGCGCTTCTTCGCCTCCTCGATCTGGGCCATGTAGGCGTCGAGCTCAGGCTTCGTTGCAAATGCGGTTCCGTAGACGCGGGTGAGGCGATCGAGCTTCTCGTCGCCCTTCCAATAGCTACTCGCGAGCGAGAGGATCTTGAACGCGCCGATCCGGCCGGTGCTCGGGACATGCGGGCCACGGCAGAGATCCTCCCAGTCCTTGCCGGGCTGGCCGGTCGCGTACCAACTCAGTTCGGTCGATCCGGCCTCGATCGCCCGCTCGGCGTTGTCGAGCTTGAACTTCGAGCCCTCGCCCTTCAGCTTCGAAAGCCCCTCGGCCATCGGCATGTCGTAGCGGGTGAAGGGGCGGTCCTCGGCGATGATCTTGGCCATCTCGGCCTCGACCTTGGCGAAGTCCTCGGTGGACATCGCCTTCCCCTGAGGAAAAAGCATGTCGTAATAGAAGCTGTTCTCAAGCGGCGGGCCGTAGACGAGCTGCACCCCCGGGAAAAGCCGCTGAATCGCCTCGGCCATCACATGGGCGCAACTGTGCCTGAGGAGATAGAGCGCATCGGCGTCCGGAGCCGTCGCACCCCTCGCCTTCGCGGTCACGATCCCAAGCTTCGCGTCCTTCTCGATGCGCGTGGAGAGATCGCGCAGCTCGCCGTCGATCTTCGCGCCGAGCGCGGCCTTCGCGAGGCCAGCGCCGATCGACGCGGCGACCTCGCCGGCAGTCACGGGGCGATCAAATTCCTTGACGCTTCCATCGGGAAGGGTGATGCGGGGCATAGGAGGGGCATGGTACCGGGAGACGGCGGAGAACCACGGCGGATCCAGAGAACCACAGAGGCACAGAGGGCACAGAGGGCGCACAGAGAAGACGAAGAAGGAAGGTCCGGTCAGTGCAGCGCCGACTCGATACGAATCGACAGCCTCCGCGCCTGCCACCCCTTTCCCTCTCCTCTGTGCATCCTCTGTGCCCTCTGTGCCTCTGTGGTTCTCCGGCGTCACCGAACTTCTGTGGTTCTCCGGCGTCACCGAGCCGCTGCGGCTCTCCGCCCCACGCCCAACCTCACCCCGGCGGGAAGAGGTCCGTCTGGTTCGGCAGGTTCTTCGGGCGCTGGCGCAGGGCGTCGAGTTCGTGTTCGAGGTCCTCGAGCGTGCGGAAGTCGTAATGCTCGCTCGCGAAGCGGATGTACGCGATCGGGTCGAGCTCGCGCAGGCGCGAGGCGACGCGGCGGCCGATCTCCTTCGTCTCGACCTCGCGCTCGAACTCGCGGTGCAGGTCGTCCTCGATCGACTTCGCCAGCTCTTCCTTCGCCTCGGTCGGAATCGGCCGCTTGCCGCACGCCGCGAGCACGCCGCGGAGAATGCGCTCGCTGTCGAAGGGCACCCGCGAGCCGTCGCGCTTGATCACGAAGAGCCGCTCGGTCCGCTCGACGCGCTCATAGGTCGTGAAACGCTTGCCGCAGGACTCGCAGACGCGGCGCCGTCGGATGGCACCGCCATCTTCGGCCCCGCGGCTGTCGATCACGCGATCGCGATCCTGGCCGCAATACGGACAACGCATGCGTGGAGTGTCGCGGGTCGCGCCGTTGCCGTCAACGAGCCGAGCCGAACCGCTGCGAATGCCGATGGGGAAGCTGAAACGCTGGGGCTCTCACCGGCGACCGCCGAAAATCGCCGCCCGCGTGGGGTCGATCTCGCCATCGATGAAGAGCCGAAGCGTGGCGAATCCGTCGAGTTCGAAGTGCTCGACCCGCAGCTCGACCTCGGTCCGCTCCTCGAAGGAAACGGTGCCGCGCGACTCACGCGGCGCATGCCAGCTCCAGTCCTCGATGACCGGCTTGCCGTCGACGAGCACCCGCACGCCGTCGTCGCTCAGCACGCGAATCGTGAAGGTGCCCTTCGGGAAGGTCAGCTTCGTCGTCGCGATCATGCCGAAGTGGTCCGCGCCGATCGGCGACTCCGCCGCTGCGGAAAGCGTCTCCCCAGCGAGGCCGCCGAGCTTGAGATCCCGCGGCCCGCCATGTCCATATTCGAAATCGATCGCGTCGGTGAGGATCGTGATGGAATCGGCGCCGGTCGCCCCCTCGCGCCAGACCTCGGGATTGGAGCGTGGATCGACGACGCTCGGGAAGAAGGAGACATGCCAGTCGGCGGAGTGCACGCAACCGCGGGCGAAGAGAACGCCGCCGTTGTTGAAGCGGGCCCGCATGAGATAGGGAGCGACCATCCCCGGCATCTCAAGGCTCACGACGAACTGGTGCTTGTTGAGATCGGTCTGGAGCCGCAGCGAGCCGCCGCCCGCGACCTCGCCGCCGCGCAGCTCCTTCGCCCCAAGCAGCTTCCAGCTCGCCCGCGACGGGGCCACGCGATCCAGCACCAGCAGCGGGGCCGTCCCGTCCCAAGGGCCCCATTCGGTCATGCGAATCGCAGCGCGACCGCCCGCGAGCGCCTCGACCTGCCGTCGCTTGCCGATCGGTTCGGCGGTGCCCGGAAGGCTCGCCGCGAGCTCCTTCGGCGTCGGAATCGCCGGCAAGTCAAGCTTCTCGTCCTCGACCGGCATGATCTCGCTGATCTCGTCGCGCTCGATGCGCCCCTCGCCGTTCACGACCGTGTTCGCGAAGAAGGCCGTCGAGGTCGACTCGCGAAGGCCGAGGGCGATCGCGACGGCGTCAAAGGTGTTGCGGGCAACGACCGTGTCGGAGCTCGTCGCGCCGTTGGCCTTCGCCCACGGCGTGGCCAGCAGGCTGCGGTCGTCGTCCCACCAGAGTTCGATCGCCGCCTCCTCGTCGACAAAGGAGTTTGCAACAATCATGTTGCGCCGTCCGTGCTCGATATCGATAGCGCCGCCCTCGCCCCGGCCGCGGGCCCCGCCGTTGCCGCCGCCGTTCGCGACGAAGCGATTCGCCGTGATGAGCGTCTCCTGCGAGTAGCCTCCCCAGATGCCGCAGATCGCATTGCCCTCGAAGAGATTGTGGGCGATGCGATTGCCGAAGGAGAAGGTCATCTCGAGGCCGTGGGCGGCGGCGAAGGAGAAGTCGTTTCCGACGATGATGTTGTCGTTCGAGCCGCGGCGCTTCGTGAAATCGGCCGCCCCCTCGGGCGTCACATCGGCGGGCAGCCGCTCGCCGAGCGCTTCCTTGCCCGCGAAGCCGAAGAGCCCGTCGCCGCCGTGGGTCGCGCTGTTCAGGGCGATCGTGTTGCGCGAGCACTGCTCGAACATCAGGATGCCCGCGGAATCCTGCCCGCGGTGATAGACGCCGTGCGAGTAGCCGCGGATGCAGAAGTCGAAGGCGTTGCGACAGACGATGTTGTCGGAGCTTCGCCACATCGCGAGCCCCCAGCCGCTGAGGAAGGAGCAGTCGTTGTCGTAGACGCGGGAGTGCTGGACGCGGTCGAGGATGATCCCGTTCTGCGTGCCGCGCACGGTGATCTCGCGCACCGTCACCTTCGACGAGCGCTCGATGCAGAGTCCGGCGCCGTAGCGCGTCACCCACTCGCGGCCGTCGTTCTCGTGCGGCCAGAGCCAGTCGGCGGCGTCCTCCGCCGCAGTCGAGGAGCGCAGCCGCATCGCGTAATTGCCCGAGAGATCAAGCCGCTCGAAGGTCGAGCCGTCCGCGCCGGTCGCGAGCACGCCGCAGCGGAAGCCGCGCACGCTGCCGTTTCGCAGCGTGACCTCGCGACCGCGCACGGCAATGCCGATGCCGGTCAGCGCGTCCGGGGTCGCGGTGCCGCCAGGCGGGAGGGCCGCGCCGAGCAAGATGCCGCCGTTCAGGTCGACGACGATGCCGCTGCCCTCGATCTGCACGACGCCGTTGCCGTTGGCGTCGGCGATCGGCGTGGCGGGAAAGGCGAGGCGGCAGCTCTCTCGGATGACGATGTCATCGCGGTCGACGGTGACGATCGGAAGCTCCGTCGCCGCGGCCAGGACGATCGCGGCAAGGGTGGCAGACGGCATCGTGGCCTCCTCGTTCTCGGTTCAGATCTGTTCGATCTCGCCAACCTTCTTGGTGGCGATCTCATCAATGCTCGCCGTGAACTTCTTCGTCAGCGAGTCGACCTCTTCCTTGGCCGATTCGGCCTGATCGTCGGAAATCGGGTTCTTCTTGTCGGCGAGAAGGGCGTCGATGTGCTTATTCGCGTCGCGTCGCTCGTTGCGGACCGCGACCTTCGACTCCTCGGCCATCTTCTTGACCTGGGCGACGAGCTGCTTGCGGCGATCGGCGGAGGGCGTCGGCACATTGATCCGGATGGCCGAGCCTTCGACCTGGGGGTTGAAGCCGAGTCCGGCCGTCTCGATCGCTCGGACGATCTCGTGCTTGGAGCTTGGGTCGAAGGGCTTGACGAGGAGTTGGGTCGACTCGGCGACCGAGATCGCCGCGAGCTCTCGCAGGTCGGTGTGGCTGCCGTAGTAGTCGACCTTCACATACTCGAGCATGGCGGTGTTCGCCCGCCCAGTCCGCATGCCGCGAAGCTCGCGCTGGAGGTAGTCGAGCGACTTGGACATGCGGTCTTCGGCTTCGAGCAGGATGGTGTCGAGATCCATGGAGGCGTCTGGGAGTGGGGGGCACGGCCACCGGGCCGCATCGAAAGCGGGGCGGAACGGCCGAAGGTGGTACTGGGAGGGAACCCGCCGGGCGGGGCCGCGGATTGTACGGGCATCGGTTTGCGGGCGGAGCGGGTGGCCCGGCTCGGGGGATGCCCGAGCTTCCCGGGCTCGATCGCACCCTCGCTTCGGCCCTCAGCGAACCCTCGTCGTGCCCCCGGGCACCCTAAGCCCGTGCGATCTCGCCCGACGGCCCCCGCGCGGAACCGACCGCTTGGTGATGCGAAACGGCCGATCGAGCCGACATGAACCCGTCGGGACCCCGTCGCGATGCGGTACCGACTTCCGTATTCTGTGATCGAACATGCACACACTCACGATCGCCGCAGCCGCAGCGGCCAACCCCGCCGGCGCCGCAGGCACAGCCGCCCCGTCCACCAGTCTCTGGGACTACATCAACGACGGCGGGATCATCACCTACATCCTCATCGGCCTTTCGATTCTGGCCGTCGCGAGCATCATTTATAACCTGCTCGAGATCCGCCGCTCGCGGCAGGCGCCGCCGCTCGTCCTCGGACATTTGCAGCGTCTCTTCAGCGAGGGCGACTACAACGGCGCCCATGAGCTCTGCATGGCCCAGACCTCGGACTCGCTGCTGACCTCGATCGTCGGCAACGCCCTCGGCCGCTGCCTCTCCTCGCCCTTCGGGATCATGGAATTTCGCGAGTCGGTCGAGTCGGTCGCGCCGCGCGAGGTCGATCGCCTCCATCGCAACAACGACTGGCTCGGCATTCTCGCGGCCGTCGGTCCGATGCTCGGCCTGCTCGGCACGGTCTTCGGCATGATCGGTGCCTTCCGCACGATCGGCACGCTGAGCGGCGCGCAGCGCTCGAACGAGCTTGCGACCTTCATGTCGATGGCGCTCGTCGCGACCGCGGCGGGGCTCACGGTGGCGATTCCCTGCACGGTCGCCTTCGCGATGTTCCGCCGGCGCATCGACCAGATCGTGGACGATGTCGGAAGCCACATCGAGCGGCTCGCCTCGATGACGACCGCCCACGCACAGGGCGGCGGCGCGAATCAGCCCGCC
>VYLE01000525.1_pt1 | contig 29799 bp, 20 predicted proteins | sample 5114391 | NCBI WGS metagenome assembly VYLE01 (sample SAMN12291771, study PRJNA351875) | freshwater metagenome | isolation source: freshwater lake | place: USA: Michigan, Kent Lake | collected 2013-08-15
GCTCACGCCAGCCGGATGCTCGAAGGCGATGGAGTGCCTTGAGGCCGGCGCGTGCGATGTCATCGGCAAGCCGAAGTCCGGCAACACCGCGGAGTGGGGCGCACAGCTCGTCGAACTCGTGCGCGGCGCGGCCCGCGCCCGCGTCGGTCGCCGCCCCATCGAGCCGCTCCCGCCGCCGATCGCGAAGCCGGTCGCGGCGACGACGACGCCTCCGCCGGTCACCGGCGTCGACAGCCGCAAGATCATCGCCATCGGCAGCTCGACCGGCGGCACGGAAGCGCTACGCACCGTGCTCGCAGCGCTGCCCTACGAGACGCCCGCCATCCTGATGACCCAGCACATGCCCGAGGGTTTCACGAAGCCCTTCTCCGAGCGACTCAACGGACTGTCCCGGATGGATGTGCGCGAGGCGACCGACGGCGAACCGGTGCGGCCCGGACTCGCCCTGCTCGCGCCGGCGGGACGGCATCTTCGCCTGAGCCGCGAGAACGGACGCTATGTCGCTCGACTCTCCGACGGGCCAGCGGTCAAGCGCCACCGTCCGAGCGTCGAGGTGCTCTTCGAGAGCGTCGCCCAGGCGGCCGGCGCCCACGCGATGGGCGTGATCCTCACGGGCATGGGCGATGACGGCGCCGACGGACTGCTGTCGATGCACCGAGCCGGTGCGCTCACCGTTGCCCAGGACGAGGCGAGCTGCGTCGTCTTCGGCATGCCGAAGGCCGCGATCGCCAAGGGCGGCGTGCGCGTCATCTGTCCGCTGGAGGATGTCGCCGCACGCATCCGCGACTTCACGAACGGCGCGCTCAGCCACGCAGCGTGACCGCCAGCCGACGAGACATCGACCATGACCAAGCGACACTCGCAGCATCTTGGGAACCGATCCGATTCCCCCGCCCACGCGGGGCCGGTGCGCCGCGACGCCGGTCCCGTCTCGCCCAGCGCGATGCACTGCACCGCGCTCATCGTCGACGACTCGAGCGCCGCCCGCAGCGTCATGCGGGAAATCGTTCGCGAGGCCGGTCTCCGTGACGACCGCATCTACGAGGCGGCGAACGGTCAGGAGGCCCTCGCGCTCTTCGAGGAGGTCTGGATCGATCTCGTCCTCCTCGACATCAATATGCCCGTGATGAACGGCGAGGTCTTCGCCCGCACGCTAAGGGCCCGCGAGGATCTCGACGATGTCCGCATGCTCGTCGTGACCGCCGAACACAGCCCCTTCCGTCACGCGCGATTGCGTCAACTCGGCGTCGACTGGATCCTCACGAAGCCCTTCTACGCCGATCACCTGCGCGATGCGATCCGCATCTGCCTGCCCGGCGCTGAGTCCGTCGGCCGCAGCTCGGCAGCGTGATGCGCAGACCCGACGCCTCGTCTGAACTGCGCACGATCCCGCGAACGCGCCACGCCGTCGTGAGCGCGATGTCCACCGTCAATCCACCGCATCAAACGCCTTCTTTGTGCGATATGCGGCCCACTCAAACAAACGAGCATGCAGTACCCACGGACAATTCCTTGTTCATCGGGAAGGTGCGCTCGTCGGACGGCGCGAGACCGAATCCTCGCTAGACTCCAGTCGTCGTCCGCGTGACCTCATGTCCCGCTGCATCGCGCCCCTGACAGGCCGCACATGCAGAGCCCACACCGCACGGGCTATGGGGCCGCGGCAGGTCAGGGCACGCCTCAGAGAGGTGCCCTGACGGGTCGCTACGGAGAGGGCGCAAGCCATCGTCCGTACGCGGGACTGGAGAGGACGGGCATGACCGTCGACCGATCCGCCGCAGCGTCGTACTCGCGACGCAGGGGAGACGAAGTCGCGGTCAGCACTGCGTTCGGATCAGGCGTCATGCCCGTCCCTCCTCCTTCCGACTGAAGCGCCGCCAGCGAGGCGGCGCCGTGGATGTCGCCCGCGCGGATCTCGTGCCGTCTCGCGGAAACAGGCTGGAGATCACGCATGCATACGACGCTTCCGGGCCTCCGCCAACCGCTCAGCCAGCCGATTCGGCCGATGTTCGTCTCGACGATACCGCCGGAGGAGTGCGGCCTCGCGACCTTCACGCGGGACACGGCCGACGCGTTCGACGAGGACGCGGGATGCGCGTCCTCTGAGCTCATGGCCATTCGGCGCAGCGACGCCACCGTCTACGGTGACCCGCGCGTCTCTCATGTGATCGACGGGCACGACCGTCGGGCGTTTCGTCATGCCGGCGAGGTCGCAAGCCTTGGCGACTGCGACATCGTGAGCATCCAGCACGAATTCGGACTCTACTGCGGCCCGTGGGGCGATGCGGTCCTCGACCTTGCGCTCGCCTGTCGCAAGCCGATCGCGACGACCTTTCATACGCTCATGGCCGATCCGCCGGAGATGGCCCGCTCGATCATTCGGCATCTCGCGGCGCTCAGTCGCGGCGTCGTGGTCATGACCCGCGCCGCCGCGGACCTGCTCGCCGGGGACTTTCGCGTACCGCCGTCGAAGATCCATGTCATTCCGCACGGCGTCCCCAGCGTGCCACCCAGGGGTGCGATGCACTGCAAGCGCCGCCTGGGGCTTCAGGATCGCCGCGTGCTCTGCACCTTCGGCCTCATCGGCCGCGGCAAGGGACTCGAGCGCATGATCGAGGCGATGCCGGCGATCGTGCGCGCGTTCCCGAGCGCCCTCTACCGAATCATCGGCGTGACCCATCCGCTCGTGCGGCGCGATGAGGGCGAGTCCTACCGCGAGGAGCTCCAACGCTTGGCCGACCGGCTCGGCGTCGGCGGACATGTGGATTTCGTGAATCAATTTCTCGAACTCCCCGAGCTCCTGATCCACCTACAGGCGTGTGATGTCTATGTGACGCCGTATCCGAACCGAAGCCAGATCGCCAGCGGCACGCTCGCCTATGCGATGGCCGCGGGTCGGGCGATCGTCAGCACGCGATACATCCACGCCGAGGAAGTCCTCGCGGAGGGACGCGGCGTACTCGTCCCATCCGCCTCCAGTCCCGAGCTTGCCGAGGCGTGCATGCGCGTACTCGGCGACGACCGCCTTCGCGCCGACATCGGGCGCCGGGCACACGCATACTCGATTCCGATGCGCTGGCCGCAGGTCGCCCGCGCATACCACGATCTCTTTGATCACATCGTCTCGAGTCGCCTTCCCGGCGAGTCGCCAGCGGCAGCACGCCGAGGCAACCGACGGCCGGAGCGCTCGACAGGGGTTCCATGACACATGTCACCGACAGGCTCTCTCTCGCACATCTCGATCGCATGACCGATTCGACCGGGCTCATCCAACACGCCATCTACGCGGTGCCTCGGCGCGAGAGCGGATACACGGTCGACGACAACGCGCGGGCCCTGCGGCTCTGCGTCCGGCTCTGGCGCATGCGGCCCAACGAGTCCATGCTCGATCGGGTCACCCGCTATCTCAGCCTGATCGAGCACGCACGACGACCGAGCGGCGGATTTCACAATCTCATGAACTTTCAGCGCCAGTGGATCGACACCGATTCGAGCGGCGACTGCCAGGGACACGCGGCCCGCGCTCTCGCGGAGATCGTGGCGAGCGAACTTCCGAACGATCACCGCGCGCTCGCGCTCGAGCTGCTCGTCGCGACCCTCCCGACGATCGCTGCGGTTCGGAGCATGCGCGCCGAAGCCTCGGTCATCATCGGATTTTCGCGACTGGCCGGCACCGGCGCAAGCTGCTGGACGGAGTGCGAGGAGATCGCACACAGCGCGGCGCGCCATCTCTGCGACGGTTTCGCTCGCTCGAGCCGACCGGACTGGCGCTGGTTCGAGTCACGCATGACCTACGCGAACGCGCTCCTGCCCCACGCGATGATGGTCGCGGCGGATCTCTGGCCCGACGAGGGATTTCGCGCCGTGGCCGACGATTCGTTCGCTTTCCTCGATGCCGTCACGACCGTCGACGGAGTCTTCGCTCCGGTCGGCAACGATCGGTGGTTCTCGCACGGCGAGGCGAAATCGCAATTCGACCAGCAACCCATCGATGCCCAGACGATGGTGGATGCGTCGATCGCAGCGATTCGCTTCACCGGCGAGGAGCACCACGCCGCCACCCTCCGTCGCGCATGGTCGTGGTTCCACGGCCGCAACATGCTCGGCCGTCCGCTCGCCGACCCGAGCACCGGCGCGTGCTGCGACGGACTTCAGCCCGGCGGCGTCAATCGCAACCAGGGCGCGGAGTCGACGCTCGCCTATCTCTTCGCCGAACTGCTGTACGGGACCCACACCGACGAATCCTGTGCGACCGTCGCGCGAGCCGAGCGCGAGCGATCCGGGGCGCAGCGCACCGGCACCGGAGCCACCGCATGAACCAAACGACCAATCCCCAGGGCGGCCTCTTTGCGGAGCTGTTCAGGCGACATCCGAACAATCCGATCCTCACCGCCCGAGACTGGCCCTATCCGGCACACACGGTCTTCAATGCCGGCGCGTGCCGCACGGCGACGGAGACGATCCTGCTCGTCCGCGTCGAGGACCGACGCGGCCACTCGCACCTCACGACGGCGCGCAGCCTCGACGGCGTCGGCGACTGGCGCATCGATCGGTGTCCCAGCTTCGCCCCGGATCTGCGCGGGCGCTCCGAGGAGGCGTGGGGCGTCGAGGATCCGCGCGTGACATGGATCGAGGACCGGAACGAGTGGGTCATCGCGTACACCGCCTTTTCGCCGAGCGGACCGATGGTGAGTCTCGCGCGAACGAGTGACTTCGTCACCTTCGATCGACTCGGTCCCGTGATGCCGCCCGAGGACAAGGACGCAGCGCTCTTTCCGCGGAGATTCGGCGGACGGTACGCGCTGATCCATCGCCCCGTATCGGCGGGCAGTTCCGGCGCCCACATCTGGCTCTCCTTCTCGCCCGACCTGATCCATTGGGGCGACCATCAGGTGCTTCTCCATGCCCGACGCGGCTCGTGGTGGGATGCGAACAAGATCGGTCTCAGCCCTCCGCCGCTCGAGACACCGGAGGGGTGGCTGCTCCTCTACCACGGCGTTCGGCACACGGCGAGCGGCTGCCTCTATCGACTCGGGCTCGCACTGCTCGATCTCGAATCGCCGCGCCGGGTCCGCTGCCGGACCGAGGGCTGGATCTTCGCGCCGGAGATGCCGTACGAGCGATTCGGTGATGTGGGCGATGTGGTCTTCCCCTGCGGATGGACGCTTGATGCGGCGACCGGGATCGTGAGTCTCTATTACGGATGCGCGGACACCTGCCTCGGCCTGGCGCACGCCGATGTGCGCGAATTGCTTGATGCCGTCCTTGCGAACCCCAGCAGTCCGCGACAAGCCTAAGCGGGCATGTCCACGCGGACGCTCCGCCACTCCGGTCATGCCGGAGGAAGGTTCGGTGAACCAAGGAAGTTTCCGCGTTCTCCGCGCGCCCTCCTCTTCAGCGGGCCTGGCGGGATGACCGTTCATAGAATGCGGAAGTGACCGTGCGCAAGCGAACTCTCAAAAGCGGATCGCGCGGAAGAGCCGCATCACGAAAATCGGCCCGCCCGCTCGAACTGAGCGATCCGATCATCACGATGAACGCGGGCGGCGTGATCCAGTCCGCGAGCGACTCCGTCGAGCATCTCTTCGGCTGGACGCCGCTCGAGCTGCTCGGCCGCAATATCCGCGTGCTCATTCCGGAGCCCCGACGGCCGGCCCTCGATCGATATCTCGATCGCTACCGTGATCCCGAACGCGGTGCCGCGCTGGCGCGCAGCCGTCGTTTCGCGGCGATCCGCAAGGACGGCACGGAGATCCGCATCGAGCTGTCGATGTCCCGGGCGAGCCTCCCGCAGCATGTCGCGCCCTTCTTCATCGGCATCATTCGCGATGTGAGCCGGGAGATGGCTCCCACGATCAGCGTCGCGGAGCAGCGCTCGCGACTCCAGCAGCTCGTCACCGAACAGACCCGAGCGCTCGCGACGGCGAACCTTCGTCTGCACCTGGCGGATCGGCTGGCCGCGCTCGGAACGCTCGCCGCCGGTCTCGGCCATGACATGAATAATGTGCTGCTGCCGGTGCGGGCACGGCTGAACGCGATGGAGCACGCCGGCATCAACGGCGCCGCCCAGCAGCATCTTGGGGCGATTCGCGCATCGATCGCCTATCTTCAGCACCTGAGCGATGCCCTCCACTTCCTTGCCGCGGATCCCGACAGCACTTGGATGGAGGACGACGGCGACGGGGCGACGGACCTCGGACAGTGGTGGGAGCAGGTCGGATCGCTCCTCCGCAAGGCGGTTCCGCGGCATGTGAAGCTGCGCGTCGCGATCCCCAAGGGCCTCCCCGCCGCACGCATCCATCCGCACTGGCTGACCCAGGCGATGCTGAACCTGATCGTCAACGCCGGAGAGGCGATTCCGCCAAAACGCCGCACGGGTGCGGTGCGCATCGTCGCGTCGCAGGCGAGCGCAACCGACCCGATTCGACTCAGCGTGATCGACAACGGTCGCGGCATGACCCAGGCGACGCAGCGCCGCGCATTCGATTATTTCTTCACGACCAAGTCCAGAAGCATGGGAACGGGACTCGGCCTGCCACTCGCGCGACGGGTAGCGCATCGCGCAGGGGGTGAGGTCGAGATCCAGTCCGACGAGCGTCGCGGAACGACCGTCACGCTTGTCCTCCGCGCTGCGACGGGCGACGCCCGTCCAGGAGCGCATGCACACGAGCCTCTGCGGGCTGTGCTTGCCCTGAGGAGTCGGCCGACGACGGCCCTGGTCGCAAAGGCGCTTGCGAGCCTTGGCGTCCGAAGCGCTTCGCGCCGACCGACATCGAAGACGGACGCCGATCTCTGGATCACCGACGCAACCCCCGCCGCGTTGGCGTCGGCCCGTCGCTGGCAACTGCATCACCCACGCGGAACGATCGTGACCGTCGGACATCGCTCGCTCCGCAGCACCGCTCAGTGGATCGAACTTCGGGCCGTCGAGATCGACACGCCGCAGCACATCGCCGGATTCCGCGCTGCCGTGCGTGCGGCCCTCGCGGCACGCGACCGCCTCCAGACGAAGGGAGCCTAGCCCATGGGTACGCCGTCATCCCGTCCGATGCCTCCCACCGCCGTCCGCCCCGCCGCGTCGAAGGACAACGCGCCGATCCGCGTGATCTGCGTCGACGACCACGCCGTGCTGATCGAGGGACTGCGCGCCCAGTTCGCCATCGGCGGACGGATCGAGATCGTCGGGCAACTCGCGTCGGCCGCACGGCTTCAGGAGGAGGTCCGGCTCCTGCGGCCACACGCGGTCATTCTTGATATCGAAATGCCCGGTCCCGACGCCTTCGACATGGCCGACCGCATCCGCCGCAGCAGCCCCGAGACGAAGGTCATCGTTCTTTCGGCACACATTCGCGATAGCTATGTCTCGGCATCCTTTACGGCGGGCGTCTGCGCCTATTTCGCGAAATCGGATGAGCTCGACGACATCGTCGACGGAATCGTGCGGGTGTGCCGCGGGCGATCCGTCGGATTCCTCCTCGGTCCGAAGGTGCTCCGTCAGTACCAGCGGGCATCGTGCCCCGTACCGCACGATGGCGTCGGAGGTGCGGCCGACGGCAACGGAACGGAGCGGAGCCCCGAAGCGCCGGTCACGCTGCTGACCCGACTCACGCCGCGGGAGGCCGAGGTGCTTCGACTCATCGGGAGCGGACTCTCCCGCCACGAGATCGCGAAGCTCATCTGCCGCAGCGTGAAGACGGTGGACGGACATCAGGACCGCCTGATGCGAAAGCTCGGCATTCCGGATCGGACGGGGCTCCTCCGTTTCGCGATCCGCGAGGGGATCGCCCAGCCGTAGCGGCCGGTTCGGGATCGCGGCGCGGGACGAGGGTCACGGCGGGCAGATGAGCGTCGCGTGCAGGGCGCAGAAGCCATCCCAGTTCGTCTGACAGCAGGCGGGATCGACATCGCAGACGATGCCGCAGCAGATGGGATCCTCGCACCCCGGACCGAGATGACTCTCGAAGCAGGTCAGGTCGGAGCTGACCGGACAGGATGGCGGCACGCAGAGCGCCACCGCATGCCCCACGCATGTCGCATCCCATGCCACATCGCAACAGACCAGGTCGACCGCGCAGACCACGGCGCAGCAGTCCGTGTCGTTGCAGCCCGGGAAGAGGTCCACCTTGTAGCAGCTCACCGTGCTGAACGCGCCGCAGGTCGGCGGCGGCGGCTCGCAGCCATTCTTCGCGAGCTGGGCGCAGACGCCATCCCACTGGGCCGAGCAGCAGAAGGGATCGGCTGCGCAGACGGTCGAGCAGCACGCCAGCGAGTCGCAGCCGATGAGGTCGTGCGGGGAGAAGCAATCTCGGTCGGCACAACGGTCCGCTCCGAACTCGCACGGGACCTGCAGATTGAGGGGCGCCGAGTCGGGTATGCCGACGCGCACGAAATAGAGTTCTCCCGGCCGCGCGACCCACTCCACCATCACGGCGTCGACGAGGGCCGAGGAGCATGATGCGAGCACCGTGCCGCAGAGGATGGGCTGCGTCCATGCGAAGCCTCGATAGAGCGCGATCGAGAGCGGCTGGGTCGATGCGAACTGACAGGTCTGCACGCGAGCCACGGTTCCGCGCGGCGCAACCACGGCAAGCCATGCGTCGCTCGTGAAGGAATCCGGACAGTTGGTCGCCTGGTATGGCGATGCCGCGTAGGAAAATGGCGGCAACGGGATATTGCGCGTCCAGTTGGTCTCGGCCGTCGTGACGATCGCGAGCGGCAGCGTCGGCGAGTCGCCATCCGGCGTGCCCAGATCGAAGGGCGGCGAGCATCCGACGAGGAGGATCCCCTCGCCCTGCGACGGACCCGTCGGTCCGCCGCCCAGCCGAACGAGATAGCTCGCCCCAGTCTGGGCGATCCAGCTCGCCTCCGAGCGGCCATCGCAGTCAAGCGCGTCGTCGGAACAGCTCACGACATCCAACGAGCCGTCCGTCGCTTCCGTATAAATCGCCAGTCGTGTATCGAAATCGGCGCTGCCGCAGGTCGAGACGGTCATGATGGACTCGGGATGATCGAGTGTCCCGCATCCCTCGACGCGGAACCAGATGTCCCTGCTGAATTCGTCCCCCTCGCCCTCGTCGCATTCCGCGAAGTTGCCCGCGAGCGGCGCCGTCGAATCCGTAGCGAAGACCGTGGTGAAGGCATGCGCCCCGAAGCCGACGGCGAGCGCTCCGGAGGACTCGTCGTTGACCGGCGGGCCGCTCCACCCTCCGAGGAGGACGGCGATGTCATTGGCGCCGACGATCCCGTCACCGTCGAGGTCACCCGGACAGGGAGCGCCGTTGCATGGCCCCCATGCGCCGAGAATGACGCTGAGGTCGACCGGCCCGACCACGCCATCCTCGTCGATGTCCGCACCCTGTGACGACAGGGCCTGCGCCGTGGCGATGACATCGAGCCCACCGAGCGTCCGCGCCCGAAACACGACCGTGGGGCCGTCGATCGCCTGCCGTCCGATCGCGAGATTGATGATCGGCGATCCGGCGAGCGGATCGCCTTGCTTGACCATCAGGTCGAGCGACGCTCCCGCGGCGCGAAAGATCGACCAACCCTGCGCCCCCGCGATCGCGGCAAAGACCGCGACCCCTTCGTCGATCGAGCACATGCCGGCCGGCAGGAAGCCGAAGGTGCCCGATCCGCCTGGCACCGGCGTCTGCGAGTCCGCGAGCCGCTCCAGCGAACCGTTGAGCATGCGCCGATAGAAGCCCTGACGGCCGGTCCCGATGCCGTGGAACACCACATTGCCGGCCGCATCCATCGAGGGTCGCGCAAGGGTCGCGAAGGGCGTCGCGCTGCCCGGCATCAGCATGCTCGTGTCGGCAACGACGCTCTCGGCGCCGGTCGCAAGGTCACGCAAGTAGATCCCCGCCTGCTGCCCGCTCTTCGCCGCATAGACGAGTCGGCCCCCGCGCAGCATCGGATGGGAGAAGTCCGTCGCGGGACCGGCGACGCCCGGAAGGTCTTGCCCGATCTGCTTCACCATCTCCGTTTGTCCGCTGTCGAAATCGCGCACCATGACGCCGATCGCCCCCTTCCCTCCGATCGCCGCGACACTTGTGACGAGCGCACCCTCGCGCGACGGTTCGCCATACAGACCATAATTGATATATCCACCGCCTCCGGGCGTGCTATCAAACACCATCGCCGGGAGCGGCGTGAAGCTCGTATAGATGCCCTCGAGCGCCCCTGGCGACGACCCGGCGACATCACGGCCGACGAAGGTCACGAAGACGCCGTCCACCGAGAGCTGTCCCGCTTCGCTTCCCCATCCGAAGGCGGAGAACAGTGCGCCTCCGCCGCCCGGCATCGCCGTGAACGTCTCGGCCATCCTCGCGACGCTGAGGCCGTTCGAACGGAAGATGGACCGATAGAGGGGATCAGTCGTGCTCGTCCCCTCGAACGCGATGAAACCCTCGTCGATCGCGGGAATCGAGAGCGTCTTGAAGTTGCCAGGTCCGAGCGGAATCGGGTCGCCCGCCCGCAGCAGCACGCTCACGGAGACGGCGGGCCCCTCCGCGCGCAACCCCGGGCCCGATCCGAGCGTGACGAGCAGGGACACAAGACAGGCGACGACTCGATCGCCAAGGCGGATGGGCATGAGATCGCTCCGAGGATGTGCGGCAGCGGTCCGTCGCCCGATCGCTTCGGTCTGCGGGATCGCACCCCTGAAACGCCGGCCGGGGGCATTGCTTAGCACTACAGCGCCCCTTCGGTTCGTCGCGAGGGCGAGCGGGGCCTTTGCTGGCAAGGAGGTGCGCCGATTTCGCCTCGAAGGTGTATCCGCAGTGATACATCGAGAGGCGAAATCAAGCATCGACGCAGCCAGCGAGGGCCTCCGCTCGGCCGCAGCAGGACCGAAGGGGCGCTCCCCCCGTCGAGTCCGGCCTACCCTCGACCTCCCCCGCTGCTCCCACCGCAGCGATGCCCGTACACCCCCCGTTCCCGCGAGGGAACTTCGAAAGGCTCGACTGTGACCGACATCAGCAGATCACCGTCCGTCGCCGCCGACGCGGCCATCGCGGCCAGTGTCCGCCGCTTCCGCCTCATGTCCACGCTCGAGGCGTGGTCATGGGCTGGGCTTCTGGTCGGCATGTTTTTTAAGTATGTCGTGATCGGCAACGAGATCGGCGTCAAGATCATGGGACCGATTCACGGCATTCTGTTTGTCGCGTACATCATCGTCGGTTTCCACGCGGCAACGCTTCTGCGCTGGCCGCTCTCCGTGCGACTGCTCGCCTTCGCCGCGGCGTTTCCGCCCTTCTGCACAGTCTGGTTCGAGCGCTGGGCAGAGCGACGCGGTTACCTCGGCCAAACGGGCTGAGCCGTCGACCGGCGGCCTCGTCAACGACCAGTTCAGCCGCGGCTGCCCCACGCACCGAGCAGGATCGCGAGATCGCGCGGCCCAACGCTGCCGTCGCCGTCGAGATCGCCGGGGCCGGGCGTACCCCACGACCCGAGCAGGATCGCAAGGTCGGCTGCGTCGACCGTGCCGTCGCAGTTCAGGTCCGCGGGCAGGCAACTCGGGGCGGGCGTCGGCACCTCCACGCAGAGCTCGATGAAGCAGCATTGCAGCCAGTTCGTCGAGTGCTGTCCGATGGTGATGCAGAACTCTTCTCCGGGCGAGAGTCCGCTCGTGACGGTGAAGGGACCGACGAACTGCGTTCCGAAGATCGGCACGCCGGGGAAGCTCACGAGTGAGGGCGTGATCGATCCGCCGGCCGCCGTCGGGAAGAGCACGACATGGCCCATGTTCCACGCCTCGAGGTTCGTGATCGCGAAGGAGAGCGTGAAGACGCCGGGCGTCGAGGTCGCGCTGATCACCACCTCGGACACCTGGGCACACTCGCAGTCGGGAAGCGTGATGCAGGGCGTCAGGCGGCAGCACTCGTCGCCCTTCACATCGCCGAGAATCAGATCGAAGCAGAACTCCTCGCCCGGCGCCTGCCCGCTGATCGTGACCGTGATGGGAGCGGAGGTCTGACCGTTCCCAAGCGGCGGGAAGAAGGGAATCACATTCGGCGAGATCGACGGATCGGGCAGGATGAGCACCGATGCGGTGCTGCCTGAGGTGTTCGTGAGCGTGAAGGTCCAGGTGAAGGTGTCATCGTCGCCGCAGCGGATTTCCTCGGTCTCGATCGTCGAGCACGCCGGAGCGCAGGAGAGTTCGAGCGAACCGAGGAAGTACTTCTGGATGACGCCCGTGAAGCCGTCGAGATCGATGAGGATGCTGGCGTTCGTCGACGCGCCGGCGATGGGCTGTCCCTGGACGCCATAGACGAAGGGCGGAAGGCACGGAGCGGCGCGCAGCGCGTCACCCATCGCCCAGAGCGTTCCCGTCGCCGCATCGACCGCAGCGCCGCCGGTCGATGAGTTCAGGTTCGTATAGTTGCAAATGATCGGGTCGCCGATCTGATACACGAACGGCGCGCCCCAGCCGGTTCCGGCGGTCGCGTCGAAGCAGTACTTCATGACGCGGGCGGCGTGTGCATAGGTCACGATCTCGTCGAGTCCGCGCTCGGCGACGATCATGCAGCACTGGTCGTCAAAGCTGATGTCGACGACGGGGGAGCTTCCGTTGAAGCCGACATACGGCGGCAGCGTGATCTCGAGCTGATCGGTGCCGGTCACGAAGTTGCCGTTGGCGTCAAGAGCCACCGAGCGAATCGTGTTCACGCCGCCCTGGAAGTTCCCGAAGGGCGGATTGTTCACCACGCTGCCGCCCCACACGGAGTAGTAGAGCCGGCCGCCGCTGACCTTCACCGCATAGGGACGAAGACCGAGCGGCACCCAGCCCGGGGCGTCGCCAGGCTCCGCGAGGCCGTTGTTCGGCAGCGCTCCGGTGATGGCGCCGGTTGAGATATCGAATGTCGAACGCACCATGAAGCCGCCGGCGCTCGGGTCGATCGCGTAGATGCGCCCGTCCTCGAGATTCGCCGCGAAGATGCGCCCCGTCGCGCAGTCGAAGGTGAGATTGCCGAGGCCGGGATAGGCCTCGTTCGGGAACGCCGCGGCGATCGCCGGATCGATCGAGTTCGGAAGCCGAATGAGCTCGGTCGCAGTGCCGGTCACGCCGTCGAGTCGATAGATGCTGCCAGCGCCGCCGATGGAACCAAGAATGTCGCCGCCGATCGTGCCGTAGCAGCTCGTATGGCCAACATAGATCGTCCCGGTGTCATCCATCGTGACGCCGAAGACCTGACCGAGCTTCGACATGGTCCACGAGGGGTGGCTGTAGCGCTGCGTCGCGGTCCAGTTCGCGCCGAGCGGCGCCGATGTCTCATTGCCGAGCTCAACGACATAGACGGCCGGATCGTTGACGGAGAACGGACTGTTGGTGACGGCCGCAACGACGCCCGGCACGAAGGGCACGAACGGGGCCTGCGGATTGTCGACGAGCGGCGGCCGCTCGACGCAGCAGTCGCAGGATTCCGGCGCGGTCGGATCGCCGGGCTCGCCGGTTCCGCCGCAGGGCTCGCCCGAGCAGGTGATCCTCAGGCTGCCCGTGCCGCCTGGCGCGTTCGCGGTCGTGCCGAGCTGGATCAGGTAGGTCTGGCCGCAGACGACCTCGCAAATCACGCGGGTCTGGAATCCGCATTCGTCGTCGCCGCAGCAGCGCGGCTCGGCCAGGAAGGGCGGACAGGCGCAACCGTTATAGACGCGGATCTTCGTGTCGACCGAGGTCAGCCCGCAGGTCGAGAACTCCACCACGCCGGTGCAGTCCGCCGTCCAGCAGAACCAGATGTCATGCTCGATGCCGGCGCCGTTGAAGTCACAGGCAAGGGCGATGACGCCCTCGCCGCCCGTCGTCGCCTCGGTGAGGTCGAAGGGAATGAGGCCCGAGCCGGTGATCGCCGTCGGCGAGGAGCAGTTGTCGTTCACCGGAGGCGCGGCCGTAGCCGCCGAGACCGCCGCGAGCAGCGACAGGCAGGATGACCAGCGCATCGCAGACCGGAGGAGTGAGTTCGTGACGACGGACGAGGCGAAACGAGCGAGCATGGCGATCGGCTCCAACGAGAGCCCTCCCCTGTCGGCGATCCGAATGCCGCCCTCATGGCGTGCCGTCGGTCACCGCTCGAAGAGTTCCTCTCGCCCCCCGATGCGATCGAGGTGCGGCGATCTCTCGCCCCGTCGCCGAAATTTTGCAAGATCTTCCGCGGCGGCTACCGCCGTCGACCATGGCCCGATAGCCGAAGGCCCGAAATGCGAGCGCCAATCGCAAGGAGCGCCCACCCCGCCGGTGCCGGCACGACGGTCATGCCGAGCGACCACGAGCCGAGGCTGCCCGTGTCACCGCCTTCGAAGTCCGTGACCGTCAGCGTCCAAACGCCAAGCGCGCTCTTCCCGATGAAGAAGGGTGCGAGATCCACCGGAGCTCCGCCCATCCCGCTCGCCCGATAGCTGCCGCTCGGAATATTGAAGGCCGTGCCATTCCCCTGCTGGGTCGCGATCGCCCAGAGATCGGTCCCGGAGTCGGTGAAGCCGTAGGTCCCGGCAAAGTTCGAACTGTCGCCGAAGATGCCGCTCGGGAAACCGATGCGATCGACGAGTGAGATCGTCGACTGGTCCGGCGCGGTGATCGTGATGAGCAGGTCGCCGCACCATGTGTGCTGGAGGTTCGTGAGCGTCACGCCGCTGAAGGCTCCGATGGGGCCTTCGTCGAGCACCGTGATGGTGAAGACCGACACGCCGGGCGACTCGGTCGCGTCGGCGAGCGCGCCGCCCGTCCCGCTGTATTGGGCGTGTGCCGCTCCGGCGAAGACTGTGATGGCCGCCGCTGCAAGCAAGATGCGTGTGATTCCATGCTTCATGAAGTGTGCCCTCCGAGTGTCACCAGTTCAGAATGTCCCTACCCGCGATACCGTCGCCGGTGAGGAAGTGGAAGCTCGTGTCCGTGAGGAAGTCATACGACTCGCTCCCGCCGACGCCGTTCGGGCCGAGCGGCGTTCCTCGAATCCAGAGTCCCTTCTCGACAAGTCCGACGGCCGCAAGCTTCGCCCGCTGGTCGCTCTCCATGGCCTCACGCGGCGTGACGATGTGGACCGAGCCGTCAAAGAAGAGCCCCAGCGAGCGCGACTCGTACATCTGGTTGAACTGATAGCTCCCGCAGCCGGCCGGATCGAGAAAGCAGTCGACATCGACGGCGCGGAACTCCATCATCCTTGTCTTGAGGCTCGGATAGGTGCATTGATTCACCGACGGGCTGGTGTAGCCGGTCGCGAGCGAATCCGGATTCTTGTAGCCGGACTGCCTGCTGAGCACGCCGGGGCCCCACATCGCCGCAGGCGAGAGGCAATAGCTTGCATAGACGATCTGTTGCGGATTGCCGCTGAATCCACAGGGACTCGAGAGCAGCGGCTGCACCTGATCGATGATCTCGTAGTCGTCGGGAGCGTAGAACGCCGACGAGTAGAAGCGTCCGTCGACAAACGGCTGGAACCCGGCTGCGTTCGGCAGCCGATACGCCCCGAAGCCGGCGTTCGGTCCGCCGAACTCGATCGGCTTTGCGAACGCGATGTTCTCGCAGGCGCTCGGCCCGCAGCCGAGCGGAATCGAGACCGCGCCGCCGTCGCACGCCGCACCGAGCGCGACATCGGGAAGGCAGTTGCCCTGAGCGACGAAGTTCGCGCAGCCGCCGAAGGCTCCGACGGCGTCCGGCACCATGGTGAACTGCCGGTCGTTCCAAACGCTCGCGTACGCGGCATGGGCCTGCGCAAGCGTGGCAAGATTCGCACGCGACTGGGCCCGGAATGAATTGCACCCAACGGTTGCCGCCGAGGGAAGGGTGACGGCAACGAGAAGCGCGATGACGCCAAGGACGACAAGCACCTCGACGATGGTGACGCCGCGCGAACGACGCCGGCCCGACATGGAGCCCGACATGAAGCGAGAGCGGTTCATTCGAAAGTCCTCCCCGGTCGGCGATTGAGGAAGTCACGACCGAGGATTCCGTCGGTCGTGAGGATGTGAAACGAGTTGCGTGTGTCGTCGAACGCCTGAGCCCCGAAGTAGCCATTCGCCCCAAGCGGCGTGCCGCGATGCCAGAGGCCGTCGACGAAGTTGGTCGATCGGCGCACTGCCTCATCGTCGGCGACCGCCTGCTTCATGGTCATTTCCTGCACCGAGCCATCGAAGAAGAGGGCGCCAGGCCGCGAGGTGATGCCATGATTGAAGTAATAGGGCTCGGGTACGGCCCAATTCGGGTTCGTTGGACTCGGCGGATTGACGAGCCACGAGTGCTCGATCATGCGGGTCTTGAGATCGGGATGAACGCACTGGTCGAGTGACGGCGCCCGGTAGGCGTCGGCAAACCCGGCGTCGGGACTCTGATAGCCGCCGAGCGATGGCCGGCGAAAGACGCCTGGGTTGTACATCGCCGCCGGTGAGAGGCAGTAGGCAGCGAACGCAAACTGGTTGCCCACGAGCGTGAACTGATCGGGAAGCGCGAAGTAGCCTTGAGCCTTCGCCCAGTTCACCGAGTCAAGTTCGCTGAACCATTCCTTCTCGTAATACTTGAGGCCAACATACTCTTGCATGCCTCGCAGATTCGGGAGACGGAACGCCCCGAAGCCAACATCGGCGCCCGTGAACACCAGCGGCTTGTAGCTGTTGATGTTCCCGCAGTTTCCGGGGTAGCCGTACTGGGAGCAGCCGCCGCTGCTCCCAAGAAAGTAGCCCCACCCGCTCCCCGATGAGGAGAAACCGAGGAGGGCCGGAGGCGGGCACGGCTTCGAGACGAGGTACAACGAGCAGTTTCCGTTCGTCTCCCCGAGGTCACGAGGCGCGATCGACCACTGCCGATTGTTCCAGTCCGTGGCGTAGCAGGCCTGCGCCTCGCCGAGGACGACGAGGTTCTTCAGGCTGACGATCCGGAGATTTCCGGCTTGAAGGTGCCGTGCGAGCGGCGTGGCCGCTGCGACGACGACCGCGACGATGGCCATCGTGACCATGAGCTCAAGAAGCGAGAACCCGCGAGCGCGGCGACAGAGAGCCCGTTGTGAAACGGTGCGGCCGTCTTTCATGATGACTCCTTCGAACGCCGCCGAAGGGCGGCAGAGAGATGATCGGGCGCGGCCCGATCCTGCCCTTGTACGGACTTCGTGGGCGGATCGCAATCAGGATCTGCGAAATTCCATCATTCCCGTCGGGGCAGACGGACGCCGGTGCAAATGAAAAAGGAGCCCCCCCACCCCCACCCGGTGTGTGGGGGGGGTGGGTGCCGGGGGGCTCCTTGAAGCGACTCGGAGTGATGCTGTCCGTCGCCGACGCGAGGGTCGTTCTCGACGCTGGCTTAGGCCAGAGCTTTCTCTACGCTCGCTTACGCGAGAGCTTTCTCTACGCTCGCTTACGCGAGAGCATTCTCGACGCTGGCTTACGCCAGAGCTTTCTCTACGCTCGCTTACGCGAGAGCTGTCTCTACGCTGGCTTACGCCAGAGCTTTCTCTACGCTCGCTTACGCGAGCTCGGGGAAAATCTTCCGCACCGCGCCGACCAGATCCTTCACATGGCTGATCGACTCGTCCATCAGCTTCTTCTCGTCGGCATTGAGGTTGATCTCGACGACCTTCTCCATGCCACCCTTGCCGAGGATGCACGGCACGCCGACGAAGTAGCCCTTGCCCTTCTGGCCGGGCGCGACGCTGAACTGGTCTTCGCAGTACGCGGCGCAGGGGAGAATGCGCTTCTTGTCCTTGATGATCGCCTCGGCCATCTGGACCGAGCCCGACGCCGGGGCGTAGTAGGCGCTCGTGCCCATGAGCTGGACGATCTCGCCGCCGCCGACCTTCGCCCGCTGGACGCACGCGTCGATCTTCTCCTTCGAGAGGAGCATGTCGATCGGAATGCCGTGCACGCTCGTGAAGCGCGGCAGCGGAACCATGTCGTCGCCGTGACCGCCGAGGAGAAGGGCCTGGATGTCCTCGACCGAGCAGCCAAGCTCCATGGCGAGGAACGCGCGGAAGCGGGCGACATCGAGGCAGCCGGCCTGGCCGAGGATGCGATTCGTCGGGAAGCCAGAGGCCTTCCACGCGGTGTAGACCATCGCGTCGAGCGGATTGCTCACAACGATCATGACCGCGTTCGGCGAGTGCTTCGCAACATTCTCGGCGACCTCGCGCACGATCTTCACATTCGTCTGGATGAGATCGTCGCGGGACATGCCCGGCTTACGGGGCAGGCCGGCGGTGACGATGACGACATCGGAGTCGGCCGTGTCCTTGTAGTCGCTCGTGCCGACGATGTTCGCGTCGAAGCGCTCCATCGGGGCGCAGCAGAAGAGGTCGAGTGCCTTGCCCTTCGCCACGCCGACACGATCGGGAATGTCAAGAAGAACGATGTCGGCGAGTTCCTTGGCGGCGGCCCAGTGGGCGCAGGTCGCGCCGACATTGCCGGCGCCGATGACGGAGAGCTTTGCGCGTCGCATGATGCTGATGACCAGTGTGTGTGAGGGTGCGCCAGCGGCACGCGTCCGACTCGGGCGAACGCCCGGGGAGGCCGCTGGAAGAGGGGAAGATGGTAGCGGGTTTCGACCGACCGCGCATCGCTGGTGAACGACGACGCGGGCCGATTCCCAGCCAATCCCGAGCCAAACCGAAGCCTGTACCATCGACGCCGGAGGTTCTCATGGCTCCTGCACCCGGAATCCGCCTCACCACCCGACTGGATGACGCCTTGCGATCGGCTCTCGCTCCGCTGGCGGCCGCGGCCGCACTCGTCGCTGCGCCCGCCCAGGCATGGGACGCTCCGGTGCACCGGGCGATCACCGAGGTCGCGCTCGCGAAGGCCGCGGAGGCCTCGGGCGCGGCGTGGCTCGCCGAGCCGGCGACGGTCGCGCGAGCGGCGTTCACGGCAACCGAGGCCGATCGATATCGCGGAACAAAGATCGCCTTTCTCGATCACGAGAACGGACCGGAACACTATCTCGATATCGAACTCCTCGGTGCGCACGACCTTTCGCTCGCGACGCTCCCGCCGCTTCGATATGACTTCGTCAACGCCGTCGCCCGCACGAGCCCGCCCCCGCAGCCTTCCGGCGAGCGGCGCGGCGTCACGACACCGCCGAACGCACCGAAGGGCGTCACCGACATTGGCTTCGTTCCCTACGCGATCGCCGAACACTATGCGAAGCTCGTCTCGGCGATGAATACCCTGCGCGTCCTCGAGCGCATCAACGAGGCCGATCGCGCGGAGCAGGTCGCGGCAGCGCGGGCGAGCGTCGTCACGGCGCTCGGTCACCTCAGCCATTTCGTGGCTGACGCGGCCCAGCCGCTGCACACCACGATTCATCATCATGGTTGGGTGGGCGACAATCCGGAAGGCTTCACCGACGATCGGGGATTCCACGCCTACATCGACGGCGCGATCGTGCTCCATCACGCCCTTGACCGCGCTGCGATCGCCGAGGCGACGCCGGCACCGCGCGCGATCGACGCAGCCGAGATCTGGCCGGCGATCCTCGCCCATCTCGAGCGGAGTCACGCTCTCATGCGACCGCTCTATGTCATGCACCGCGACGGGTCGCTTCGCGAGGAGCCCGGCAAGGCGCTGATCCGCGAGCGCCTCGGCGATGCCGCCTCGACGCTTGCCGGGTTCTATCTGCTTGCCTGGCAGGAGAGCGCTCCGCGCGATGAGGCCGACGCCGAACGGCAGGTCGCTGACTTCCGGAAGTACGAGGGCATTCCCTCCCGAAACGAGCCGATTCCGCGACGCGAACCCGTCCCGGCCAAGCGGCCGGGCGACGCGCCATGAGCCCGACGAAGCGCACGCGGCCCGGCGTTCGTCGCGTTTCGGCAACGGAGGCACGCCGCGTACTCCTGCGCCTCCAGGGACTCGCCTCCGAACCGAAGGGCTCGTCGTCGCGGGCGGTGCAGTCGCTCGTCGAGCGGCTCGGCTATGTGCAGATCGACTCGATCAATGTCGTCGAGCGCGCCCATCACCTGATCCTCGGCGCCCGACTCGCGGGGTACCGTCACGAACACCTTCGCCGTCCGCTTGAGACGACCCGGGCACTCTTCGAACATTGGACGCACGACGCCTGTGCGATCCCCACGCGCTGGTTCCCCCACTGGCGTCACCGATTCGCCCAAGCGACGGCCCGCGCCGAGCGAAGCGCGTGGTGGTCGGGTCGCTTCCGCGGCGATCCGCAGATCGTGATGCGTCGCGTGCTCGAGCGCGTTCGAGCGGAGGGGCCGCTGCGCGCCCGCGATTTCGAGCCGCCGGAGGATCATGTCAGCCAGGGCTGGTGGGAGTGGCATCCTGAGAAGGCCGCCCTCGAGCATCTGTGGCGAAGCGGTCGTTTAGCGATCGCCAGGCGCGAGCGATTCGAGAAGGTCTATGACCTCACCGAACGCGTGCTTGCCGAGGCCGACGCCGTCAAGTCCTCCTCCGAGGCGGAGCACTGCGATTGGGCCTGTCGTGCGGCGATCGAGCGCATCGGCATCGGCACGGCGCGCGAGATCGCCGACTTCTTCCGGGCGATACCGCTCGGCGCCGCCCGAAACTGGTGCGCCGCCGCCGTCGCCCGCGGGGAGCTGGTCGAGGTGGAGGTCGAGGAGGCGGTCGAGAAGGAGGTCGAAAAGGGCGCCGGTACCCGCACGCGCTCCTTCGCCCTGCCCGATTGGCAACGGCATGCGGAACCACCCGCCCGATCGGGCGTGACGCTCCTCTGTCCCTTCGATCCCCTCGTCCGCGAGCGGAAGCGCCTCGAGCGGCTCTTCGCCTTCGACTATCGATTCGAGGCCTTCGTGCCCGAGGCGAAGCGCCGCTATGGATATTATGTTTTTCCCATGCTGGCGGGCGACCGGATGGTCGGACGGGCGGATCTCAAGTTCGATCGCGAGCGCGGCGTCCTACTCGTCCGCGGCGCGTGGTGGGAGCCGGGCGTACGGGTGACGCGCCGGCTCGCGTCCGAGCGTGCGAACGCGTTCGACGAGCTTGCCGCGCGCATCGGCGCGGTCCGCGTCGAGTTGCCCGCAAGCGCCTGATGGCGAGCGCGCTCAGCCGCAGGCGCCCCAGGCGCCGAGCAGCACCGCAAGGTCAGCGGCATCGGTGATGCCGTCGCCGTCGAGATCGGCCGCGGATCCGGACCACGCGCCAAGCAGTTGGGCGAGGTCGGCGGCGTCGACCGTGCCGCTTCCGTCCAGATCCGCGGGACAGCTCGGGGGAAGCGACCAGACGATCGTGAGCGTTGGGCGGAGGTGCGAGGTGTCGTCATCCTCCGAGCTTGCGAAGCGTCGGGCGGTGCCTGGCTCCGACTCCTTGCCGAGGAGGATCCATCCATGGTTCGCGGCGGTCCCGGAGACCATCGCCTGGACATCGGCGACGAGTCCAGCGCCGGTCCAGACATGCAGTCCCTCGCCCGGCGAGAGCGTCGTTGCCGATGCGCTGGTGACAAAGTCGCCGCCCTGCGCAGCCCAGCCGACGCCGCCCGCGATGCCGTCGAAGCTCGCATGCGCCCAGGTGCAGTCGCCCGCGAGCGCGGGCATCCCCTGCCCCTCGTTGCCGGTCGGATCGCTCGCGCCCTCGGTCCATGCCTGCGTCACGCGGTGGAGCGACATCGGCGTCGTGCCACCTTGAAATTGAAGACACTCAAGGTGCAGCTCGACCTGTTCGATGTTCGCCCGCGAAGGAATGGCGGTGAGATCGAATCGAAGAAGGGCCCGGCGCCGCTGTCCCTGAAGCCCCTGGAGCGTGCGTCCCGCGAAGAGGAACTGACCGGAACCGTTGGCGAGCGGCGGCGCGATCTGCTCGTAGAGCGTCGCGTCGCGCTCCGCTGGAAGGACCGAGATCTGCGCGTGGAGCGGGGCGGCCGAGAGGAGCAGAAGTACGAGAGCGGTCGTGACGTGTCGCTGATGCATGGTGTTCGTCGCGGCTGTGTGTGATGTGTGGAAGGCGTGTCGTGCGGCGCAGGAATCTCGCTACAGCGAGCGAAGAAAGGCGAGCAGTGCGGCCCGCTCCTCGCGCGACATCGCGATGAAGGCGTCGCGGGATCGCTCGCCCTCGCCGCCATGCCAGAGAATGGCTTCCTCGATGGTGCGGGCGCGGCCGTCGTGCAGGAGTTCGGCGTTGCCGTTCACCGTTTCATGCAGTCCGAGACCCCAAAGCGGAGGCGTCCGCCATTCGCGTCCGCCGGCATCGCCGTCGCGCCGGTCGTCGGCAAGTCCCTCGCCCATATCGTGCAGGAGAAGATCGGTGTATGGCCGAATCGTCGCACCGCGAAAGGCAGCGATCGGCGAGCGTTCTCCCGTGACAAGCTCCGTCCGATGACAGGACGCGCAGCCCGCCGCCGCGAAGAGCTCGCGACCGCGCTCGACGAGCGCTGACCCGCCATCGCGCTGCGCGGGGACCGCGAGCACGCGGCAGTAGTGGGCGATGCGCTCGATCTTGTGCCGGGAAATCTCGGGGCTTCCTCCGGATGCAGCGCTGATCGCGCTCCGCTGTTCGACGCCGTACGCCTCATCGGGCCGCTCGGGACTCGTGATGCCGATGTCGCCGTGGAGCGCAGCAACGACCTGCTCCTCGAGCGAGGGTTGCGATGCCTTCCATCCGAAGCGGCCGATCGCCTCCGTTCCGTCGGGGCGGCGCACGCGGTGGGCTCGCCCCGAGATGCCGTCGCCATCGCGATCCTCTGGATCCTCGAGGGCGATGATCGCGGCGTCGTCGACGGCCTCGAGGAGGCCAAGCCCGATGACCTGCTGGCCGATGCGCATCGAGAGGCGCGCGGGGCCGATCGGACCATAGGCCTCGTCGCGCAGGGCGATTTCCCAGCGGCGCAGCTCGTAGCGCTCGCCGTCTGCATACCGACCTTCGATCAGCCTCGGAGCGATTTCAATGCGGGCTTCGGGAGACACCCCCGGAATCGCCTGATCCTGGATCTGTCCGCCGTACATCGGATGCGGCTTCCCGTCACGATCGAATGGACTCGCGAAGAGGACCATGCCAGCGCCGAGATCGTCGCGATCGCGCGGAGGCCGACCTCGGCCGTCCTCCTGATGACATGCACTGCACGACGCAGCGTTGAAGAGGGGCCCGAGGCCGTCGCGCCCTTCGGCGCTCGCTGGCGCGATGATCCAGTTGTCGCGAAAAAAAGAATTGCCGACGCTGAAGGCGCGCCGCTCCTCGCGGGTCAGGCCGGGCGCCGGCAGGCTGAAGGCGTTCGGACCGCTCGCCTCAACGGTCGCCGGGCCGCCGAGTCGCGATCGCTCGGCGACTTCCCTCGATGTCGAGAGGAACGCCGATGCTGCCGCTGCAAGCAGAAGGATCGCCATCGCGTGGCCACTCATCCCTGCGGCTCCGTGGGAAGCGCCCAGCCGAATGCCCGGCCCGCGCGACCGATCGCCTCGCCGAGCGCTTCAAGCGTCTCGATCGCGAGCTTCATCGCCGCACGCTCCGGCGTTCCGTCCGCGGCCCGGATCCCGGCATCAAAGGGAACGGGCATCGCATCGACGGCGGCAAAGGCCGCGGCCAGGGTGCGCTCAAGTTCCTCCGCAACGCCCGCATCGACGCCGCGCACGACGGCGATGAGCCCCGGACCGCCCGCGCCGCGGAGGACGGCGTCGACGCCGCGGATGTTCGCCCGGAAGTCGACATGCGTCGTGTCGCTGAAGCAACTGTGCTCCTCTTCCTGGTCACGCGTCTCGTAGGGCACCGCGAGTCGCTCGCCGGCCATCTCGAAGCCGACCAGGAGCGCCGGTCCGGTGATCATCGATCGGATCGACGCATCGCCGCCGACCTCGAACCGCTTTCGATAATTTTCGGCACCGGGCTTCCATGCATCGACGAGCTTCGCAAGATGCTCGCAGAGGAGGTCTGTCACCTCGAGCAGATACTCGCGCCGCCGATCGGCATGCTCGCGCTCGCCGTCGACGAAGTCGCGGAAGGAACGCTCGCCCGGTCCGCGCTCCGACCGATCCTGCCCCCAGAGCATGAACTCGATCGCATGCCAGCCGGTGCACACATGCGTCTCGCCTCCGCGCTGGTTGTGCAGCACGAGAACGGCACGACCGAGCGAGGGATACTTCTCGGGATTGCCGACGATGCCGCCGGCCTGAAACGCACCGCCCGAATCGCCGTCGACGAAGTCGATGTAGGCCTCGTCGAGCGGCCACGCGTTGATGAGCGTCTCGATGCCCCCCTGCCGCGTGTCGATCGGCCCGTTGCCGAAGCGAAAGACCTCCGTCCGGCCGTAGATCTCGCGTGCGGCGGTCCACGTCTCGCGGGCGCGGGCGAGCATTGGCTCGCTCGGCGCAGCGCAGAACGCACGGATCGCGGCTCGCATCGATTCCGCAGACTCTAGGGAGGCCCGATACTCCCGTTCGACATGCGCCGCGTACGCACGCGCAGCATCCTCGCGGAGCGATGGAAGCGCTGATGCAACGGGCGTCGCATCACGCGGCGGCGCAGCGCCCGGCTGAGCGAGCATGGGCTTGTCTTCGACGGAAAGGACGGCACAGAGGACGAGTGTCGACAGGAGCATCGCGGGCGGATGCTACGGGGCTGGTGCAGTCGCGCATCGCACGCCGGAACGAAGTCACGCAATCCGCACGCCGCGCTTGCAGAAAGCGAACGCGTCACGCCGAGCGTGTCCGCATGCTCTCTCTTGCCCTTCACGCGATCCTCACCATCGGCTGTCCCGCCGCCCAGTCCGCATCGTCCACTTCGGTCGCCGCATCGCCTGGCACCGCGGACTCCGCCCCGGACTTTGCACGGATTCTCGCCGCTCAGGATGAGGCACGCCGCGCCCTCTACGCCGCGGTCGAGTTCTCGATCGTTTCCGTGACGAGCTACGAGAAGGTCCCGGAAGGCATCGCTCGCGAGGGACGCTGGGCCGTCGCCGATGAGTCGCCCTACATGGGGTACGCGCGGCAGACGGTCGCGAGCGGCATTCTCATCGACGACGAGGGCACGATTCTCTGCTGTCGCACGCCGCTGACGCTTCCTGACGACACCTTCGCCCCGATCGTCGATGTCGAGACCTCGTGGGGCGTTCGCTTCGACGCGGAGCTGATCGCTAGCGAGCCGACGATCAACCTTGCCCTCATCAAGATCAAGCTGAAGGAAGGCGAGAGCTTCGGGGACCTGCGCCCAGCCCGCATCGGTACGACCGCATCGATTCGGCTCGGCGATACGGTCTTCGCCGCAGCGGATCCCTTCGGTGCCTCCCGCACCTTCGCGCCGGGCATCGTCATGGCGCTGCCGACGGCGGCGTGCTATCAGTCCGACCTGACCGGGAGTTTTATCCATTGCAGCATGTCGATCGCCCCCGGCTCGGTGGGCGGCGCTCTCGTCAATACGAAGGGCGAAGTTGTCGGCATGCTCGTGCCGCCGCCGTCGCTCGACCCAAAGGCGAGGCCGCTTCCGCACGCCTATGACACCTTCGTCATGCAGATCGAGACGGCGATCGGGGTAGGCGAAGCCCTGAAGACCAAGCGATCGAACGACTCGCCGTGGCTCGGGTTCTCCGTGCTGGCCGTGGATGAGCTGCGCAAGCGGCTTCGTGATGACGCGCGATTCGACGCCATCATCAAACCTGAACAGGGTCTCTACATCGATGATGTCTACGAACCGAGCCCTGCGTCGAAGGCGGGCGTCCTGCCCGGCGACTTCGTGATCGAGATCGGCATGCGGCCGATTCGCAGCGTCGTTGACTTCCAGCAGTCGCTGTACTACTTCAGCGGAACGAAGGTCCCGATTCGGTTCGTGCGCGACGGCGTCGAGCGCACGCTCGTCGTGCAGATCGAGCGTCGGCCGCCCGATGCCAACCGAAACTGAACGCCACGCTGACGCGCGAGGACGCGGCGTCGCGCGCAAATCCAAACGCAGCGCTCATCGCTCGCGCCATCGGAAGCTCAGCAAGGCTTCGCGCGAGGAAGAGGCGACGCTCATCACCCGAGGCGACAGTGCCGTCTCCCGCGCGAGCGTTCGCGCCGGGTGTTTCCGATTTCGCTTCAGGAGAACGCTTGATGTCCCGTCTGACCCTCGCAGTCAGCAGCGCCGCGTCGCTGCTCATCGCCAATGCCGCACTCGCCCAGGCCTATGTCGAGACCGGCCCGTCCTCGTCGTCCACCCCCTATGTCGTCGTGATGCCGGGCAGCACCGCCGTCACCGACATCGTCTCGATCCTCACCGTCGGCGACATCGTCGATGGCTACCAGCTCCTCGGCATTCCGGACGGCATGGGCGCGTTCCTCGCCGAGAACGGCACGATGCAGCTCTTCGTCAATCACGAATTCACCGCGACGGCGAGCGGCGTCCAGCACGCCCACCAGCCGCGCGGCTTCGCGGGCGGCGCGTTCATCTCGGGCTGGAACGTCGAGAATGCCGACGGTCCGGACTTCCTGAAGGTGAACACCGGCTACGACGCGATCCTCACCTCTGCCGCGATCACCAACGGCAGCGGCGGCTCGCTCTACAACTTCGCCCGCTTCTGCTCGGGCGACATCGCCGACACCACCGCCTACTTCAATAGCGCGAGCGGACTCGGCACGATGAACCGCTTCTATGTCTGCGGCGAGGAGTCGGGCAGCAACGGCCGCATGATCGCGACCGACCTGAACACCGGCGTCGCCTATCAGATGGTTGCCTTCGACCCGTCGCTGGGCGCGTGGGAGAACGGCGTTTCCCGTCCCTACGAGAGCGACACGACCGCGATGATCGGTCTCTCCGACGGTGCCGCGAACCGCGTCTTCCTCTGGGTCGGTCAGAAGCAGGCCTCGGGCAACCCGGCTGAGCAGGCTGGCCTGACCAGCGGCGTTTCCTACGGCATCCAGGTCCAGGTCAACGGCAACAACGTCGCCCAGGAGACCCGCGAGTTCTGCTTCGGCAGCGGATCGCTCGTCACGAGCGGCACCTTCGTGCTCGCCCCGGGCGGCACCGCCGCCGGCACCTCGTTCCTCCGCCCGGAGGACGGCGCGTGGGATCCGGCGAATCCGAACGACTTCTACTTCGTCACCACCGACCGCATGAGCACGACCTCGGGCGGCAATCCGCAGACCCACGCGAGCCGGCTCTACCGTCTTCGCTTCGCGGAGACCGACAATCTGCTCGCTGGCGGCACGATCGAGGCCCTCCTCGACGGCACCGACATCATGGAGATGGGCGACAACCTCGCGGTCTACAACGATCTCCACGGCGGCACCCGCGTCATCATCACCGAGGATCCGGGCAACCACCCGCACTCGGCGAAGACGCTCGTCTACACCGTCGAGAACGACAGCCTTGAGATCATCCTCAAGTCCGATGAGGCCCGTTTCGGCGCGCCCGGCGTTCCGGCGACCGCTCCCTTCAACATCGACGAGGAGCACTCGGGCATCATCGACGCCCGCGAGGTCCTCGGCCTTGGCTGGTTCATCGCCAACACCCAGGCCCACTACGGCCTCGGCAACCCGCTCGTCGAAGGCGGACAGCTCTGGGCGTTCTTCGCTCCGGAAGCGGTCGGCAGCTCGCGCAGCGACCTCTCGACGCCGCTCGACGGCATTGTTGACGCTGAGGATCTCGGCATTCTCCTCGGCGGATGGGGCCTCCCCGGCCGCAGCGATGTGAACCGCGACGGCATCACCGACGCGGCTGACCTCGGTCTCCTCCTCGGTTCGTGGAACGCGAACTGAGTCGGATGCCAGTGGGTTCACGCGACAGACTCTCCTGAAACGCAGCACCGCCGCCCCGGTTCGTCCGGGGCGGCGGTCGTTTTGCGGCGCGAGCGTCTGGTGCGTGGTGGCGGACATGGCTTCAACGCGGCGTTCCGCTCGAGTCAGTCGCGATAGTCCCGATGGCAGTCGCGGCAGGACGCGCGAATGAGGGCAAGCTGTCGCGTGAGGGCTGCGGCGTCGGCCGATCCCGACGCGAGCATCGAGCGGAGGATCTCGCCGCGTTCGAGATTCTCGGCAAGGAGCGTTCGGAAGCGCTCGGGTGCATCGATGCCGTCGATGCGCACCTCGCGGAGATGGGTGATGAGGCGATCGGCCTCCTCGCGAAGCTGGTTGCGATCGCCGTTCCATCCGCCGCTCTCGGCGAAGCGAAGTGCATCGACCGCCTCGTCGACCATGCCCATGGCGGCGGCGACCTTCTCGGTCTCCGGATGCGTCCAGCGCTTCGCGACGGCCGCGAGGACGCTTGGACGGCGCGGTTCTGCGGTGATTGCGACCGCTTCGACGAGATCGGTCATGGTCGGTCCCCGCGCGCCGCCGATGAGGAGCACCTCGCCGGCGTGGGCGACGAGACGGTGCACATGGCGCGGCGTCGTCACCGCAACGCGCTCCCACGATCCGCGGTCGTCGGCGAGCCGCAGCAGCGCACCGTCCGTGACGCTCGCATAGAGGCGACCGTCGAGGACGCACGCCGCCGGCGCGAACCCATTCGCGGGCGAACCGGGCAGCGGCGGAAGCGGACGCCAGGTGCGGGTCGTCGTGTCGAGCGCGAGCGCCTCGACATGGGGACGGTCGAACTCGTCGAAGCCTCCCATCACGACGAGGTCGGTTCCAAGGGCGGCGGCGATGAGGGCGCGGCGACGGAAGGGCTGCTCGATTCGCTCCCACGCTGCCCCGTCGCGGGCGAGGTCCAGGGCGAGTGCGTGATCAAGCCAGATCGGCTCGGAGCCGGCCCCGGCGAGCGACCAACCGCCGACGACGAAGAGCGTGTCGCCGATGACGACGACATCGTGCGATGAGCGCGACTCGGGGAGCGGCGCGAGCGCGGTCCAGATGCCGCGCGTCGGGTCGAAGCTCGCCACTTCGACCAGCGAGTGGTTGTCCGTCGGCTGGCCGGGGGCGTTTCGCGGTTCCATGCCGCCGACGCGGATGATGCGTCCGCGGTGCGAGACGAGGTTCATCCCCTGCACCGAGGGGCCGCCCGGAAGTTCTTCCCAGCGACCGTCAAGGGAGTCGAGTCGGATGCGACTGAAGCGGCCGGAGACGGTCGCGGTGGAGTAGTCGTGCCGCTCGCCGGTGTGGCCGCCGTAGACATAGAGCCAGCCGTCGGCGATCGTCGCGCCGAAGCTCGCCACGGGCCGCGGAAGGGTGCTCACCGCGACACCCGCGGGGACCGTTTCGGATTGCGAAGCGGGCGGTGTCGCATCGCCAGGCAGGTCGACGACGAGCGTCGCGTATCGGCGCACCTGCGTGTAGGGCTTGCCGTCGACTTCACCCGTTGCGTCGATCCAGTGCCGTGCCCAGGCCGCGTACCGCCCCGGCGGGAGCGGCTCGGTTCGACCGGAGGCGTCCGTCATGATCTCGCGCTCCTCGCCGCGCTCGGTGACGAGCATGAGCGGAGCGTTCGGCAACGGCTTGCCCTCGACGCGCAGCTCGAGGGCCATGGGCGACGCCGCGGCGGAGCTCGCGTCGGCAGGTGCGGCGAGTCGCACCGGCAGCAGTTCGACCGTGCGCGGCTCGCTCTTCACGGCATCTGCGGCGAAGGGGTCGCCAACGATCGTCTTCGGGAAGTAGACCAGCCGATGGGCTGGGCCGTTACCGCGCTGCATGATCCCGAGATCCACTTCGCCAACGATGAGTCGCGGGCCGCTTCCGGGGAGGGCGACGGGGTGCGAGTCGGCCGTCGTGTCCTTCGAAGGCGCCGCGAGTGGGAGTCGCCGCCCGCTGCGATCGATGATCTCGTAGGTGCCGCTCGCGAGGAGCCCCAAGCTCACCTCACCATCGGGTTCGAGGGTCTCGCTCATGATGAGCGCAGCCGTCGCTCCGGAACGATCCGGGATGAGGAACGGGAAGTGGGCGAGTGTCGAGAGGGTGGTCGCCGCCGCGGCGAGCGTGGCGACGAACGCGCTCCGCCAGCGGAGGGTGGAGGCGACGACGGGGGTGG
>VYLE01000368.1_pt1 | contig 29748 bp, 26 predicted proteins | sample 5114391 | NCBI WGS metagenome assembly VYLE01 (sample SAMN12291771, study PRJNA351875) | freshwater metagenome | isolation source: freshwater lake | place: USA: Michigan, Kent Lake | collected 2013-08-15
CCGCCGCCCCCTCCGCCCTGCGCGCCCGCGCCGAACTGGCCGCCGTCCTCTCCGCCCGCCTCGGTGGCCGTCTCCTGCCGTCCGACCTGCTCGACCACCTCGCCGCCATCGGCGCACCCGAACGCCCCGGGCTCGACCACTTCTCCGCCGCCTTCCGCCGCGCGGGCTATTCCGTCTCCCTCGACCAGGACCCCGATCTCGCCACTCTCCCAGCTTTGGCCGAGATGCAGACGGGCCAACTCCTCCTCATCCTGTCGCGCCATGCCGACCGGATCACGATCTACGATCCCACCACCCCCGACCGCTCTGCCGACATCCCGCTCAAGGACTTCACCCCCCATTTCGGCGGCTGGCTGCTCCGCGTCCGCCTTCCCTTTGCCGATGTGGCCGCCCGCCACGCCGAACCCGGCGAAGAACCGCATTGGTTCTGGTCCGAATTCCGCCACCACCGCCGCGCCTTCGCCGAAGTCGCCGCCGCCTCGCTCACCGCCAATCTTCTGGCCACCGCCGTCGCCCTTTACGCGCTGCAGATCTACGACCGCGTCATCCCGAACCAATCCGAACCGACGCTCTGGGTCCTAACCCTCGGCGCACTTCTGGCCATCGCCTTCGACGCCGCCCTCCGCATCGCCCGCGCCTCTCTGATGGACAATGCAGGCCGCCGCATCGAAACCGCCGTGCAGGACAGGCTGATGACCCGCCTCCTCAATCTGCGCCCGGCCCCCGGACAGCGTCAGCCCAGCCAGATCTTCGCCGCCATGCGCGATTTCGGCTCGGTCCGCGAATTCTTCACCGCCGCCACCATTGGCACCTTGGCCGATCTGCCCTTCCTCGTCATCTTCCTCGCCCTTGTGGCGATGATCGGCGGCAACCTCGTCTGGGTCCTCATCCTCGGCGGGGTGCTGATGGTCGTTCCGGGACTACTGCTGCAAAAGCGCATGATCGCCATCACACAGGCGGGGCAGGGGGCCAATATCCGCGCCGCCCGCCTGCTGTTCGAAGCGGTGTTCGAACAGGAAACCGTCGCCACCCTGCGCGGGCAGGATCGCTTCATCCGGCTTTGGAACGAACTTGTCACCCTTTCCGCCCTCCGCGCCTCGGACCAGCGCCGCCTGACGACCCTCCTCTCCGCGTGGGCGCAGGGCGTTCAACAGGCCACGGGCATCGCCGCCATCCTGATCGGCACCTATCTCGTCTTCGCGGGCAGCTTCACGGTGGGCACCATCATCGCCGTCTCGCTCCTCACCGCCCGCACCCTCGGCCCGCTGTCGCAACTCTCCTCCACGCTGGCCCGCTGGTCGCAAGTCCGCGCCGCGCTGACGGCCCTCGACGCCATCGCCACGGCCCCCCAGACCGAAGACCCCGCCCGCCGCTACCTGCGCCGCGAAACCCTGACGGGCCGCTACGATCTGCGCGACCTCACCTTCCGCTACAGCCCCGACGCCTCTCCCGTCCTCGACATTCCCGCCCTCGCCATCCCGGCCGGGCAGCACGCGGCGATCCTCGGCGCCAATGGGTCGGGCAAATCCACCCTCCTGCGCTGCCTCGCGGGCCTTGCCGATCTCAGCCATGGCCGCATCCAGATCGACGGGGCCGACATGGGCCAGATCCACCCCCGCGACCTGCGCCGCAACATCGGCTATCTCGGGCAAGAGGTGCGCCTCTTCTCCGGCACCCTGCGCGAAAACCTCGTGCTCTCCGATCTCGAACCCGACGATGACCGCCTCTTCGCCGCGCTCGATTTCGCGGGGCTCGGCGCCTTCCTGCGCGGCCATCCCCGTGGTCTCGATCTGGAAATCCGCGAGATGGGCGAAGGCCTCTCCTTCGGTCAGCGCCAATCGATCGGCTGGGCCCGGCTCTGGCTGCAGGATCCGCGCATCGTCCTCCTCGACGAACCGACCGCCGCATTAGACCAGACGCTCGAATCCACCCTCGTCTCGCGGCTCGGCCCGTGGCTGCAGGGCCGCACCGCGCTCGTCGCCACGCACCGCCTGCCCATCCTCGGCCTCACCTCCCGCACCCTCATCCTGCAGAACGGCCGCCTCGCGGTGGATGGCCCGCGCGAGGCCGTCCTCGCCCATCTCGCGCGGGGCACCTCATGACGCTCTCCACCTTCGATCCGCCGCTCGACACCCGCGCCCGCACGCCCTCGCGCATCATCCGCCTGATCGCGGTCACCGTCGCCGCCTTCCTGCTCTGGGCCGCCTTCGCTTGGGTCGAGGAGATCGTCCGCGCCCCCGGCCAGATCGTCCCCTCCTCGCGCCCGCAGATCATCCAGAACCTCGAAGGTGGCATCCTCGCTGCGCTCCACGTTGCCGAAGGCGACACGGTCGAGGCAGGCCAGACCCTCGCCCAACTGCACGGCACCCAGTATCAGGCCACGGTCGATGACCTGACCGACCAGATCGCCGCGCTCGACATCCGCCGCCTGCGCCTTCAGGCCGAATTCGACGGACAGGACAGCTTTACCACCCCGCCAGACCTCGCCGCCCGCGTCCCCGATATCCTCGCCTCGGAACAGGCCCTGCTCGCCGCGCGCCTATCCGATCTCACCTCGCGCCGGGCAGGCGCGCAGGCCGTGCTGGATCAGGCGCTGGAAGAAGAAGACATGATCCGCCGCATGGCCGATCAGGGCCTCGCCCCGGAAATCGAACGCACCCGCGCCGAAAAGGCCCGCGCCGATGCTCAATCGCGTCTGGACGACATCGAAACGCAGGCCCGTCTGGAACGCGCCGATGCCTTCGCCACCACGGAAGGAGAACTCGCCTCGCTGCGCCAGCGCCTTCGCCTGTCTCAGGATCAACTGGCCCGCACCACGCTCACCGCGCCCATGCGCGGGGTGGTCAACCGCATCGCCGTCACCACCATCGGCGGCGTCGTCCGGCCCGGCGAGGAAATCCTTCAGATCATTCCGCTCGACTCCGGCCTCTTCATCGAGGCGCGCGTCAGGCCCGCCGACATCGCCGCCCTGCGCGAAGGCCAGCGCGCGACGGTCAAGCTGTCGGCCTATGATTACACGATCTGGGGCACCCTGCCCGCCACGGTGACCTTTGTCTCAGCGGACACCTTCCGCGACGAAACCACCCGCGAGGCAGAGCCGCATTATCGCGTCACGCTGCGGGTGGACCTGACCGAATTGACCGAACGTCAGCAAACCCTCGCCATCCGCCCCGGCATGCAGGCGGAGGTAGAGTTTCAGACAGGTGGCAAAACCATCCTGCGCTACCTGACCCGCCCCCTCTGGCGCGGGTCAGAAGCCTTGCGCGAACGCTGATCAGGCCAGCGCCGCTTTCGCCCGCCGCCGCATCACCAGCGCCCCCAGACCCAGCGCCGACAGCATCAAGGGCAGCGTGCCGCCGATCGGGACGGGTGTCGGATTCCTCTCTGCCAGACGCAGACTCGCGTCGAGCTGGCCGATCTGCTGCGTTACGAATTTCGTTCCCGCGAAAGGCCCAATCGTCTCGGTCTGCACGACGGTTCCAGTCGGATTCCCGTTCAGGTATCGCAAGAGGGTGCCATTCCGAAACTGGAAGTCCGTCAGTCCGTTGGCCTCCCAGATCCATTGGTACCAATAGGTTAACCCGGACCCAGTGCCCGGAGCCGATGTGCTTACCGATTTCCCCTGACCTGAGATCGTCATGTACAGCGTGGAACCGACGACAGCTCCTTGGGTCAACCCGTTTGGCAAGGGCTCAAGATCGGCGTTATCAAGCGTTATCGAAAAATAGTATGTTTGCCCGGCCTGAGGGTTGTCGACCAACCCACCACCAAGAGCGAATAACCCATCCACCGTCGCCGCCTGCGCACCTGTTGCCAGCAGCATCACTGCCGCCACTGCCCTCATTATCTTTATCATTTTTTCCTCACTCGCCCCTCTCCCGCCTTTAGCATGACAGAGGGCAATCCAACCCTGCAACATCTATTAAGATGAATTACGTAATGTATGGGCGCAAAATGGGGGAAATCCCCCAAACCCCGTGAAGATGCGACGCAGTCGCACTGCGCACATGTTTTCCACAGGTTTTTCCACACCCCCCCACGGGCAAGATCGCGCCTCTCACGCCCGAATCGTGAAGCCCCGCGCGATGTGGTTGCGCACGAACCAGATCATCCCCACACCGGGAATCAGCGACACCACCGTCATCGCCATGACCAGCCCGATATCCGTCTGAAAGGTGAACAGCGCGTTGATCGCCATGGTGATCGGCTTGCCCGCCGTCACCGTCAGGATGCGCGCAAACACCACCTCCACCCATGAAAAGACGAAACAGAAGAACGCCGCCACCCCGATCCCTGGCGCAATCGCCGGGATCAGCCGCTTGACCATGAACCCCGGCAGGGAATGCCCATCAAGGAAGGCCGTCTCGTCAAACTCCCTCGGCACCGCGCGGATGAAGCTTTCCAAAATCCAGATCGCGATGGGCAGGTTGAACAGGCAATGCACCAGAGCAATCCCTAAGGGCCGGTTCACCAGCCCCATCTGCGCGAACAGGATGAAAATCGGCAGCGACAGAACCACCGGCGGCGTCACCCGGAAGGCCAGCATCAGGAACAGGAAATGCCGGTCCCCCACGAACCGATACCGCGCCAGCGCATAGGCCGCAGGCAATCCCGCCGCCAGACAAAGCCCCACATTCAGCAGCACATAGGTCAGCGAATTGAAGATCGACTCCACCAGCACCGGGTCCGCCGCGATGTTGCGATAGTTGATCAGGCTCCACTCACCCTCCACCATCCCGTCCCGCGGCAGGGTGGACATGAAGCTCAACGCAAAGGTCTGCACCAAGGGCAGCAGAATGAACAACGTCAACGCCGCGAACACCGCGCCACGCAGGATCAGCGCCCTCATGCCCCCTCCTCCTGCCGCGACAGGCCCGCGATGCGGACAAAGGTCCAGACCACCGTGATCACGATCAGGAAATACACCATCGACCGCGCCGCCGCCGACCCATAGCTGAACCCCTTGATCTCTTCCCCAAGGTCGATGGCCAGAAAATGCGTGGCCATGTCTGGCCCGCCCGCATTGATGGTGAAGGCCTCGGTGTAAATCATGAAACTGTCGACGAACCGCAGCAGCAGCACGATCCCCATCGGCGCCGCGATGCGTGGCACCTCAATATGCCGGAACACCGCCCAGCGCGACGCCCCGTCGATGGCCGCCGCCCGATAGTACTCCGCCGATATCCCCGACAGCCCCGCATAGGCAAGGATCACCACCAGCCCCAGCCAGTGCCACGTATCCATCACCACCAGCAGCAGCCACGTCTGCCACGCTGTGAACTTCCAGTCGAACACCACCCCCGCCGCCGTCAGCGCCTGCCCCACGATCCCCGTCGCAGGGTCGATCAGCCCCAGCCACATCATCCCGATCATGTTCCACGGCACGACCAGCGGCAGCGCCACCAGCATCAGCACCAGCACCGCCCCCCGCGTCCCCCGCAGCAGCAGCGCAATCCCCACCCCCAACGGCACCTGCACCGACAGGACCAAAGCGGAAAACATCAGGCTCCGCAGCAGGCTCTCATGGAACCGGGATGAGGTGACGATCTCCTCATACCACTCCACCCCCACCCAATGCACATCGGCCAGAGAAAAGATGTCGTGCAGCGCATAGTTGAACACCGCGATCAGCGGCAGCACGCCCACGAAGGCCATCACCGCCGCCGCAGGCAGCATCAACAGCCACGCCCCGTTCCGCATCCCCGCGCCCCCGCCCATTCCCCCCTGATAACCGCACGTTCGGCACGCCCGTGCAACGCCGCAGAATGGCGGCCTACGACTTATGTCTCATTCCCCCGCGCCTTGCCTTGCCGCCCGCGCTCCCGCTTTACTTGAATGACCATCCCCCACCGACGGAGGGACACCAAAAGGGAGGATCAACCATGTGCCAGGTCTTCGCGGGGCAAGACCCCACCCGTTACGAAAGCATAACCCGACGCCTGCGCCTGAACGGCCAAAGCACCAGCATCCGGCTGGAACGCGCGTTCTGGGAAATCATTGATGACATCGCTACGACGGAAGGGACCACCACCCCCGCCTTCGTATCCAAGCTGCACTCCGAAGTGCTGGAACAACGTGGTGAACCGGAAAACTTCACCTCGCTCCTGCGCTGCGCCTGCCTCATCCACATGGACGCCCGCGCCGCCGCCCGCAGCGCCCACGCCCTCGCGGCCGAGTGAAAATCAAAGCGTAGTATAGACCTACTACCCGCCCCCGCCGGATCGATTCCACACTTCTCCTCAGGACAGTCCAGCAAGACCTGACGGAGGAAGACGGTGGCGAAGGCCATACACAGCATGATCCGCGTGCTCGACGAGGCACGCTCAGTGTCGTTCTACGATCAGGCCTTCGGGCTCAAGGTCGCGGATCGGCTCGATTTCGACAGTTTCACCCTGATTTACCTCTCGAATCCGGAAACCGGCTTCGAACTGGAACTCACGGTCAACAAGGGCCGGACAGAGCCCTACAACCTCGGCGATGGCTACGGCCACCTCGCCTTTTCCGTTACCGATCTCGATGCCGAACATGCCCGCCTCACCGCGGCTGGCCTCGCCCCGCGCAAGCTGGTGGATTTCGCCCCCGGCGGCACGGTGATCGCCCGCTTCTTCTTCATCGCCGATCCTGATGGCTACCAGATCGAGGTGCTGCAAAGGGCCGGTCGCTACCTCTGAACCAAATCGGGCACAGGCGGCAGGAGGAGCCGCCCGCGCCCGCACCGCAAAACGTCATGCTCAGGGAGGAGACAATGACACAACCACTGAAAAGCCGGGGCCTGACGCGCCGCCAGCTGCTGTCGCGCTCGGTCGCGGCAGGGGCCAGCCTTGTCGTCGGCGCGGGCTTCGTCGCATCCGGCAATGCCGCTTGGGCGATGGAAACCACCGCAATCAAACCGGAATCGATGGCCACGCTCATCCAGATGGCGCGGGACATCTACCCCCACGATCAGGTCGCCGACCAGTTCTACGCTGTCGCCGTCAAAGGCTATGACAGCGCCGAGAACGCCGAAAAGGTCGAGGCAGGCATCGCCGAACTCAACGCCGCGGCCGTTGCCGCAGGCCATGCCGATTACCTGTCGATCGGCTGGGAAGAAGACCGCGTCGCCGTCCTGAAGGCCATCGAAGGCGGGGCCTTCTTCCAGACGGTCCGCGCGGGCCTCGTGACCGGCCTCTACAACCAGAAGGACCTCTGGCCGATCTTCGGCTACGAGGGCGAAAGCTTCTCGCTCGGCGGCTACATCGAGCGCGGCTTCGACGACATCAACTGGCTGTAAGGGGAGGCGGACCAATGGTTGCGAAATTCGACCTGAACGACGACTCCGTTGTCGTCATCATCGGCACCGGCGCGGGCGGCGGTGTTCTGGCCAACGAACTGGCGCAGAAAGGCGTCAAGGTCGTGGCCCTCGAAGCGGGGGGTCGCTACCTCCCCGAGGATTACATCAACGACGAATGGGAAAGCTTCACCCAGCTTGCTTGGCTCGACGCCCGCACCACCAGCGGCACATGGCGCGTGGCCAAGGACTTCGGCGGACTTCCGGCATGGATCGTCAAGGCTGTCGGCGGCACCACCACCCACTGGGCGGGCGCCTCGATCCGCTTCCAGGACCATGAATGGAAGGCGCTCACCACCTATGGCGCGGTCGAAGGGGCCTCGCTCCTCGACTGGCCGATCGACGCCGCCGAAATGGCGCCGTGGTACGAAAAGGCCGAAACCAAGCTGGGTGTGACGCGCACGGGCGACCGCGCCGGTCTGCCGGGCAACAACAACTACAAGGTCTTCGAAAAGGGCGCACAGGCGCTGGGCTATAAGGAAGTCCACACCGGGCGCATGGCCATCAACTCGACCGATTACGATGGCCGCATGGCCTGCCAGCAGACCGGTTTCTGCTTTCAGGGCTGCAAATGGGGCGCGAAATGGTCCGCCGCCTATACCGACATCCCGGCGGGCGAAGCGACGGGCAACCTCGAAGTGCGCGAACGCGCCCATGTCGCCCGCATCCTTCACAATGACGAAGGCAAGGCGACTGGGGTCGAATACTTCGACAAGGACGGCAACCTGCAATTCCAAGCAGCGCGCATCGTCTGCGTGGCGGGCAACAGCTTCGAATCGCCCCGCCTCCTCCTGAACTCCGCCTCCAGCATGTTCCCGAACGGGCTCGCGAACTCTTCCGATCAGGTCGGCCGCAACTACATGCGCCACACCACCGGATCGGTCTACGCGATCTTCGACAAGCCAGTGCGCATGTGGCGCGGCACCACCATGGCCGGCATCATTCAGGATGAGTCGCGCCATGATCCGTCGCGAGGCTTCGTCGGCGGGTACGAACTGGAAACCCTCGCCCTCGGCCTTCCTTTCATGGCGGCCTTCCTCAACCCCGGTGCATGGGGCCGCGGCTTCACCACCGCGCTCGACCATTACGAAAACATGGCGGGCATGTGGATCGTGGGCGAGGACATGCCGCAGGCCACCAACCGCGTCACCCTTTCGGATGCGACAGACCAGTATGGGCTGAAGGTGGCGAATGTGCATTTCGACGATCACCCCAATGACGTCGCCATGCGCAACCACGCCTTCAAGCAGGGCGTGGCGATCTACGAGGCGGTCGGGGCCACCCGCGCCTTCCCGACGCCGCCCTATCCCAGCACGCACAACCTCGGCACCAACCGCATGTCGGAAAAGCCCGAGGATGGCGTCGTCAACAAATGGGGTCAGACCCACGATGTGGCGAACCTCTTCATCTCGGACGGGTCGCAATTCACCACGGGCGCTGCAGAAAACCCGACGCTGACGATCGTCGCGCTTGCCATCCGGCAGGCCGACCACATCGCCCGCGAAATGTCGGCGGGCAACATCTGACAGCCGACCGAACAAAGGAAAGGGCGGCCCCGCAAAGGGCCGCCCTTTTCCGTCGCCTCATCTCCGCCGCGTGCTTTCGATGATCCAGTCCGATCCGGCATAGCCGATGACATGGACCAGTACCTCGCGCCGCTCCTCGTCCACCGTGAAGGCGATCACCGCTTTCCTTCCCGCCGGGACCGCCCGCAGCCCCGCCGCGATCTCCGATCTTAGGCTGCCTTTCAGCGGCGTCTCGGCCAGCCGCATCACCGCCGCCTCGATCTCGCGCAATTTCCGCTCGGCTGCCTCGGGCCCGGCATAGCGCGCGATCATCTCGGCGATGGCCGTCAGATCATCCGCCACCGCCGGATGCAGCCGGACGCGAAAACTCATTCTGCCTGCGTCTTGCCGATACGCGCGCGCGCCGCCGCAAAGCCCTGTGCCGCGTCCACATAATCCGCCCTTGCCGTCTGCATCCGCGACCGGATCTCGTCAGACATCGCCTCCAGCGCGACCGACCGTTCTTCCTCGTCGCGGATCATCTGCTCCAGCGCCGCCGCCACCGCCGCACTTTGCGAGGCGAATACCCCTTCCGCGACCTTCTCGGTCAGAAAGCTGTGGTGTCGGTCGGTGAAGCTCAGGGTCGTTTTGACGGTCATGTGCGCGCCTCCGGTATGACTTAGTAATCTACGTCGCACCCCGCAGTCCCGCAACGGCCCACTTATCGCATGGTTAACACATCCCACCCCACCGTGCGCTGCGTGCCCACAGTTTGCTGCACAAAAGGCGGCACAACATCCGGCACAGCCCTTGCCGTGGTTACCCCGGCCGTCGCTTCACGCTGGCGGTGACGTAATTGCACGACAGATCCCGCGCCGACAGCGACCACGACCAGCTTATAGGGTTGAAAACCATGCCCTTTTTGTCCACTGGCTCCAGCCCCGCCTTGCGGATCAGATCATAGAGCTCGTCCGGCGTGATGAACTTCGCCCAATCATGCGTTCCCTTCGGCAACCAGCGCATCACATACTCCGCCCCGATGATCGCCATGACAAAACTCTTCGGGTTCCTGTTCAGCGTGGAACAGACCATCAACCCGTTGTCTTTCAACAACATCTGGCAGGCCGTCAAATAGGCCTGTGGGTCCGAAACATGCTCCACCACTTCCATATTGAGAACGACATCGAATCGTTCCCCCGCTTCGGCCAGCGCCTCTGCCGTGGTATGCCGATAATCGATCTCCAGCCCCGACTGCGCCGCATGGACCTGCGCCACCGGAATGTTCCGCGCCGCCGCATCCGCCCCCACGACCGTTGCCCCCAACCGCGCCATGGGTTCCGACAACAACCCGCCCCCGCAGCCGATATCCAGCAATCTCAATCCCTTGAAGGGCATCGGCCGTGTCAGATCCCGGTCGAATTCCGCTGCGATCTGGGCTGTGATGTAATCCAATCGGCAGGGATTCAGCATGTGCAGCGGCTTGAACTTCCCGTTCGGGTCCCACCATTCCGCTGCCATCGCCTCGAATTTTGCCACTTCGGCGGGGTCTACCGTGGTCGTTACCATCTGCCGTCCTCTTCTTTAACTTTGGCGCAAGCTTTTTAGGCGTTATATAGGGCGTCGATGGACCAGAGATCAGGCCAAAAGCGCGCAGTCGAATTCCTCTACCCGCCGATCGACCCCTTCGATCAGCGGATCATCGACATGCGTGATGGTCACCGCATCTATGTCGAACAATGCGGCAATCCAGACGGCATCCCCGTCGTCGTCCTGCATGGCGGCCCGGGCGGCGGGTGCAGCCCCGCCATGCGCCGCTACTTCGATCCCTCCGCCTTCCGCGTGATCCTCTTCGATCAACGCGGATGTGGCCGCTCCCGCCCCCATGCCAGCGTGCTGCAGAACACCACATGGCACCTCGTCAACGATATCGAGGTGATCCGAAAGGAACTCGGCATCTCGCGCTGGATCTGCTTCGGCGGCAGCTGGGGCGCCACCCTCGCCCTCGTCTATGCCATCACCTATCCCGACCGCGTGGCCCACATGGTCCTGCGCGGCGTGTTCCTGATGACGCGGGCAGAGCTTGACTGGTTCTACGGCGGCGGGGCAGGGGCCTTCTTCCCCGAACTCTGGTCACGTTTCGTTAACGCTATTCCGCAGGACGAACGCGGCGACCTGATCGCCGCCTATCACCGCCGCCTCTTCTCCGGCAATGTGATGGAAGAGACGCGCTTCGGTCGCATCTGGGCGAACTGGGAAAACGCGCTGGCCTCCATCCACAACGACGGCCCCTTGGGGGAAAGCCCCGCCGAATATGCCCGCGCCTTCGCGCGCCTCGAAAACCACTACTTCCACAATGGCGGTTTCCTTGAGGAAGACGGCTGGATCCTCCGCGAACGCGCAAGGATCAAAAACATCCCCGCCACCATCATCCAAGGCCGCTACGACATGATCTGCCCCCCCGTCTCGGCGTGGAAGCTCGCCCAAGGCTGGGAGTCCTGCGACCTGCGGATCATCCCCTTCGCGGGTCACGCCCTCTCAGAACCCGGCATCAGCGAAGGCCTTGTCCGCGCGATGGACGGCCTTCGCCGCCCCTGATCCCCCGCCGGACCAAAGCCCTTGCAGACTCGCCCCCCGGCGCGTATATGCCCTTGCAACAGCGGTGTCGGGGTCCAAACCCGGCCCCACCGAACCTGACACGCGGGCCGCTGAGCCCGCTTTTTTGTTTCCATCGGAACCCGAATGACCGACCTGATCGCCAAGACCGCCATCGACCGCCGCCTCGCGGCCATCGTCGGCCCCGTCATCGAAGGGCTGGGCTTCGAACTCGTCCGCATTCGCCTGATGGGCGGCAAAACCCGCATCCTGCAGATCATGGCCGACCGTCCCGAAGGCGGGATCGAAGTGGACGATTGCGCCGCCATCTCCACCGCCGTCTCCGCCGTGCTCGATGTCGAAGACCCGATCGAAGAGAATTACGTCCTCGAAGTCTCCTCCCCCGGCATCGACCGCCCGCTGACCCGGCTCAAGGATTTCGACATGTGGGTCGATTACGAAGCCCGCATCGAGACGACCGAACTCATCGACGGTCGCCGCCGCTTCAAGGGTACGCTGCAAGGCACCGAAGGCGACGAGGTGCTGATTGAAATCGAAGAGGGCGGCGAAGCCCTCACCATCGGCCTGAAATTCGACTGGCTGTCGGATGCCAAGCTGATCCTGACCGACGACCTGATCGCCGAGATGCTGCGTCAACGCAAAGCCTCTGGCGTGATCGACGAATCGAAATTCACCGACATCGAAGAATTCGAAGGCGAAGAGGGGGGCGACACCGCCCCCGACGCGTCTGACACCAAACACTGACCTCGGGAGGCCACCATGGCAATCACCTCTGCGAACCAGCTTGAACTCCTGCAAACGGCCGAGGCCGTGGCGCGGGAAAAGATGATCGATCCCGATCTCGTCATTCAGGCGATGGAGGAATCGCTCGCCCGCGCGGCCAAGTCCCGCTACGGCAGCGACCTCGACATCCGCGTGAAGATCGACCGCAAGACGGGCCGCGCCACCTTCGCCCGCATCCGCACTGTGGTGGAAGATGAGGCCGTGGAAAACCACCACGCCCAACTGACCGTCAAGCAGGCCAAGGCCTACAAGGCCGACGCCGCCGTGGGCGACGAAATCATCGATGAAGTGCCCCCCGTCGATCTGGGCCGTATCGCCGCGCAATCGGCCAAGCAGGTCATCCTGCAAAAGGTGCGCGAAGCCGAACGCGACCGTCAGTTTGAAGAATTCAAGGACCGCAAGGGGTCCATCATCAACGGCGTGGTCAAGCGCGAAGAATACGGCAACCTCATCGTCGATATCGGCCGGGGCGAAGCCATTCTCCGCCGCAACGAAAAGATCGGCCGCGAAGCCTATCGCCCGAACGACCGCATCCGCTGCTACATCAAGGATGTCCGGCGCGAGGCGCGGGGTCCGCAGGTCTTCCTGTCGCGGACCGACCCGCAATTCATGGCCGAACTCTTCAAGATGGAAGTGCCCGAAATCTACGACGGGATCATCGAAATCAAGGCCGTCGCCCGCGACCCCGGCTCGCGCGCCAAGATCGCCGTCATCTCCTATGACAACTCCATCGACCCCGTGGGGGCCTGCGTCGGTATGCGCGGCAGCCGCGTGCAGGCCGTGGTGAACGAACTGCAGGGCGAAAAGATCGACATCATCCCGTGGAATCAGGATCAGGCAACCTTCCTCGTCAACGCGCTGCAGCCTGCCGAAGTCTCCAAGGTCGTGATCGACGAAGAGGCCGGCAAGATCGAAGTCGTGGTCCCCGATGAACAGCTTTCGCTCGCCATCGGTCGCCGTGGCCAGAACGTCCGCCTCGCCAGCCAACTCACCGGTCTCGACATCGACATCATGACCGAGGCCGAGGAATCGCAGCGCCGTCAGGCCGAATTCGCCGAACGCACCAAGCTCTTCATGGACACGCTCGATGTCGATGAGATGATGGCGCAGCTTCTCGTCTCCGAAGGGTTCACCAACCTCGAAGAAGTGGCCTATGTGGACGTGGACGAACTCCTCTCCATCGACGGCTTTGACGAGGATACGGCTGCCGAACTGCAGGCGCGCGCCCGCGACTTCCTCGAAGAGCAAAACCGCAAGGCGCTGGAAAACGCCCGCGCCATGGGCGTGGAAGACAGCCTCATTGATTTCGAAGGGCTCACCCCCCAGATGATCGAGGCGCTGGCCCATGACGGCATCAAGACGCTGGAAGACTTCGCCACCTGCGCCGACTGGGAACTCGCCGGCGGCTGGACGACGGAAAACGGCCAACGCAAGAAGGACGAAGGCGTTCTCGAAAAGTTTGAAATGTCGCTTGAGGAGGCGCAGCATCTGATCATGACCGCACGCGTCATGCTGGGCTGGGTCGATCCGACGGAACTTGAAACCGCCGAGGTCGCCGACGCCGAAGAGGAGGCCGAGGCCTGATCCCAGGTCTCGGACAACAGCAGCCATGGCGCGGGGCGGGCGGCAGACAGATCAGGACGAACCGGAACGCAAATGCATCGTTTCCGGTGAAAGCCAGCCGAAGGCCGGCCTGATCCGTTTCGTCATCGGCCCCGACGCGATGGTCGTGCCCGATGTTCTGGCCCGCCTTCCGGGGCGTGGCATTTACGTGGCGGCAGAACGGGCCGCCATTGACAAGGCGGCCGCAAAGGGTCTTTTCTCCCGCGCGGCACGCCAGCCGGTGAAGGCACCCGACGCCCTGTCGGACCTGATCGAGGCGCAGCTGCTGCGCCGGGTGGTCGACTTTCTGTCGATGGCCCGCAAGGCAGGCGAAGCTGTCACCGGCTATGAAAAGGTGAAGGACTGGCTGGAAAAGGGGCAGGCTGCTGTTCTTCTTCAGGCCAGCGACGGATCGGAACGCGGCAAGACCAAGCTGCACCCGCCGCAAGGGAAAGACAGCTTCATAGGCTGCCTTTCCTCGGGGGAATTGGGTTTGGCTTTCGGACGTGAACGTGCCATACACGCCGCGCTTGCGGCTGGTGGACTCGAACGACGTGTTGTAGAGGAAGCGGCAAGGCTCGCGGGCCTGCGCGGGCATATCGGCGGAATTTCCGCCGGAGAGGAAACGAAGACGGCATGAGCGATACTGACGGCAAGAAACCCCTCGGCTTGGGTGGCGGCGCGCGTGGACCCGGACAGGTGAAGCAAAGCTTCAGCCACGGCCGCACCAAGAGCGTGGCGGTGGAGGTCAAGCGCAAGCGCGTGGTGGTCCCCACGAAACCCGGCACCCCGGGAGCGACCGGTGGTGCCTCGGGCACGGCCACCCATCTCGGCGATCCGTCCAAACGTCCCGCAGGCATCACCGATGCCGAAATGGAACGGCGTCTCGCCGCCCTGCGTGCCGCCAAGGCGCGTGAGCAGGAAGACGCGGTCCGCCGCGCCGAGGAAGAGAAGGCGCGCGAAGAAGATCGCCAGCGCCGCCGCGAAGAGTTGGAAGCCAAGGAACGCGAAGAACGCGAACGCGAAGCCGCGCTCCGTGCCAAGGCCGAAGAAGAAGAACGCGCTGCCCGCGCCGCGGAAGAGGCGAAAATCGCCGCTGCCGCTGCCCGCAAGGCGGATGTTCTGGGCACCCGGCCAAAGGCCGCCCCTGCCCCCGAGGCACCCGTCGCCGCCAAGGCAGCACCCGCCGCCCCGGCTGAAGACACCACCCGTGGCGGTGCCGCACCCCGCGCGCCTCTTGCCCCGCGCAAGTCCGAACGTGAACGCGACGAACGCGCCACCGACCGCGACCGCGGCAAGGTAAAAGGCGACGAAGGTCGCCGCGCCGGCAAGCTGACGCTGTCCGACGCCATCTCGGATGAAGGCGGGCGTCAGCGCTCGCTCGCCGCGATGAAGCGGAAACAGGAAAAGGCCCGCCAAAAGGCGATGGGCTTCGGCCAGAAGGCCGAAAAGCAGGTGCGCGACGTGCAGCTGCCCGAAACCATCGTTGTGTCGGAACTTGCCAACCGGATGGCCGAACGCGCCGCCGATGTGGTCAAGGCGCTGATGAAGATGGGCATGATGGTCACCATGAACCAGACCATCGATGCCGACACCGCCGAACTGGTGATCGAAGAATTCGGCCACAAGGCCGTCCGCGTGTCGGACAGCGACGTAGAACAGGCCATCGAAACGGTCGCCGACCGCTCCGAAGACCTGCGCTCGCGCCCGCCGATCGTTACGATCATGGGCCATGTCGACCACGGCAAGACCTCGCTCCTCGACGCCATCCGCAAGGCCAATGTCGTCTCGGGCGAAGCGGGCGGGATCACCCAGCATATCGGGGCCTATCAGGTCACGACGCCGAACGGCTCGCTGGTCTCCTTCCTCGACACGCCCGGTCACGCTGCCTTCACCTCCATGCGCGCCCGTGGCGCGCAGGTGACGGATATCGTGGTGCTGGTCGTCGCCGCCGATGACGCGGTCATGCCGCAGACGATCGAGGCGATCAACCACGCCAAGGCGGCCAAGGTGCCGATGATCGTGGCGATCAACAAGTGCGACAAGCCCGACGCGAACCCGCAAAAGGTCCGCACCGACCTGCTCCAGCATGAAGTCGTTGTCGAACAGATGTCCGGCGAAGTGCAGGATGTCGAGGTTTCGGCCAAGACGGGCAAAGGCTTGGACAACCTGCTCGAGGCCATCGCGCTTCAGGCGGAACTCCTTGAACTCCGGGCCAACCCGAACCGCGCCGCTTCTGGCGCTGTCATCGAAGCCAAGCTGGATGTCGGTCGCGGCCCTGTCGCCACCGTTCTCGTGCAGAACGGCACGCTCAAGAAGGGCGACATCTTCGTTGTCGGCGAAAAGTGGGGCAAGGTCCGCGCGCTCATCAACGACAAGGGCGAAACCGTCCCCGAAGCGGGTCCCTCCGTCCCGGTCGAAGTGCTGGGTCTGAACGGCACACCCGAAGCGGGTGACGTGCTGAACGTCGTCGAAACCGAAGCGCAGGCCCGTGAAATCGCCGACTACCGCGAAAAGGCGGCCAAGGACAAACGCGCCGCTGCTGGTGCTGCGACCACGCTGGAACAGCTTATGGCCAAGGCCAAGGCCGATCTGGACGTGTCCGAACTGCCGGTTCTGGTCAAGGCCGACGTGCAGGGTTCTGCCGAGGCGATCATCCAAGCCCTCGAAAAGGTCGGCAACGACGAGGTGCGCGTCCGCGTCCTGCACTACGGCGTCGGTGCCATCACCGATTCCGACGTCGGCCTTGCCGAGGCGTCCAAGGCCCCGATCATCGGCTTCAACGTCCGCGCCAATGCCACCGCCCGCAACTCTGCACAGCAGAAGGGTGTCGAAATCCGCTACTACTCGATCATCTACGACCTGATCGACGACATCAAGAAAGCTGCCTCCGGTCTTCTCAAGGCCGAAGTGCGCGAAAACTTCATCGGCTACGCCCGTATCCAAGAAGTCTTCCGCATCACCGGCGTGGGCAATGTCGCGGGCTGCCTCGTCACCGAAGGCGTCGCCCGTCGCTCGGCCGGCGTGCGTCTGCTGCGCGACAACGTGGTCATCCACGAAGGCACGCTCAAGACGCTCAAGCGCTTTAAGGACGAGGTCAAGGAAGTCCAGTCCGGTCAGGAATGCGGCATGGCCTTCGAACGCTATGATGATGTCCGCGCGGGCGACGTCATCGAAATCTTCGAACGCGAGGAAGTCCAGCGCACGCTGGCCTGATCGCACTCCCCAAAAATCGAAAGAGCCGGACCGCAAGGCCCGGCTCTTTTCTTTTACTCCAGGACAGCGCCCGTCAGGCGGCGCGCAACTGGGCCACGGGATACCCGACAAAGGTCTTCTCATCGACCTTCACCACGATCTTCCCATCCGCCAGCTGACCCACCACGATTCCCTGAACGGAAACGCAGCTGCCCAGCGTGATCGTTCTCAACATGCTCTAGCTCCTCCCCGAGCTGTCAATGAACAAACGTTAATGCAGATCAATGGTAAGGCCAGCGAAAATCGCACAACCTAGGGTTATCTTGTGGATAAGTGCGACCGAAAAGAATCAGAGCCAATCCCGAAGTATGGGTATCAAAGGCACATCGGCTGGGGGCATCGGGTAATCTTTAAGGTTCTGCGCCCTCACCCAAGCCAGATTCTGCCCTTCGCGCCCCTGCACGATGCCCTGCCATTTGCGGCAGGCGAAGAGCGGCATCAGCAGGTGGAACCCCTCATAGCTGTGGCTGGCAAAGGTCAGCGGGGCCAGACAACTTGCCCATGTGTCGATGCCCAACTCTTCCTTCAACTCGCGGATCAACGCCACCTCTGGCGTCTCGCCCGGTTCGACCTTGCCGCCCGGAAACTCCCACAACCCGGCCAAGGACTTGCCCTCGGGCCGCTGCGCCAGCAGCACCCGCCCCTCGACATCGATCAGGGCGACCGCCGAAACGAGGACGATCTTCACGATCGGTAATCCGCGTTGATCTCCACATAGCGGTTGGTCAAATCACAGGTCCAGACCGACCGCTTGCCACGGCCAACGCCCAGATCGACCCCGATCACCAACTCCTCGCCCAGCATATAGGCCGCGCCGTCCTCTTCCCGATAGTCCGGGTTGCGCCAGCCCTTCTCGGCCACAAGGATATCGCCGAACCGGATGGTCAGCCGATCCCGATCCGCCTCTGCCCCCGATTTGCCGACGGCGGCGACGATCCGGCCCCAGTTCGGGTCCTGCCCCGCGATGGCCGTCTTCACCAGCGGCGAATTGGCCACCGCGAAAGCCACCTTCGCGGCATCCGACTCATCCTTCGCCCCCGTCACGCGGATTTCCACGAACTTCGTAGCCCCCTCGCCATCACGGATCACCTGATGGGCAAGGGTCATCATCACGCCCCGCAGCGCCGCCTCAAAGGCCTTCGCCACCGGACCCTTCACCTCTGCCGCTGCCGACCGCCCCGTCGCCGCCACCAGCAGCGTGTCCGAGGTCGATGTATCGCTGTCCACAGTGATGGAATTGAAGGTCGCATCCACATTCCGCGACAGCATCTTCTGCAGGGCCGCCGCCGAAATCTTTGCATCGGTAAAGATATAGACCAGCATCGTCGCCATATCGGGCGCGATCATCCCCGACCCCTTGGCGATCCCGGCAATGCGAATCTCTCCGCCTTCGCCCTGTACCACCGCCGCCGCGCCCTTGGGGAAGGTGTCCGTCGTCATCATCGCATGGGCCGCCATCTCGATGGCGTCTTCACGCAGATCCGCCACCAGATCGGAGATCTTCGCCGTGATCTTCTCATAGGGCAGCGGCTCGCCGATCACCCCGGTGGAGGACGAAAACACCCGGCTCCCCGGGATGCCCAACGCCTCGGCCACACCGCCCGTCACCGCCACCACGGCCGCGTCCCCCACCTTCCCGGTGAAGGCGTTGGAATTTCCGGAATTTACGATAATTGCCGCGCCCGCGCCCGCAGGCACCTTCATCGCAAGCTTCGCCTGACAGTCCCGCACACAGCCCGACCGCGTCGATGACCGCGTAAACACCCCTGCCATCGCCGTATCCGGCGCCAGCCGCACAAGCATCACATCCTTGCGGTTCTGATAGCGCACCCCCGCCTCGACGGCGGCGAACTCCACCCCCGCGATCACCGGCAGCGCGGGGAACCCGTCCTTGGGCGCCAGCGGCGACACCGCTTTCGCCTTCTTCGCCGGGACGGCGGCCACCGCCGCCCCGATCTCTTCACCCATGATCCGGGCCTTGAGCTTTCGGACCTTCTTCTTCAGCGTCTTCGCTTCGGATTTCCAATCTGTCTTCGCCATCGGCCCGTCTCCCGGTTACTTGTCCAGCAGAGTTGCATCCCGGATCAGGGCCGGGTCAAGCCCCTCGCCGGGCCGCGCGATCTCGGCCGCGCCGGTCAACTCGGTCAGCTTGGCCTCCACCGCCACCTGTTCGATCTCGGCGGCCAGTTCGTCGCGCACCTCGTCGATCGTCGGCTTCGCCGCGTCGCGCACTTCGTTCACCTTGATCAGATGCCAGCCGAAATCGGTCTGCACCGGTGCGGTCACCGTGCCCGGCGTCGCCGCGACCACGGCCTCTTCGAAGGGCGCCACCATCATGCCCAGCCCGAACCAGCCCAGATCGCCGCCATTCACCGCCGACCCTGTGTCGCTGGAATTGGCCTTGGCCAACTCGCCGAAATCCGCGCCGCCATCGATCTGCGCCTTCAACTCGTTCGCCTTCTCCTCGGTATCCACAAGGATGTGCTGGGCCGAATACTCCTTCGCCGCCGGGGCATTGGCGTATTTCTCTTCATAGGCCGCCTGCAGCGCCGCATCGGTCACCGCTTCCTGCACCACCGCTTGCAGCGCCTTGCCCGCCAGATAGCTGCGCCGATCCGTCTTCATCCACAGCTCGTCGCGCTTGGTGGTCGTCTCGGCGACCGATTGCTCCAACGCGGTCTGCTGGATGGCCTGATCGATCAGCCCCTTGAACAGCATGTCATCCGGCAGCGCCTGATACTGCGCCGGCAGTTTCTCGCGCAGGATGATCAACTCGCCCAGCGTGATGTCGGTCCCGTTCACCGTGGCCACCACGGTATCCGCCGTCGCGGCCTCGTCCTGCGCCAGCACAGGCACGGCCAGCCCGCAGGTCATCACCAACCCGGCCAGAACGCCCCCCAGGGCTCTGCCATGTTTCGCCATATCACCTTCTCCTGATCGGGCCGCTTGCCTAAGCGACGTTGACTATACCCGGCCTCTCCCTTATTTCGCGGGGGTCGCGTGCGACGGGGCCGCCGGGCCACTTGGCTCTTCTATGGAAGGCGTTGGGGGCGGGCAAGGCCACAGCCTCACACGATGATGTCAGGTAGGCGGAGAAAACATGCTGGGTCTCGGAACACTTGCGAAGAAGGTCTTCGGAACGCCGAATGACCGCAAGGTAAAGTCGGTTCGCCCGCTGGTCGCGAAGATCAACGCGCTAGAGCCTGAATTCGCCGCCCTCAGCGACGATGGCATCAAGGCCAAGACCGCCGAATTCCAAAAGCGCGTGCAGGAAGGCGGCGAAAGCCTTGACGCGATCCTGCCCGAAGCCTTTGCCAACTGCCGCGAAGGGGCCAAGCGCGCGCTCGGCCTGCGCGCCTTTGACGTGCAGCTGAAGGGCGGCATCTTCCTGCATCAGGGCAACATCTCGGAAATGAAGACGGGCGAGGGCAAAACCCTCATGGCCACCTTCCCCGCCTATCTCAACGCCCTCACCGGGAAGGGCGTCCATGTCGTCACCGTCAACGACTACCTCGCCAAGCGCGATGCCGAATGGATGGGCAAGGTCTATGCCCAGCTCGGCCTGACCTGCGGCGTGGTCTATCCCTACCAGCCCGATGTCGAAAAGCGCGCCGCCTACCGTTGCGACATCACCTATGCCACGAACAACGAACTGGGCTTCGATTACCTCCGCGACAACATGAAGATGTCGATCGAAGACATGTCCCAGCGCGGCCATTTCTTCGCAATCGTCGACGAGGTGGACAGCATCCTGATCGACGAGGCACGCACCCCCCTCATCATCTCCGGCCCCTCGCAGGATCGCAGCGATCTTTACCAAAAGGTGGACCGCCTTATCCCCCTCCTGCGGGAAGAGGATTTCAAGATCGACGAAAAGACCCGCTCGGTCACCTACACCGAAGACGGCAACGAACATATCGAAAAGCTGCTGCAAGAGGCGGGCCTTCTGCCCGAAGGCCAGTCGCTCTACGATCCCGAAAGCACCTCGCTCGTCCATCACGTGACGCAGGCGCTCAAGGCGCACAAGCTCTTCCACAAGGATCAGCAATACATCGTCCGCGACGGCGAGGTGATGCTGATCGACGAATTCACCGGCCGAATGATGCGTGGCCGTCGCCTTTCCGAAGGCCTTCATCAGGCGATCGAGGCGAAGGAACGCGTCTCGATCCAACCCGAAAACGTCACGCTCGCCAGCGTGACCTTCCAGAACTACTTCCGCCTCTATGACAAGCTTTCGGGCATGACCGGCACTGCCCAGACCGAGGCCGAAGAATTCATGGAAATCTACGGTCTCGGTGTGGTCGAAGTGCCTACGAACCGTCCCGTCGCCCGGATCGACGAACACGATCAGGTCTACCGCACCGCCAAGGAAAAATACCAAGGCATCGTCGTGGCGATCAAAGAGGCCCACACCAAGGGCCAGCCCATGCTGGTGGGCACGACCTCCATCGAAAAGTCGGAAATCCTGTCGTCCATGCTGAAACAGGATGGCATCGTCCACAACGTCCTGAACGCCCGCCACCACGAACAAGAAGCCAAGATCGTTGCCGATGCGGGCCGTTTCGGGGCCGTCACCATCGCCACCAACATGGCCGGTCGCGGCACCGACATTCAGCTTGGCGGCAATGTCGAGATGCAGGTGATGGAGGCCATCGCCGCCGACCCCCACCTCCACCCCGACGAGGTGCGCGCCCGCATCGAAGCGGAACATGCCGAAGAAAAGGCCAAGGTCATCGCCGCAGGCGGCCTTTACGTCCTTGGCACCGAACGCCACGAATCCCGCCGCATCGACAACCAGTTGCGCGGCCGCTCGGGCCGTCAGGGCGACCCGGGGCGGTCCTCCTTCTTCCTGTCGCTTGAAGACGATCTGATGCGCATCTTCGGGTCTGACCGTCTTGAATCCGTCCTGTCCAAGCTGGGCATGAAGGAAGGCGAAGCGATCGTTCACCCTTGGGTCAACAAGTCGCTGGAACGCGCGCAGGCCAAGGTCGAAGGCCGCAACTTCGACATCCGCAAACAGCTTCTGAAATTCGACGACGTCATGAACGATCAGCGCAAGGCCATCTTCGGCCAGCGGCTGGAGATCATGCAGACGCAGGAAATCGGCGACATCGCCAATGATATGCGCCTGCAGGTCATCGAGGATCTCGTCGATTTCTACATGCCGCCCAAGACCTATTCCGATCAATGGGATGCCGCCGGTCTGGCCGCTGCGGTGAAGGACAAGCTCAACCTTGACCTGCCCGTCGAAGAATGGGCCGCCGAGGAAGGCGTCGATCAGGACGCCATGCGCGAACGCCTGACCGAAAAATCCGATGCGATGATGGCCGAGAAACTGGCCGCCTTCGGCCCCGACACGATGCGCAATATCGAAAAGCAGGTCCTTCTGCAGGCCATCGACGCCAAATGGCGCGAACACCTGCTGAAACTGGAACATCTCCGCTCCGTCGTGGGCTTCCGCGGCTATGCCCAGCGCGACCCGCTGTCGGAATTCAAGAACGAGGCCTTCACCCTCTTCGAAACCATGCTCAACTCGCTGCGTCAGGACGTGTCGCAGAAGCTTTCACTCATCCGCCCGATGACGAAGGAAGAGCAGGACGCCATGATGCAGCAGATCCTCGCCCAGCAGCGCACGGCACAGACGACGGCCGATGCGGCCAAGGTCGCCGCTCCCGCCGCCGCCGCCGCTGCGGTTCCCGTCGCGGCCGAGGCTGCCGCAACGGCAAGTGCCGCGCGTCCCGGCTTTGTCGAAGCGGATCGCAGCACCTGGGGCAACCCCTCGCGCAACGATCCCTGCCCCTGCGGTTCGGGTCAGCGCTACAAACATTGCCACGGCGCAAACGACTGAACCTTCGGTCGTTTCCGTTCTTGCCACAATCCTGCCTTCGGCTGGCCGATTTCGGCTGCCATCAGGCATCCTGTATAGGTGCGGCAGGAGTACGACATGGAACGCAAGAGCAATCTGGGGATGATCGCGGCAACGGTGGTCCTCGCTCTCGGGGCCGGGCAATATCTGCAAACGTCGACGGCGCAATCCGCCGCCTCTCAGACTCCTATCCCCAAGGCCGACCCGCCGCCGCCCCTGCGCCTCGCCGCCGGAACACCGCTTACCGCCTATGACCCGCAGCCGATCCCCGTCATGGTCAAGGCCGATCCCCCGCCTGCACCGGCCCCCGCCGTGCTGCCGGAACCCGCTCCCGTGGCCAAGGCCCCCGATTGCCCCGTCACCCTCGATGCCTTCGCCGCCGACGGGGCCATCCTGTCGCTCAGCCTGACCGCGCCCTGCCGCGCCGATCAGGGCTTCGTCCTGCGCCATGGCGGCATCGCCGTGACCTACGCCACGAATGCCGCAGGCTCCTTCTTCCTCGACCTCCCCGCGCTTGATGCGGCGGGCGAGGTGTCGCTCCGCTTTGCCGACGGCACCGAAACCGCCACCGCCGCGCCCCTGCCCGACATGGCCGATCACCAGCGCCTTGCCCTGCAATGGCTTGATGGCGACAGCTTCACCCTCTCGGGCGCCGGCGCCGTCACCACGCTGGGCACAAAGGCCACGGTCCTCCCGATGTATGCCCAGATCATCACCCTGCCCGCGCCCGACGCCGCCCACAGCGTCGAGGCCCCGGTCACCCCCCTGACCTGCGGGCGCGAAATGATGGCACTTGCCGTCTATTCCGAAGCAGGAAACCTCACCCTGTCCGACCTCTCCGTCGCCATGCCGGACTGCGACGCCGAGGGTGGTTTTGTGGTCTTGAATAATCCCGTCCCCGACATGAAACTCGCCGCCCAGAACTAGGGTCAGGCGGGGGTTCATGCGTCTAGGATTGTGCCGCGTGGCGATCTTCGCCGCGCTTCTGTTGCCAGTGACCGCCCAAGCGCAGGATGTCACCCTGACAGCCCGCGACGGCGGCCTTTCCCTGACGGGCACCCTGCAGGGCTGGGACGGAGAATTCTACCGCATCGACTCCTCTTACGGCCTTCTCACCGTCGATGGGCAAGGCGTCATCTGCGAAGGCCCCGGCTGCCCCGATCTGACCGCCCCCCGCATCCCCGTCCGCATCGTGGGCGAATCCGATCCCGGCCAAAGCCTGATCCCGCCCCTCGTCGCGGCCTTCGCCGCCTCCCGTGGCCTTGACCATGCCGTCACCGATGGCATCGCCCGCCTGACCGATCCCACCACGGGCCAGATCCTTGCCGAATTTTCCTTCACCCCCCTGCCGCAGGATCGCGCCCGCGCCGAACTCATGGCAGGCCGCGCAGAACTGATCCTCTCCGCTGGCACCGAACCCGATCTCGGCTTCCGGCCCCTTGCGCTTGATGCGCTTGTCCCCATCGCCGCTGCCGACAATCCGGTGGCACAGATATCCTCCTCCGATCTTGCGCGCGTGCTGGCGGGCGAAGTGGCGAATTGGGCCGCAATCGGCGGTCCCGACATGCCCCTCGTCCTGCACGGCCTTGGCCCCGAAAGCGGCCTGCAGCGCGCCTTGGCCGAACGGCTTGGCCGTGACATCGCCGCGACCGAGGTGCATCCCGATCTCTCCACCCTCGCTGCCGCCGTTGCGCGCGATCCTTGGGCGCTGGCCGTCACGGGCCGCGCCATGGCGGGCAAGGCCCGCATCCTCACCCTGACCGACAGTTGCGGCTTCCCCCTCCTGCCCAACGCTTTGGCGGTGAAGGCCGAGGATTACCCCCTCGCGCTGCCCCTCCACCTCCTGACCCCACGCCGCCGCCTGCCGCTCATGGCGCGGGAATTCCTTGAATTCCTCACCCTGCCGCAGGCCCAGACGGTGATCGCCGCCGCCGGTTACGTCGACCGCGACCCCGAACGCCAGCCGATGACAGCCGATGGTCTGCGCCTCATCAACGCAATTCAGGGCGCGGGCGAGGAAACCACGCTCAACGACCTGAAACGCCTCGTCGACGTGATGGATGGGGCCGACCGCCTCTCCCTCACCTTCCGGTTCGAAGACGGCTCCAGCACCCTCGACGCCCATTCCCAAGGCAACCTCGCTGATCTGGCCCGCCTGCTGCAATCGGGCGGCTTCCGGGGTGAATCCCTCATCCTCGCCGGGTTCTCCGATGGTTCCGGCGCCGCCTCCGCCAACCTTGCCCTGTCCGAAGACCGCGCCACCGCCGTCCTCGCCGCCCTCACCGCAGCCGCACCAGACTTGCCTCCCGACCGTCTGCCCGTCGTCTTGGCCTTCGGCGAGGCGCTGCCGATGGCCTGTGACGAAACCGCCGCCGGCCGCCGTCTCAACCGCCGCGTCGAACTCTGGCTGCGCCCCGATTTCCTTAGATCAGACGCTCCGACCGCAGACTGACCTCGCGGCTTTTCCCGATGATCAGATGGTCATGCAGCGTGATGCCCAGCACGCCGCAAGCCTCCGCAATCTTGCGGGTCATCTCGATATCCGCAGCCGACGGCGTGGGGTCCCCCGATGGATGATTATGCACAAGGATCAGTGCCGAAGATCCCAGTTCCAGCGCCCGCCGCACCACCTCGCGCTGATAGACGGGCACATGGTCCACCGTCCCCTGCGCCTGTTCCTCATCCGCGATCAGCACATTCTTGCGGTCCAGAAACAGGATGCGGAAATGCTCTCGCTCCGCATGGGCCATCACCGTGTGGCAATAGTCCAAAAGCGCCGTCCACGAGGAAAGCACAGGCCGCTGGATCACCCGCGACCGCGCCATCTTCTGCGCCACCGCCTCCATCAGTTTCAACTCCAGCACCACCGCAGGCCCGACCCCATGCACCTGCGCCAGACGCGCGGGCGAGGCCGCCACCACCCGCGCCAGATCGCCGAAAGCATCGATCAACCGCCGCGCCAAGGGCTTCACATCCTGCCGCGGGATGGCGCGGAACAGGATCATCTCCAGCAATTCATACTCCTGCACGCCCTGCCCGTCGCTTTCCATGAACCGGGCGCGCAGCCGCTGGCGATGATCAGCAATATAGCTGGGCAGCCGCCCCCCAGCCGAAACCGGCGCGGCCATGACCGCCTCATCCTCATCCCCGGCGGGGAAGAGGGGCAGGGTCTCCTCTCGGAAATGGGATGCGTTTCTCATGCGCGCATCATCGCGCGAAGCCGTAAACAGCCGCTTAACGCCAAGCCGCACAGGGAAGGGGCCCACCCAACCGGGCAGGCCCCATCCCCATCAGCTCTTCATCCCGTCCCAAAAGCCCTTCACCTTGGAAAAGAAGCTTTTTCCTTCGGGGTTGTTCTCTTCGCTCAGCTTTTCAAACTCGATCAGCAATTCGCGCTGCCGTGCCGTCAGGTTCACCGGGGTTTCCACCGCCAGTTCCAGCACCATGTCGCCGCTGCCGCCCCCGCGCAGCGCGGGCATGCCCTTGGCACGCAGCCGCAACTGCTTGCCCGTCTGCGCGCCCACAGGCACTTTCACGCGGCTGCGCCCGCCATCGATCGTGGGCACCTCCACCTCGCCGCCCAGCGCCGCCGTGGTGATGCTGATCGGCACGCGGCAGAACAGATGCACCCCGTCGCGCTGAAAGATCGGATGCTCCCGCACCTCGATGAAGATATACAGATCGCCCGAAGGCCCGCCGCGCAGACCCGCCTCGCCCTCTCCGGCCAGCCGGATGCGCGTGCCCGTCTCCACCCCGGCGGGGATGTTCACCGACAGCGCGCGCTCCTTTTCCACCCGCCCCGCGCCTCCGCAGGACCGGCAGGGATTCTTCACGATCTGGCCCATGCCATTGCAGGTGGGGCAGGTGCGTTCCACGGTGAAAAAGCCCTGCTGCGCCCGCACCTTGCCCATGCCCGAACAGGTCGGGCAGGTGACAGGCTCCGCGCCCCCCTCTGCCCCGGTTCCGCGGCAGGTGTCGCAGGACACCGACGTGGGCACGTTGATCGTCTTCTGAACGCCCTGAAAGGCCTCTTCCAAAGACACCCGCAGGTTATAGCGCAGGTCCGATCCGCGCTGCGCGCGCGACCGACCGCCGCTGCCACCCCGGCCACCCATGAAATCGCCGAACAGATCCTCGAACACATCCGAAAAGGCGCTGGCGAAATCGGCATTCCCGCCGCCGCCGAACCCCTGCGGCCCGCGCCCACCGCCACCGCCGCCTTCAAAGGCTGCATGGCCAAAGCGGTCATAGGCCGCCTTGCGATCGGCGTCCTTTAGAACGTCATAGGCCTCGTTCACTTCCTTGAACTGCGCCTCGGCATTCGGGTTGTCGGCATTGCGGTCGGGATGAAGCTCTTTCGCCTTCTGGCGATAGGCTTTCTTAAGCTCGTCCGCCGAAGCGCCGCGCGTCACACCGAGGACATCGTAATAATCACGTTTTGCCATTCGGGACAAAACCCCCTCTCAGAACCGGGTGGGGGCGGCTCGTTCCCGAACCGCCCCCTCTTCCGATTCACGCGGTGTCACTTCCGCTTGTTTTCGCCCAAATCCTCGAAGTCGGCATCGACGATGTCGTCATCCACCGGCCGAGGTGCATCCTCGTCCTTGCCGTCGGCTTCTGACTGGCTGGCCTTGTAGATCGCCTCGCCCAGCTTCATCGCGGCCTCGGTCAGGTTCTGGATCGCACCCTTGATCTTGCCCGCATCCTCGCCCTTTAGCGCGTCTTCAAGCGGAGACATGGCAAATTCGATGGCTTCCACCGTGGACGGATCGACCTTGTCGCCATGTTCGGCCAAGGACTTCTTGGTCGAATGCAACAGGCTCTCGCCCTGGTTCTTGGTTTCCACCAATTCCTTGCGGGCGCGGTCCGCCTCGGCATTCGCCTCGGCATCCTTGATCATCTTCTCGATGTCGTCGTCCGACAGACCGCCCGACGCCTGAATGGTGATCTGCTGCGACTTGCCGGTGCCCTTGTCCTTCGCCGAAACGGACACGATGCCGTTCGCGTCGATGTCGAAGGTCACCTCGATCTGCGGCATGCCACGCGGCGCCGGGGGGATGTTCTCAAGGTTGAACTGACCCAGCATCTTGTTGTCGGCCGCCATCTCGCGCTCGCCCTGGAACACCCGGATCGTCACGGCGTTCTGGTTGTCCTCGGCGGTTGAGAAGATCTGGCTCTTCTTCGTCGGGATCGTCGTGTTGCGGTCGATCAGGCGGGTGAACACGCCACCCAGCGTCTCGATGCCCAGCGACAGCGGCGTCACGTCCAGCAGCACGACGTCCTTCACGTCACCCTGCAGAACGCCCGCCTGAATCGCGGCCCCGGCGGCCACGACTTCATCCGGGTTCACGCCCTTGTGGGGTTCCTTGCCGAAGAACTTGGTGACCTCTTCGATCACCCGCGGCATCCGCGTCATCCCGCCGACCAGAACCACCTCGTCGATATCCGACGTGGACAGACCCGCATCCTTCAACGCCGCCGCGCAGGGCTTCATCGACTTCTTGATCAGGTCATCGACCAGCGATTCCAGCTTCGCGCGCGTCAGCTTCACCACAAGGTGCAGCGGCTGCCCGGTGTTCTTGTCCATCGAAATGAACGGCTGGTTGATCTCGGTCTGCTGGCTGGAGGACAGCTCGATCTTCGCCTTTTCCGCCGCTTCCTTCAGGCGCTGCAGCGCCATCTTGTCCAGCGTCAGGTCGACGCCGTGCTCCTTCTTGAACTCGTCGGCAAGGTAGGTGACGATCCGCATGTCGAAGTCTTCACCGCCAAGGAACGTGTCCCCATTGGTGGATTTCACTTCGAACAGGCCGTCGTCGATCTCAAGGATCGTGATGTCGAAGGTGCCGCCGCCAAGGTCATAGACCGCGATCGTGCGGGTTTCCTTCTTGTCCAGACCGTAGGCCAGCGCGGCCGCCGTCGGTTCGTTGATGATCCGCAGCACTTCCAGACCGGCGATCTTGCCCGCATCCTTGGTCGCCTGACGCTGCGCGTCGTTGAAATAGGCAGGCACCGTAATCACAGCCTGCGTCACCGTCTCGCCCAGATAGGACTCAGCGGTTTCCTTCATCTTCTGCAGGATGAAGGCCGAGATTTGCGACGGCGAATACTTCTCGCCCCGCACCTCGACCCAGGCGTCGCCATTGCCGCCATTCACCACCTTGTAGGGGATGTTCTTCTGATCCTTCGTCACCGCCGGATCGTCATGCCGGCGCCCGATCAGGCGCTTCACGGCAAAGACGGTGTTGGCGGCATTTGTCACGGCCTGCCGCTTTGCCGGCTGACCCACCAGTCGTTCGCTTTCGGTGAAGGCGACGATCGAGGGCGTGGTGCGCGCCCCTTCCGAGTTTTCGATGATCCGGGGCTGCGACCCATCCATGATGGCGACGCAAGAATTCGTGGTCCCGAGGTCAATCCCGATGACTTTGGCCATGATGTGCTACCTCTTCATTCGGCGATGTTAGGGGGCTGGACCCTGGCAAGGCATCCGGCCCCGATCCCAATGGCAACCGGGGCGGGCGGCCAGCCCGTCACGCGGTGTCCGGCTGTATATAAGGGGGGGTGAGGGGGGCTGCAAGCGCCGCAAACGGTGGAATTTAGGCAGATGACAGGGACCGGACCGATGATCGAACCACAGGAAATCCGCGGCTGCCTGCACTGGCCGGGCCTGCTCGACGCCTATGCGCAGCAGACGCTGGTGGCCGATCTGCGCGCCGTCGTCGCCGCTGCGCCGCTGATGTCGCCCGTCACGCCGGGCGGCCGCCCCATGTCGGTGCGGATGACGGCGGCGGGCCGTCTCG
>VYLE01000369.1_pt1 | contig 29746 bp, 25 predicted proteins | sample 5114391 | NCBI WGS metagenome assembly VYLE01 (sample SAMN12291771, study PRJNA351875) | freshwater metagenome | isolation source: freshwater lake | place: USA: Michigan, Kent Lake | collected 2013-08-15
TGAGGCAACGACCGCGTGACGCTGCGGCGCTCGCCGCGCTGGCCTCGGCACGACGCGCCGACGGCGACCCGCACGGCGCCTGGCCGCTGGTGCAGCGTGCCCTCACGTTGGCGCACACGATGCCGTCGCTGCTACTCACGGCGGCCCAGGTGCGCCATGCACTGGGCGATACCACCGGCGCCAGGCAGTGGCTGGCGAAGGCCGAAAAGGTGCGTCCCGGACATCGGTTGCAGCAGATCCAGCTGGCCTTCGCGCACCTGCTCGACGGCGCGCGCGCGCCGGGGTGGGAGGCGTTCGAGGCGCGCGGGTTGCCGGAACGGCCGGCCCATGGGCGCGACTGGCGCGGCGAACCCTTGGCGGGTCAGTCCATCGCCGTGGTCATGGAACAGGGGCTGGGCGACCTCTTCCACTTCGTGCGCTATGTGCGACGACTGGAGGCGGCGGGACCCTCGCGCGTGGTGCTAGAGTGCCCGCCGACGGCGGTCGATCTCCTGGTGGCGAGCGGGTTCGATGCCGTACCAACGGGCACACTGCCCGCCACCGATTGGGCCGTACCGCTCCTGTCGCTGCCGTTGCGGCTGGGGAGCGATACGGACACCGCGGCCGATCTGGTGCCGTACCTTGGCACCGGAACCGCATCCGCGCCGATCGTTCGCCCTCTGCAAGTAACTGCCGCGCCGCGCGTCGGCCTGGTGGCGCGGGGCAACCCGGCGTTTCTCGCCACCCGCCTTCGCGACCTCGACGACGAGCACGTCGAGCAGCTCCTGGCGATTCCCGACGTGCAGTGGGTGTGGCTCCAGCACGGACAGCCCGTCCCGGCTGCTGCGACGCCCGCCCGGCCGGTGGAGCTCCCGCCGTTGGATGGGGACTGGCTGCAGACCGCCCGCCTCATCGCCTCACTCGATGCCGTGGTGTCGGTGGATACCGCCGTGGCCCATCTGGCGGGTGCCATGGGCATTCCGGTGTACATCCTCGTGCCGCACGCCCCCGACTGGCGCTGGGGGCTGGAACGGACCGACTGTGCATGGTATCCGTCGGTCACGCTGGTGCGGCAACCGGCACCACTGGATTGGGCGGGTGCCGTGACCACGCTGCGGCGGCACTTGGCTCCCCGGCAGCCAGTCGGGTGATACGGAGCGGCAGAATCTGCCGCTTTAGTGCCGGTTCTTTCGTGCCGCGGAACTGGCACACAGAATGTAAGATATTGAAATATAATGGCTTAAGTCAGGCACGATAGTTGCTATCGTGCGCGGTGATGCCGTTCTCGACCGCTGACCACCATACCTGCGACCCGGTGACCCATGCCTGATCCCGCCGCTCCGCCACGAGGACGGGTGTCGCTTGTCATGGCGACCTTCCGCCGCACGCACTGCCTGGCGGAGACCGTACGGCAGCTCTTGGATGCGCAGACGCGTCCACCGCACGAACTCATCGTGGTGAACAATGACGCCGCCCCCGGCGCCGAGGCGGCGGTTCGTGCGGTGCTTCCTGCAGATACGCGACTGCGCGTGGTGACCTGTGCCACCGGCAAACAAGGGGCGAGCCGCAATCTCGGTCTCACGCTCGCCACCGGGGAGTACGTGGCGTTCGTGGACGACGACGACGACTACGCGCCCACTTATGTGGAGGCGCTGGCGGACGCCTTGGACCTCGGGATCCGGTCCGTGCGGGCGCAGATCCAGACCTGCGGCATGGCGAGTCCCGACTGCACGGGACAGCCCACCGTCGCGCATCACCCGCTCACCCCCAACACCATGGCGCGGCGTGACGCACTGACGCCCACTTGGGGCGAGCCACCGTCGGAGGACCGGGACTATTGGGAACGGCATCCCGTGGAAGGGGCGATCGACGACTGCCTCGTGTTCACCTGCCGTGGCCCCGGACAGCATTCACCGCGCAATGCCGCCCAGGGTGGCAGCTGGCGCGTGCGGTTCGTCATCAGTGCGCTCGTCACCCGTGACGATGCGAAGGCGCTGCCTGGGTTCATCCATGCGCTGCGCCAGCAGACGTACGCCAACTTCCGCGCCGTCCTCGTGGATGCAACGGGAGAGGACACGCTGCGACGCACCTTCGAGCGCCTCGAAGCCGACGACGCGCGCTTCGCCGTCGTGCGCAGCGACGATGTGCGCGAGCACACGCTCTCGCGCCTGCTGCGTGCCGGCGACCTGGTGACAATCGGCGACGACGATGTGCTGCTGCCCCTGCGCGCCAACGAGCGTCTCGCGCACGCCGGGGTCCTCAACCGCCTCGCGCATGTGTACGGTGAACACGCCGAGGTGTGGGCAACCTTCGGCGGTTGCGCCACCGACCCCTTCATACCGGCGTGGCCGCGGGCCGCGTTCCCGCCCGCGGTCTACCAGACGCGTGGCTTCCGACACGTCCCAGGGGTGATTGGCGAATACGCTCCACTGACCCTACGCGCGGCACTGGCAACGGCACTTGCCGCACAACTCGCCCCGGACTCACTCGACGCCGCGGCCACGGCCACGCGCGCCGACGATGACGCCGACCTGCCGCTCTTTCTCGCCGTACTGGAAGCGGCGGGACCGTCGCACGTGTACCCCTTGGCCGATGTGCACGTCGTGAAGCAGATCGACCGTCCAGCCTATCAGAGTGCGACGGCCCGTCAGGCGGCCCTCGCGCGACAGTTCGAGGTACGCGCGCGACCGGCGATCGCCGGCGTGACACACCTGACGCCCGCGCACACGCCGGATGCAGCCAATGCACCGCTGGTCCTCTCGGCATCACCGGTGGCACGGCGCAGCACCGCCGCCGTCGTGTGGCATGGTCCCGTGTATGACCCCAGCGGCTATGGCAACGAACTGCGGCAGTTCGTGCTGTCGCTGGACGAGGCAGGCACGCGCGTCCCTCTGCGGGCTGCGGGGAATCACTCGGATCGGTTCAAGGCCACTGCCGGGGCGCACTTGCGCGACCGGCTCGACGTGCTGTTGGCCGAGGCCACTCCGCGAGATTACACGGGTGTGCTGCATCTGCCCCCGGCATTCCTCCAGCGGCTGTCGGGTGCGCAGTACATGATCGCGCGCACCATGTTCGAAACCGATGGATTGCCCGCGCCCTTTCTGGCGCGCTGCAATTCAATGGATGAGCTGTGGATTCCCTCGGCTTTCAACGTGGACACTTTTCGCCGCGCCGGTGTACGCGCGCACCTCGTGCAGGTGCCTGGGGCCATCGACAGCGAACGGTTTCGTCCCGGCCACGCACCACTGCCCCTCGGTTCCGCACACGGCACCGTGTTCCTCTCGGCTATCGAGTGGAAGACCCGCAAGGGTTGGGAGACGCTACTCGACGCGTGGACCGAGGCCTTTGACGCCGGGGACGACGTGACGTTGGTGCTGCGGGCGTCCGTTCCCGGTCACACGGAAGCCGACAGTGCACCGGAGATCTGGCGACAGATCGAGGCACACTTGGCCAAAGGCGGGCGCACGCGCAAGGATCTCGCGAACATCGTCGTTTTGGGGCGGGCACTCGCCAACGACGACATTCCGCGACTGTACGCCGCTGCCCACGCCTATGTGGCCGCCACGAGCGGCGAGGGGTGGGGCTATCCGTATATGGAAGCAATGGCCAGCGGCCTGCCGACGATTGCCACCCGCTGGAGCGGCCATCTCGCGTTCATGCACGACGAGAACAGCCTGCTCTGCGATGTGGAGCGCCTGGTACCAGCACTCGACCCCTACGTGGGCGACGTGATGCGTGGGCAGCGATGGGCATTGCCCTCCGCTCGGCATCTCGCGCAGTTGCTGCGTCGTGTGGTGGACGAACCAACCCGCGTCCGGAAGCTCGCACAGCGGGCACGCGAGGACATGTCCACGATCTGGACGTGGCAGCGCACCGCGGCCGTCGTGCAGGAGCGGCTCGTGGAGCTCGCCGCCGCAGGAAACGGCAGCACGCGTATCGTGACGGCGCCAAGTGCGCCCCCGGAACGCACGCGCGACATCGTGGTGCGCTGGGAAGGTCCGCAGTTCACGCACGCGAGCCTCGGGCTCGTGAATCGTGACGTCTGTGCACAGCTGCTTGGCCAACACGGTATTGAGCTGCTGGTGCGCCCAACGCAGTCGCACGACTTCACCCCACAGGCCGAGAGTCCGCTCGCCCCCCTCCACGAGCGCCTGCATCGGGTGTCGGCGGTACCGGCACCGCGGGCGGCGGTCCACGTGGCGCATCAGTGGCCACCCAGCTTCGACGCCCCCGATGAGGGGGCATGGGTGCTCATGCAGCCGTGGGAGTACGGTGGGCTGCCGAGCGAGTGGATTCCGGTCATTCGCGATCAGGTGGACGAGTATTGGGTGTACTGCGCATGGCAACGGGAGTGCGCCATCGAGAGTGGTGTGCCCGCCGAGAAGATTGCCATCGTCCCGTTGGGAGTGGACCCCTCGCGCTATCGCCCCGACGGCGCGCGATATCCGCTGGCCACGCGCAAGCGTACGAAGCTGCTCGCGGTGGGCGGCATCATTCCGCGCAAGGGGATGGACCTGCTGGTGGACGCCTACCTGCGCACGTTCACCGCCGACGATGATGTCTGCCTCGTGATCAAGGGGCTGAGTGCCCGGTGGGCGTATCATGGCAACAGTGGCCAGAGCGATTTCGCCGCGCTGCCCGCCCTTGCGGCGGCGGAGGGCGCGGCCGAGATCGAGTTCATCGGGGACACGCTCAGCGATGATGAGGTGGCCTCGCTGTATCGCGCCTGCGACGTGTTCGTGGCGCCCTTTCGTGGCGAAGGCTTCGGGTTGCCCATCGCGGAAGCAATGGCCAGCGAGTTGCCGGTCATCGTGACGTACGCCGGGCCGATGTTCGACCTGTGTGACGATGACACGGCCTATCTCGTTCCCGCAGGGCAGTCCACGGTATCGAGTGCCATGGCGGGTATGGAACCGGGACGCCTCGGCTTCTGGTGGGCGGACCCCGATGTCCAGGAGCTCGGCCGCCTCATGCAACACGCGGTGGCCCATCCCGACGAGGCACGGGCCATGGGGCAGCGCGCACGCGCACGCGTACTCGCGCACTTCACCCACGCGCATACGGCGCGCGTGGTCGCCAATCGCGTGCGCGTGCTGGCGGCGCGACCAACGTTGCGCGATCAGGCGCCTGCCGCCTTCAACGCGCAGACGGCGCCGTTCCCGCTCGACCAGCCACGTGGCGTGGTGTTCTTCCACCAGGCCACGTGGCACCGGGATGATTGGCACACCGTGGTGCGCCATTATCTGGCCACCTTCGACCAGCAGGACGAGGTGTCGCTGGTGCTCGCACACGATCCGGCGCAGGGCGTAGACGAAGCGCACATTGCCAACCTGATCGGCACGCTGCGGGAGGCGGTGGGACGTGTAGAGCACGACGCGCCCGACATTCTGCTGGTGCCCGGCGAACTCGACGAGGCCATGCTGGCGTCGCTGTACGCGGCGGCGGACTGCGTGATTCCGGCCCAGCGCGACGCGGCTGCGGCCGCGCGCGCGGCGGCCGTGGGGGTAACGGTGCTGTCAGCCCTCGATGAGTTCCGCGTCGTGTACGAGCACGCTCACCGGGCGCTCGTCGCTGATGCCCACGTCGTGGCCTGATACCGTGGCATCGCTTTGGAGCCCGATGACCGTCACGGCACCATGCTGCAGCGGCAACGCCAGTGTGAAGCTCTGTGGCCCGCTGAAGGCCACAGCTCCGGCGTGCACGCCATTGAGCATGATGGTCACGGAGAACGCCTGCTCGGCCAGCGGTGGGGCAACGGACGTGAGCGTGAAGCGGATGGCGCCGGCGCCCTGGGCGGCGGGGGGCGCGAACAGCGTCGCCGTACCGGTCATCCAGCGACAGTGGTCGATGCCTTCGCGGAAGATGCCCACAGCCTCGATGCCGTGCCCGAGCCGTTCCCGCATGGCAAGGTCCTGGCGGAAGCGCATGACGCGGCCGTCCTGCGTGTATCGAGGATCCTGATGCGTCACCTGTGCCCGCCCATCGAAGCGAATACGCATGCCGGCCGCGCGCAAACGCGCCGACCACTCCACGTCTTCCCCCTGATAGAAGCCGCGGTCGCCGTCCCAAGGCACGCGGTCGTGCACGCTGGCGCGCATGATGGCCAACCCGCCGGTCACATAGACGAAGTCGTCGGTGTCATCGTAGTCCAGCAGCATGTGTCCGCGCGGACCACCAATGGTTGCCCAGTCCCAATAGCGGGTACCATCCGGATTGAGCAGGCGCACACACAGCACATCCCACGCGTCGTCCGGCTGCAGTACGGCACCGAACCCCGGGTGGAAATGCATGTCGTCGTCGGCGACCACCAGGAGGTCGAAGCGAGCCTCGGTGCACGCCACATTCCGCATCGCTCCCAGGCGGCCGGCGAACGCGAGGTCGGGGCGCTGCACCACGCGCACGTCGTGCCCCAATCCATCGGGTACGTTGCCGACGACAATGATCTCGCAGCGCGGGAGCGCCAGCGCACGAATGCTGGCCAGCGCTTCGCGCAAGCGGTCTGGGCGTCGCCCGTCGGTGATGAGACAGAACGAGCAGCCCTGAAGGCGGACCCGGTTCACGCGGCAGACGTGTTGCCAGACACGTTGGGCGAAGGCAGCATGGCAATGTCCATGCAGCAAATCTTCCCAGGGGGCACCGGCGGCGCCAGTGCGAGCCACACCGCTCCCGTTCATGCACAGGACCGTCACCTGGCAGCGCCATGCTGATGCGCCCCACTGTCTCCATCATTCTCGACGCTTCTGCTGCCACGGATGCCCTCCCGCGCACCGTGGCGAGCATGCAGGCACAGCATGACACCGGGTGGGAGCTGCTGGTGGCCAGCGACGAGCTGGACGCCGGAGATCGCGCGCTGCTGGCCCAGGACCGGCGGATTCGCCTGATTGCCACCGGCAGCAGGGGTACGGAGGCACTCAACGCGCTCTTGCACGCCGCGCAGGGTCATGTGGTGGCGTGGCTGACAGTGGGATCCCAGTGGCCGCCGTCGCGCGTGGACACGTACCGGCTCGCCCTGAGCGGCCCGAACCGTGTGTGTGTACTCGTCAACGACAACGGCTCAGTCGACGCACGAACGGACGACCGCTGTCTCGCCGCCCTGTGCGTGGAGGAGGCGATGATCGAGTCGGGGCTCGCCTTCACGCGCGATCTGCTCCCTGTCGCCGGTCTGCTCGACGTCCGGCTCACGATCGGTGCCTGGTGGGATCTTGCCGTGCGCCTGGTGCGCGCTGGTGCGCCACACTTCGAGGCGGCTCCTGCCGGCGAGCTGGAACGCGAACTGATGCTCGACCAGGTCGCACCGCTGCTGGCCGATGCGCTGTACCTGCATGCGCAGACGTTCGATCTTGCCGAGGAACTTCCGGGTATCACGACTCGTCAGCATGCGGTTCGGCAGCAGCTCTTTCGATATCTGTCGGAGGGACTGCCGGCACTCGTTCCGGTACTCGGCCGAGAGCAACTCGCGACGCAGCTGTGCCGCCTGGCCGATGCCGTGCTGCTGTTCGGAACCGACAGGGACCGAGCGGCCCTGCGCGACGTGCTGCGCGTCGCGGAGCGGGCGTCGATTCACGACCTCGCCCTGCATCATCGTCGCCTCATGGTGCTGCGCGCGATGGGGCACTTCGATGCCGTGGTGCTGGCGTGCCAGTCTGGCACATTCCCCCTCGATGCACAACAGGTGGGTGAGCTGGTGTACGCGCTGCAGCAGCTGGGAGCCCACGACGACGCCAAACAGGTCGCACGGAGCGCCTCCGCGTGCACGCTTGTCCCACTGCCGACCGGCATCGGCCCCGCACTCGCGCCCTTCCCATCCTGGCTGACCCAGGCGAGGGCGGACCATGACGCCTGGCTGGAAGCGTCGCGCGGATACGCGGAGGTCGGGCTCCTGTGCGCATCGCACGTGGCGGCACGCCGGGCGCAGGCAACGGATCAGGGAGACGCGATCGAGAAGCTACCGGCCCCGGAGCTACCGGAAGACCGCGCGACGCTTCCCGTCGACGAGGTCCTCGCCAAGGCCATTCGCCATGCGGCCATGCCGCTCGTGCCGCTATCGCCGCATGATACCGTCCTGCTGGAGGCACCAGCGGCACTGCTGCGCCCACAGGCATTCGGGGCTGCACTGTTCGACAGCGTCCTCGTGCCTCCGCAACACGACCCGCTCGTCGCGTTTCTTGGCGCCCCCCCAGCGGCGGCCACGTGTCTGATCGACCTCGATCCCGGTCTTGGCCGCCATGCCGCCGCGTTCCTCGCGGTACACGCCTCACACCGCTGTACGTTGCTGGCACGTCATGCATTACATGAGGCCAGGCTTTCCCGGAGCCTGTCGGTCGCGGCCGGACGTGTTCGCCTGACGCGCGCGACCGAATCACTGCGGGAGCAGGCGGAGGGCATGCGAGGACCATACTTGGTGCATGCTCCGCTTCGCGCTGAAGCGCTCACCGCGGTGCGCCAGCTGCTCCACCTCTTCGAGACGGTCGAGGGAGCCCTGACGGCACTCCGCATCGTCTGGTCCGCCACCGCTGTGCCCAACCTGTGGATGCATTCAGCGGCACAGGAAGGCATGGCACTTGCCGCCCGGTTCGGCCTCGGCACCACCGCGCTGGTCCGCGATGAGGACGGATTCGTGCGCCTGCCGGTGTCCCAGGCTCCACGCGCTCACCTCCTGGTATCCGAGGCGATGCATGCTCACGCGTGAACAGGTACTGCACGAGCAGCGCGACCTCGCCCGACTGTGCGCCGATCGTCCGCTGCCCACGGTGGAGCTGTTCGAGTGGAATGCCTTCTACGGACACGCGGCCGTGCTCAAGGCGGCCGCTGGGCTCCCGGCGGACCGCCCGCTCCACCTCACACTGCCCCACGGTGTCACCTTTCTCGGCCGACCGAACGCCGCCGAGGCCGGTGCGCCCATTGCAACGGCGTACTCGTACCAGCGCGAATACGACGAGGCACTGTCACGTGATGGTACGCGCGCGGTCATCCGCAGTGCCGCACCGCTCTGCTACGTCCGCGATATCGTGGGCGCACCGCCGGCCAGCCGTGAGGGCGTGCTGTACTTCCCCTCGCACTCCACGCGCTTCAGCACGGCGGATGCCGAATACGACCGCATTGCGGAGATGCTCCTCGGCCTGCCGTCGCACCTTGGCCCGGTGCGGGTGTGCTGCTACTACATGGATATCCTGCGCGGGCACCACCAGCCGTTCCTGGACCGCGGCATTCCCGTCTACTCGGCTGGCCATCAGTACGACCCGCTGTTCCTCGTGCGACTGTGGCAGCTGCTGCGAATGCATCGGCATGTGTACAGCAACGCTCGCAGCACTCACCTCGCCTACGCGATGTACACCGGTTGCTCGTTCACCTTTCTGTCCGCCGGCAACGTCCAGCATCATACCGAGCCGGGCTACGAGGATTGGGTCATCACCATTCCTCAGCAGTTCCAGTCGATGCTGGAGTCCCTCTATGCGGACGGAGTAACGCGCGACGACGCCACCGCACGCGCGACGGCCATCGATCTCATTGGCGCGTCACGCAAGCTTTCGACCGTCCAGTTGCGGGCCTGCCTGCTGGCCGCCGAGCGCCGCGCGAGAACGGACGGCGTGGGCTGAACCCGCACATCACTCGTCGAGGAGCTCCCAGTGTACCGGCGTCCCTCGTGCGACCGCAGACCGCAGCCTCCTGCCCAACACCGCCGCCAAGTGCTTGGGCGCAAGCCCGAAACCGGGCCGCACGCTCCGCACGTGGTGTTCGGTGAGGACCGTTCCCGCCGGAACGTCCGCGGCAAAGTACAGCGAACGCCGACCACGGAGGTATCCGCGCTCGCGCTCCAGTGGTCCGTAGTGCACGTCGCCAAGCGCCGCGTGGGCCGCGCGGCATTCGGTTACGAGTGCCGCCATTTCGAGGGGTTCAAGGCTGAAGTGGGCATCGGGTCCGCCATCAGCGCGCGCAAGCGTGAGATGCTTTTCGATGAGCCGGGCACCAAGCGCCACCGCTGCCACGGCGGCGCCAATGCCCGGTGTATGGTCGCTGAACCCGGCCGCGCACCCGAATCGGGCACCGAGATCGCCAATCGTGCGCACGTTCGCATCGACCGGACTGGCCGGATAGTCCGTGGTGCACTTGAGCAGCATCAACGCCGTGCACTCGGCCGTTCGTGCCACGTGAACCGCCTCGGCGATCTCCTCGAGCGTGGCCATGCCGGTGGAGAGGATCAGTGGCTTGCCGGTGGCCGCGCAGCGCCGGACAAGGTCATGATCCACGATTTCCGGCGACGCGATCTTGAATGCGGGGACCCCGAGCGACATGAGGAAGTCCACCGCAGTCGCGTCGAACGGACTGCTGAACCAGTCCAGCCCCAGCTCCCGGGCGCGGCGCGCCAGTGGCTCGTGCCATCCCCACGGGAGCGACGCCTCGGCGTACAGCGAGTGCAGCCGGCGTCCATCCCACACGCTCCCCGGTGACCGCACCACGAAGTCCTCGCGGTCCACGTCGAGCGTGATCGTCTCGGCGGTGTACGTCTGCAGCTTGATGGCATCGACGCCGGCCTCGGCCGCCGCGGCCACCAGTGCCAGGGCTCGCTCGAGCGAGTGGTTGTGGTTGCCGGAGAGCTCCGCGACAATATACGGCGGCTGCGTGGCTGCCTGAGCAGTCCAGCAGTCGGCGATGGGGCGCACGCGGCGCGCGTGGTTCACGACGGCCGCCCGCGATCGAGCGCCTCACGCAGCTGCTGGAGCTGTTCCGCATATGCCTGGGGGAGCACACCAGGTTCGGTGAGGTACGCCTTGTCGCACACGATGCGCTTGGTGTCCCACTTGAGGACATCGAGACAGAAGTACCACAGGTCTTCCTGCAGTTCGATGCGGTGCAGCCGGTCCAGTGTGGCCTCGGTGACCTCGGCCCGTGGAATCACCACCACCCCACCGTCGTCGCATACGGCAATGCCGCCCGCCACCTCGTCGCGAATGCGGGCCGCCTCGTCCGCGGGATAGGGAGAGGCCGGCGTGTTCCAGCAGCCGAGCGGCGTCACCCCCGTACTCCAGACGGGATAGCGCTCCCGCCGGATGCGGGCCGCATCACGCACCATGCCGTTCACCACGATGGCCGACGCGCGCCGGTACAGCGTGACGAACTTGGACACGAGATCACCAATGATCGCCCGGTCGTCACAGGCATGCGCGTAGATCACGCACACTTCTCCCGGCTGAATGTCGCGAATCTGGTCGTGCACGGCGTAGTTGGAGTCATGCGCGGTGAACACCGGACGCACGATGCCGACGCGGTGCAGGTTCTCCGTCATCGCCCCGACGCCACGCAGGACACCGCGCTTTCCAAGTGCATCCGCCACCTCGGTGGTTGAGATGCGGTTCGCCGTGATCGTGTCCACGATCTGCTGGGCAAGGGAGGAGTTGGACATCGGCGCCAGTCTCAGGCTGTGGGATGACGGTGCACCTGCACCGAGAATTCGTGGAGCGGGTAGTCGTGATATAGGGTCACGTACGGCGTGAGCGTACGGGCGTACGCGAACACCTGCTCGGGCGCGAAATGATGGTTCTTGGGCAGCTGGTAATCCACGTAGCAGCTCAGAAAGTTGGCACTCACCACGCCGTCGCACCGGGCGAAGGCCTGCGCCAACATGGCACGCATGGTGCCCTCGTTGTCGCTCGTGCGGAACGTGAGCGTTCCCGACATTACCACCACGTCGAAGCGGCCGATCTCCAGCGCCGAATGCAGGGTCCCTTCGAGGAAGCGACGCCGAGGGGTGCCGAAGCGTGCCCGCGCCGCCTGCACCAGATCGCCGGAAAGGTCGAGGCCCACATAGTCGAAATCGGCACCGAACCGCGACTCGGCCCATGGTACGAAATCGCCCAACCCGCACCCCACGTCAAGCACGCGCGCTCCCGCCAGCGACACACCGCGGCACAGAATGGCGAAACGCAGCTGTTGGCTTTCCGTCGAGCCCCACCCGACGGCCTTCACGTCGTGACCGAACTGGCCGAAGCGGCCGTTGTACAGCTCGGTCAGCTGCGCGACGTCGGTCGCGCTCAGGCCGTGGTCGGGCGCAGCAGACATTGTGCGTTCTCCCAGAGCAGCTTGCGTTGGAGGTCGTCGCTCACGCCGTGCTGCGCCAGACGCGAGAGCGACATGCTGATGCTGTCGGGAAGCGACCGGTCGGGATAATCCGTGCCGAACAGCACCCGCTCGCCACGCATGCTGCGGATGCAATACGCCAGGTCGGCCACGATGCGCTCGTGGTAGTAGAGCCACGAGTACGAGATGTCGAACCAGAGGTTGGGTACCCGCTTGGCGACCATCATGAGGTCGATGCAGTGATGCCCCGCCGCGTGTGCCACAATGACCCGTGCCTCCGGCGCCTCCCGCGCCAGTCGCCCGTAGTGCTGCACCGTCAGCCCATCCATGAGCCACTCACCGTCGGGGAACGCGTCGAGCAGGGCGGGCCACCCCAGGCTGCCGGCGGCACGGACGAGCTCAATGCAGCGTGGATCGTCGGGACGATGGCGCTGGAGACGCGGATGCAGCTTGAGTCCGCGATAGCCCAGCGCACGCGCCTGCTCGAGCTGCCGATCGAGCGCCGGCGTGGTCGGATCGATGTTCACGAAGCCGATCAGCCGTGGCTGACCGGCGAGTGCCTCGGCCACCTCCTCCACATGCCATCGCTGCCAGCGGAGCTGCAGCACCACCGCGTGCGATACGCCCGCCTCGTCCATTTGCGAAAGCAGATGGCGCACGGCGTTCTCCGCCCCCCCGGCGACCCGATCATCAAGGTGCAGGTGCGCGTCGAACAGCGGTTCGGCAATGGGTGACGTGGTCATGGAGTCCCCGGCATGTCGTCGGTCAGAATGTCGATGCGTCGCTCGCGCTCATCGGCGAGGTGCCTCGCTTGTTGCAGAGTATCGGCCGCTGCCAGCACGAACGCCATGCGATCACCGTCGTTGCTGGCCTGGGACAGCACCTGCCCCACCGACACCAGCGGCTCGCTGCAGGTCCCGTCCACCTGATCGGCGCTCGTAAAGCCATGAATGGCGCGCACGCGCCCCGGCCGGGACGGAACGAAACGCAGCACGGCCGCGCGTGCCGTCGCCGCAGGCGGCCAGACCAGGGAGTGGCCCGCCGCCTGCCGGGCGGTGTACTCGGCCAACGCAAATCCGCTGGCCAGAGGCACGAGGCCGTCGGCCACCATGAAGCCGCCGCCGCGACCGGCACTCTCCACCAGCACCAGTGCGCCGGACGCGGTACGCAGCACCTCCGTGTGTCCCGGTCCGTCCCGATAGCCCAGGGCTGCGAGTGCCGCCTTCACGAGCAGACCAATGGCATGCTGCTCGTCCGGTGGGTAGTCCACGGTCTCGAGCTCTGACGCCACCGTATTGCTGGTCCCGGGCACCTTCCGCTTGCGGGTAATCGCCAGCACCCGCGTTTCCCCGGCATTCGAGAACGTCTCAACCGTATGCTCGAGGCCGACCACGAATGCTTCGATGATCACACGGCCGCATTGCGAGGCCGCGACGGCCCGCGCATACGCCGCCTGCCACGGGTCGCCGGGGTCGAGCACGCTGATGCCGCGACTGCCGGCGGCATCCACCGGCTTCACGATGCAGCGCCCACCAACAGCGGCCAGCGCGGCGGGCACGTCGTCGGGTGCGCACACGACACGCCACCCTGGGCACGGCAGGCCGGCCGCAGTCCACGCGGCGCGCTGCAGGTCCTTGCGGGTCATGGCCTCGGTTACGGCGCGTGACGGACCGGGCAAGCCGAAATGGTCTCGCAACATCGCAGCCGTGCGCATGCCGGCTTCGTTGCAGAAGGCCACGGCTCCTGTGGGACGGATCTCGAGCGCCGTGACCGCGGTTCGCACCGCCGCCTCGTCCCGGATGTCCACCACCAGCCCGCGGTCGGCTTCTCCGAGGCCCGGGGCATCCGGCTGTCCATCGAGCGCGAGCACCGCAATGCCCGCCGCGCGAGCGGCGCGGATGCCCGGCAGTTGCCATCGGCCCGCGCCCACGGCGATCAGCATGGCCGGTGCCCCCAGCACCTCGCGGACCCCCGCGGCGATGCGTTCACACCCGAATCCATCTACGAGCAGCGGACCGACGGTGGCCAGGCGGCGGCATTCCTCAGGCTCCGGGCGCCGGAGCGCGTCGAGACCGACTCCGAGGAGTGCATCCGCCCGCGCGAGCATGGCGGCGAACTGTGCCTCCTCGGGGGTGCGCGGCAACGCGAACACCGCCCCCCCAAGACTCAGCAGCTCCAGCACGGAGGTCCCGCCGGTGGTGACGGCCCACGCACAGCGTGCCATGAGTGGCGCCAGCGCCGACGGCTGCCGGACGATCGTCACGTGCGAGGGGAGCGCCGCACGCACGCGTGGGTCGTCGTCCGCCAGCGCGCCCTGCACCAGCACGACGTCGGGGGCGAGCCCCGATACGAGCAAGGCGACGCGAATGGTCTCCTCGGCGGATGCGCCGCCGCCCAGCAGCACCAGTACCGGGCCATCGCGACGGACACGCGGGTGGGAGCGGAGTGCGTTCCGGATGATGGCGTACGGCAGTCCCACACGATGCTCGACACCGGCGGGTACGGGGCGTACCGCCTGCAGACTGATCATGAGATCGGGTGCGACCGCGCCGTGATAGTCGAGTGCCACGCATCGCGCGCCCATGGCCTGTGCCTCCGCGACCCAGCGGCTGCCGTTCCCCGGCACATCGAGCACCACCGCATCACAGGCGTCCGGGGAGGCGACAAAGGCGTGCTCCGACAGCTCGGCCGCGACGGGCGACAGCGGCCGCGCCGATACGGTGAACCCCTGCTGCTCAAGACGTGTCGCGAGCTCGCGCGATCGCACGATGTTGCCCAGTCCGGTCGCGCCACCGCCGTCGAACCAGACCGCCACACGCCGCGGGGTCATGCGCGAGGCGGAAGAACGTTGCTCGCCAGCCACTCGAGCCGCCGCCAATCACTCTCCGTATCCAGATCGACGGCTTCGTCGCGCGACAGCACCACGGCGGCGCTGCGCGCGCCTACCAACTTGCCCGTGGCGAGGAAGCGCGCAGGGCGGAACCAGTAGAACTGCCCAGCATCATGGTAGGATGGAGCGAAGTCCTGTGTGCGCACCAATCGCGTCGATTCGTCGACCATCACGGCACAGCCATCCTGCAGACGGAAGGCGCGTTCGATCGGATGCTCGAAGGGCATCAGGGTCAACACGCCGTCGCACGACTCGTCGTCGAGACACGTTCGCGCCTCCGACAATCGCGAGTCGGCGAGCAGGACGGCGGCCGGATAGAGGCAGCAGGCCAACGCAAACGTCCGCCCTCGCAGGCGGTACTGCTCGAGTACGTCGGCGATAACCGCCTGTGTCGAGGCGTGATCGTCCGCGAGCGACGCCGAGCGCAGGAAGGGGACCTCGGCACCCGCTTGTCGCGCCACCGCCGCGATCTCCGCATCGTCGGTGGACACCATCACGACCTCGAACTCTCCACAGGCGCGAGCGCGTTCGATGGCGTGCGCAATGAGCGGACGTCCGGCGAGGGGTCGGATGTTCTTGCGCGGGATGCGCTTGCTGCCTCCTCGCGCAGGAATGATGCAGAGCGCCGCGCGCGCCGAGGTCACGAACCCAGCACCTCGTCGTTCACTAGCAGGTCGATCACACGATCCTGCTGCGCGTCGGTCATGCCGTGCCACATGGGAATGGAGAGGAGTCCCCCATATGCCTTTTCGGCGACCGGGCACAATCCCGCCGCATAGCCGAGCGAGCGATAGAAGCTGTGCAGATACACCGGCTTGTAGTGCACCGTGGCAAGCACGCCGTGCGCCCGCAGTCGTTCAAACAGGCGCCGACGATGCGGTTCGGGATGTTCGTTGTCCACCCGCACGGGAAAGAGATGATACGCGTGCGTCCGATTCACCGGCACCGACTGCAGCTGCAAGTAGCCGACCGACGAGAGTGCTTCGCGATAGCGCGCCGCCCGCTCCCGACGCCGGGCGATCCACTGCGGCAGCTTCCGCAGCTGACTGGTGCCCAGCGCACACTGGAGGTCGCTGAGCCGGTAGTTGAACCCCAGCGCCACCATGTCGTACTCCCAGGTGCCCAGTGCATCGCGCTGGCGATGGTCGGTGGTGATGCCGTGGTTGCGCAGGGTGCGCAGCGTGGAGGCCAGCGACTCGCTGGCCGTCGTGATCATGCCCCCCTCCGCGGTCGTGATGTGCTTGACCGGATGGAAGCTGAACGTGGTGAAGTCGGCCACCGTACCCACCGCGCGTCCGTCGCAGGTAGCCCCCGGCGCATGACAACCGTCCTCCACGAACACCAGGCCGTGCCGGTCCGCCAGCGCACGCAGCGCCGTGAGGTCGGCGGGCAAGCCGGCGTAATCCACCGCCACGAGCGCGCGCGTGCGCGGCGTGATCAGCGAGGCAGCGTGCGCCACGTCCACGGTAAGCGTGTGCGGGTCGACGTCGGCGAACACCACGGTCGCGCCGACGTAGCACACACAGTTGGCGCTCGCCGCAAAGGTGAGGGCGGGCACGATCACCTCGTCGCCCGGCCCGATGTTGGCCGCCAGCATGGCCAGATGCAGGGCGGCGGTGCCGTTGCTCACCGCCACTGCGTGTGAGGCACCGGTGAAGTCGGCGAACGCACGCTCGAAGGCCCCCACCGCCGGTCCGGTGGTGAGCCAGTCACCGAGCAGCACGCCCAGCATCGCCTCGATGTCGGCTTCGTCAATCTCGTGTCGGCCGTACGGGATTGCCTCCCCAGCGGTCACGATGGCATCTCGCGCGGCGGGAGGCGGCGGTCGATCTCCCGTCCACCGGCACCGAAGATCTGCTCACGCAACTGCTCGACGGTGAGAAAGTGCGCGTTGGTGCCGCTGTTGTAGCTGAAACCGTCCTCGCACCGACGACCAGGGGTCACGTCGCTGCGCAAGCGGAACGCGTCGACATCCCAGAGTTCGGTGGAGGGCAGAATCACGAAGTAGCGATCGAACTCGATGGTCCCGAGGGCATCGGTCGCCGTGATCATCTCTTCGTGCAGCTTCTCCCCCGGCCGAATCCCCACGACCTCGATGCGCGCCTCGGGCGCGATCGCCTGGGCGACATCGAGGATGCGGTAACTCGGGATCTTGGGCACGAAGACCTCGCCGCCCCACGCCTTCGCGAGCGCCGCGAGGACAAGGTCCACGCCGTCCTGTAGGGAGATGCTGAAGCGCGTCATGCGCTCGTCCGTCACCGGCAGGACCCCGCTGCTGCGTCGCCCAAGAAAGAACGGAATGACCGACCCGCGACTGCCCATGACGTTGCCGTAACGCACCACCGAGAACCGGACGTCACGCTTGCCACGGTGATTGTTGGCCGCAACGAACAGCTTGTCCGACACCAGCTTGGTCGCGCCGTACAGGCTGATGGGCGCCGCGGCCTTGTCGGTGCTGAGGGCCACCACGCGCTGTACCCCGGTTTCGAGGGCCGCGTCGATCACGTTCTGGGCACCCAGCACGTTGGTCTTGACCGCCTCGAAGGGATTGTATTCGGCGGCCGGCACCTGCTTGAGTGCCGCGGCGTGCACCACGACGTCCACATCCTCCATCGCCTTGCGGAGGCGATCGGCGTCGCGCACATCCCCCAGAAACCAGCGCATGACATCACGACGGCCGTGAAACGGTTCGCGCTGCTGCATGTCGAACTGCTTCAGTTCGTCACGACTGAACACGATGACCCGGCGCGGGGCATACCGCTCGAGGACGGTGCTGATGAAGCGGTGGCCAAACGAACCGGTGGCCCCGGTCACGAGAATGCTGGCGCCGTCGAGGCGCGGGTCCGTCCCGACCGGCGCGACAGCAGTGGGCGAAGCGGACATGTATGGACAGAACGGCAGGAGAAGGACCGGTCCCGCGTAAGGCCGACGGGCCGGGAGTGTGACGGTAATCTACCGTTGTGGCGACCCGCCGGTCAGGCGAGTTGCACCCCATGCTCGTTTCGCGGATAGACCGCGAGATCGAGCGGCGTCTGCATGCTCCAGCTCTCGTCACGGTTGACGATCTGCAGGGCGAGACGCTCGCGCAGGTTGATCACGATGGGCGCCCGGAAGTTCGCGGTGACCTGCTGCCCGGCGGCGGCAGGCAGCGCCACCATGGCCAGGGCAATGACATCGGCTTCGGCCTCGATCCGAAGCCGCTGCTTCTCCGTCTCGCCCAAATCGATGGCGTAGGTGGCGTTGGCGGCAAAGGGATCGGCGAGCACGAACGTCGTACCAGCGTCCCCGAGCGACATCAGCCACCAGACGCCATCGCGCTGCGCCGGCAGGAGCGCATACTCCTGCTGATCGGGAAAGCCGCCGATCGGGTCGACGAAGCGCATGACCGCGTCGTGAGGCACCTCGATCATGCCGAAGTGATGAACGATCGTGACGGAGCCCGGGGACTGTTCCATAGCGGCGGCGTGCATGTGCGTCAGAGGTAGTTGGCCAGGCTGAGACCGAGAATGCGCGAGGTGGCACTCATCGCCGCCTGGTACAGCGTCTGCTTGCCAACCAATTCGACCATGGCCTTGTCGATCTCGGTATCGCGCAGATCGGAGCGAAACGCCTTGAGATCGAACTCCAGTGAGTCGAGGCTGGTCTTCGCGCCTTCCATTTCGTTGATGCGCGCCCCCTGCGTGCCAAGCAGCGCCTGCACGTTGCTGTTGGCCGTGGTGATGCGATCGGCCGCGGCCTGAATGGCGACCGGATCGTTGGCACCCAGGGCAGTGGACAGGGCGCGCAGGGCATCGAGTGCGTCGGTGTCGATGAACACCTGCGTGGCATTGTGATTCGGGGTGACGAACTTGCCGTCCCCCACTTCCAGCGTGATGTTGCCGCTCGGGTTGACCGGATTGTCGCTCGTATCGGTGAGGCGCGAGAAGCTGCCGCTGGCCGGCGCCGGGGTCCGGAACGGCGCTTCGCCGGCGCGGAAACCGCCGAACAGATACTCGTCACCGAACCGGGTGTTGCCGAGGTTGGCCGCGAGGTTGATGAGCTGATCGACCTCACGCCGCACCAAGAGGCGCGACTGGGCGTTTGCCGTGCCCGTGGATTGGCTGATCCCGAGCTCAGACGCGCGCGTGAGCGCATTCCCGAGCAGATTGAGCGCGCCTTCCTCCGCCTGCGCCCGGTTGATGCCGTTGTTGGCATTGCGCCGGTACTGCGTGAGGGCCCGCATGGAGCTGCCAATGCGCACCAGTTCACCGCCACTGGTCGCGTCGTCCGACATCTTGCGAATGCGTACCCCCGTCGCGATGTCGTCGCGCACACGATCGATCCCCTGCAACCCCTGCTGCAGGCGAAGCTGGCTTCGGGCGGTGATGATTGAGTTGGTGACGCGCATGGGCGGCGGACTGGACGTCGGAACGGTGCCTCGAAACGGCGGAGGCAGGAACTGACTGAAGTATCGGAGGCGAAGGACGGTGCTTAACCGAGCGCAACCTCATGCAAACATCGCGCCACCACCCTGGCCGGAGCGGTGGCAACGCTAGCTGCCTCGGATACATGGAGTTGCGTCAAGCGACCTTTAGCATTTTCTTCGGGAGGCGGCTATTTTTGCCGGGTGGGCAATCGTGCCATCGGGACGCGCCCCCCGGGCAATTCCGACCGGCTGCCGTTCGCTCCTCCTCTCCAGTGCCATGGCGACGATTCTGTACGTTGATGACGAACCGGCAGTCGGCCTGATTCTCGAGGACACCCTCGCGCAGGCGGGGCACACCCCAGTCGGTGCCCGGAGCGTACCGGAAGCGTTGCTGGTGCTGGAGCGCGGCGGGATCGACCTCATCATCTCCGATTACCGCATGCCGGGGCTGACGGGGCTCGAGTTCATCCAGCTCCTCACGCGGGAGGGGTACGACATTCCCCTCATCATGCTCACGGGACACGCGAGCATCGAGCACGCCGTGGCGAGCATCAAGGCCGGCGCGATCGACTACATCACCAAGCCGGTCCGTCCGCAGCAGCTGGAGCTGGCCGTCGACCAGGCGCTGGAGTTCGTGCGCCTGCGCCGGGAGAACGAGGCCCTCCGCAAGGAGGTCATGCAGTTCCGCAACGAACGGCAGATCATCGGCGACTCCCCCACGATCCGCCGCATCCTGCAGACGGTCAGCATGGCCGCTCCCACCCGCGCCACGGTCCTCCTCCAGGGCGAGTCGGGCACGGGCAAGGAACTCTTCGCCCGCGCCATCCACGACCAGTCGGAACGGCGCGACAAGCCGTTCATCAAGCTCAACTGCGCCGCGCTTCCCGAGGGACTGGTGGAGTCGGCGCTCTTCGGGCACGAGAAGGGCGCCTTTACCGGCGCCATCAAGCGCGTCGAAGGAGCCTTCGAGCGTGCCAACCGCGGCACGCTGCTGCTCGATGAAATCTCTGAAATGCGGCTGGACCTGCAGGCCAAGCTCCTGCGCGTGCTCCAGGAGCAAGAGTTCGAGCGGGTGGGGGGCACGTCGCCCATCAAGGTGGATGTGCGCATTGTCGCCACGACCAACCGCGACCTGGCCATGGAAGCCGACCACGGTACCTTCCGCCAGGACCTCTACTATAGGTTGAGCACGATCCCGGTGCTCATTCCGCCGCTGCGCGACCGCCCCGAGGACATTCCGGTACTCGCCCTCCGCTTCGCCATGCGCGTGGCGGCCGAACTGGGGAAGAAGATCGAGGGGCTCTCCCCCGACGCGCTGGAAGCGCTGCAGGCGTATCCGTGGCCAGGCAACGTCCGCGAGCTGCAGCATGTCATCGAACGCGCGGTCATTCTGACCCCCGATCCCATCATCCAGCCGCACTGCCTGGAGGGGACGCGCTTCGGTCTGGCGCACTCCCTCGGCGCGGCCAACATCCGCCCCCGCGCCTTCGCCCCCCCCAGCGCTGTGCCGGTACTGGCCGTTTCTGGCGCGGCCGCGGCCCCCGGCGCGGTAGGCGTGGCCACCACGTCCGGCAGCGGGGCCCCCGGCGGAGGCGGCAATGGCATTGCCCTCAATTCGCTCAATGTGGCCGACGCCGAGCGCGTCCTTATTCAGCATGCGCTGCTAGCTGCCGACAATAACCGCACGAAGGCGGCGGAACTCCTGGGCATCAGTGTGCGCACCCTGCGCAACAAGCTGAACGGCCCCGGCAAGGACGACGGCGGGGAGTAGCTCGCCCCCCCCCGGCACGTGTTGCCGGGCAAGCGTCACCTTTCCACACGGCAACTTGGATCACCAACTGACCGGCAAAACATTCCGCTTTGCCGGCCTTTCGCGCGTCCGGCACTTCCTTCCCCCTCCCGCATCCCTCTGCTCACTAAATCATAAGTTGTTTTTTTAATTGCACTTACATGGATCGTCGGACGATCTCGGCCATTTGGCCCAGCCATTGCTTCTGTAGGCACCGGATACGCTCGCCCTTTCACTCCGGTACCCCAGATGCTCTTCGGACTCTTCGATCGCGTCACCTCCGCCCCGCAGCTCAAGTCGTCGCTCGACCGCAGCGTCGAGCGGTCGCGCGGGATCGCTGACCGGGTCTCCAAGGCCACGCTCCAGAACGGCGACGGCTTCGCGCTGGAAGCGAAGGCGGGCACGCCGCAACCGCAGGTGAATCCGGTCAACGTGGAAGACGAGATGGTAGCGCTCGCGGACGAGCAGCTGCGCTTCCTCGCGACCTCGCGCCTGCTCGAAAAGACTTACAGCAGCCTGCGTACCGCCATCAAGGGCGGGAACAGCTGATGCCGATCAACCCGCTCCGCCAGCCGGCGCTGCTCCCCATTCCGGGCCAGCAGACCGTGCGCCCCATGTTCAGGTCCATGGGCATCGCTGCCAGCGGAATCGCGGCGCAGCGCCAGCGCATGGAAGTCATCGCGCAGAATATCGCCAACGCCGACGTCACGCGCGGCCCCGACGGCCAGCCCTACAAGCGTCGCGACGTGGTCCTCGAAGCGGCCACGTCGAAGAACGCACTCTTCAACCCCGGCAATCCGGCCGCTCAGGCCATGGGATCGAGCACGGCCCGTGGTGTCTTCGGCTCGCCGGCGTTCGATGTGCCGCTGGCGGAAGATGGCCCGAAGCCTATCGAAGTCCCGGTGCTGGGCACCCAGGGCGCGACGACTGGCCCGCTCGGTGGCGAATTCGGCGTGCGTGTGGCCGGCATCGCCGAAGATCAGGGGCAGGGTCGCCTCGTCTACGAGCCTGGTCACCCTGACGCCAACGACGCCGGCTACGTGCGCTACCCCGACATCGATACGACGCAGGAGCTCGTGAAGCTCATGGATGCCAAGCGCATCTACGAAGCCAACGCCGCGGTCTTCACCACCGCCAAGTCCATGCTCCGCGCCGCACTCGACATCTGATCAGCTAACCCGATGTGGCGGCGGGTCCGGGATGCGGTGTGAGGTCACTTCCTCCTCCTCTCCGATCGCGCATCGCGTCCCGGCCCGTCGCCCTCCTTCTCTCGCAGCACCCGAACGATCCCATGAGCATCAACGGCATCAACAACACCCCGCTCCTCCCCAACCGTGGCGCCAGCCGCGCCGAGGCGGCGCGGACTCCGAACGCCGGTCAGCCTGGCCTGGACCGCGCGGGTCTCGCGACGCCGCAGGGGCTGGCCACGCGTCCCGCCAACGCGCTCAAGCCGCAGACGCCGATCGCCGGCCAGGGTGCCGCGCAGACGGCCGTTCCCGCCGAGGCGCCCCCGGGTACCGATCCGGCCTTCTGGAGCGTGCTCACCTCCGACGAGCGGAATTTCTTCGCCCGCACGGCGAACCTCGGCCCGCTCACCTACAGCCGCTTCAAGGAAGCGACCGCTGCGCAGACGCCTCCGGCGGCGCGCGGTGTCCGCCTCGACGTGCGCGCGTAAGCGACTGCACCCCGCCTCCCCTGAATCCCCTCATGCAGACCCGTCTCGATCTCTACACGCGCAACCTCACGCTCGGTCAGGACACGTCGCGCAGCACGACGCTTCCCATCACGGGCGAGAGCGACAACAGCTTCGGCGACACGTTCACCCGCGTGCTCAACGAGGTCTCCGACACGCGTGATCACGCGGGCGATCTGGCGAAGCGCTTCGCCGCCGGCGAGAACGTCGAGCTGCACCAGGTGATGGCGGCCAGCGAGGAAGCCGGCGTGGCCCTGGACATGGTCATCGAACTGCGCAACAAGGTCATCGAGGCCTATCGCAGCGTGATCTCCATGCAGGCGTGAGCAGCGGCCCCTCATGAACTCGCTCCTCGATTCGCTCATGGGCCGCCTCGGCGGCGGACGTCAGATCGCCATCATTGCCGTGGGCGTGCTGGTCACCGCGCTCGTGTTCGGTGTGTCGCGCTGGGCCACGGCCCCCACCATGGTCCCGCTCTACGCCGACGTGCCGGTGGAGAACGTGAAGGCCATGACCGACAAACTGACGGAGTCGGGCATCGCGTACGAACTGGATCGCACCGGCACCACCATCATGGTGGCCAGCGGCGATCTGGCCCGCGCGCGCGTGGACCTCGCCGCCGGCGATGTGCCGAACGCGGGCCGGCCCGGCCTCGAGCTGTTCGACAAGCCCACCTGGGGCATGACGGACTTCACCCAGAAGGTGAACTATCGCCGGGCGCTCGAGGGAGAGCTCGAGCGCACGATCGGCAAGATGAAGCACGTCGAGGCCGTGAAGGTTCATCTGGCACTCGAAGACGACAAGGTGTTCAAGGCCGACGAGCGGCCCAGCAAGGCGAGCGTGACGCTCACCATGATGAGCGGCGATCGCCCCGGGCAGGAAACCGTGCAGGGTATCGCGCAGCTCGTCGCCAGCAGCGTGGGCGGGCTCGATCCCGAGCATGTGACCGTGGTGGACGAACGCGGTCAGGCGCTCACCATGAAGGATGACGGGTCGCTGGCCGGCCTCACCAGCCGCCAGTTGTCGGTGCAGAAGGAGGTCGAGGAATACATGGAGCAGAAGGCGGACAAGCTGCTCTCAAGCCTCGTTGGTGCCGGCAATGCCCGCGTGCAGGTGGCGGCGTCGATCAACTTCGACAAGGTCGAACGCACGGTGCAGGCGGTCGACCCGGAGAAGCAAGCGCTCGCCACCGAGCAGAAGGCCGAGGTCGCGCCGAGCACGCCGCAGCAGGGCGCGGGGTACAGCACCTCCGCGACGTCGTATGAGAACACCAAGAGCGTGGAGAGCTTCAGCGGGGCCATCGGGAACGTGAAGAAGCTCACCGTGGCTGTACTGGTGGCCGACAAGGTCACCATGCCGACCACGGCGGCGCCCGACAGCGGAGCGCCCGCCGACAGCACCGCGGGCGCCGCGGCCACGCCCATCATCACGGCACGCACGCCTGAGGAGATGGCCCGCATCGAAGCGCTGGTGCGCAACGCGCTCGGTGTGGATAGTGCGCGCGGCGACATGATTTCGGTGGTGAGCGCGCCCTTCGACATGCCGGCGCCCGTGGTGGCCCGCGAAACGGCGGTGACGCCGCAGGATCTCATTGGCAAGATCCAGGCGAACCCCAAGCCGATCGTCGCCATCGCGGCGCTCGTGGTCCTGCTCATTCTCGGACTCGCGGCCGTTGTCGTGCTGCGCCCGAAGAAGTCCAAGCAGCTGGCGGCGCCGGCCTCGCCCGACGCCTTGCCGCAGGGAACCGGCTACGCCGAACTGCCGGCGAGCACGGAGATGCAGATGGCCATGCAAGAGGTGACTCAGGGACTCGACGATGGCGCCGCGTCGGACGTCGACGGCGACGTGCTTGAGGAGCCTCGTGCACCCATCAAGCTGCCGCCCATTCCCACCACCCCCGAACGCGAACAGGCCATTGCCACCGTGGAGCAGCGTCCCGACGCCGCCCTGCGCGTCACCCGCCAGTGGCTCCGCCAGTAAGTCCCGTTGACCTCCATGATCGCCCTCTCCAAGAATTCCGCCGACCGCTGGGCCCATGACCGTCTGAGCGGTCGCCAGAAGGTGGCCATCGTGTGCATGGCCATTGGCACCGAAGCAGCGGCCAAGCTTACGTCGGCGCTGCACCCCGACGAAGCCGAGATCGTGGCCCTCGAAATGGCCCAGCTGGATCGTGTGCCCCCGGCGACGATCGATCTCGTGCTCGCCGAGTGGCTGGAGACCACGCTCGGCGTAGATTCGCTCAGCGCTGGCGGCGTGGAGTTCGCCAAGGACGTGCTCGAAAAGGCCTTCGGCCCCGCCAAGGCCCAGCAGATTCTCAAGCGCATTCAGGGGCAGCTCGCCGACAGCGATCGCTTTGGCCGGCTGCGCCGCGCCGATCCGCAGCAGCTCAGCAGCACGCTGCGTGGCGAGCACCCACAAACGATTGCCCTCATTCTGGCCCACCTGGACGCGGGGCACGTGGCGGCCGTCATCCGCGAGCTCGACCCCGCGTTGGGCGGCGAGGTGATGTTCCGTATCGCCAAGATGGAGAAGGTGTCCCCCGAGATGATCTCGCTGGTGGAGCGCGCCATCGGCAACGAAGCCGACCTGGCCTTCTCGCAAGGCATGTCGAGCGTCGGCGGTCCGGCCGCCGTGGCGGCCGTGCTCAACCTCGTCAGCAGCTCGCTCGAGAAGGAAGTGCTCGACCTGGTGTCGGAGAAGGATCCGCACCTCAGCGACCAGATCAAGAACCTCATGTTCGTCTTCGAGGATCTGTCCACGCTCGACGACAAGTCGCTGCAGCGCCTGCTGCGCGAGGTGGACGTCAAGCAGCTGGCTCTCGCCCTCAAGGCGGCGAGCCCCGACCTCAAGGCGAAGATCCTGGGCACCATGTCGCAGCGCGCCGTGGCCGGCCTCAAGGAAGAGATCGAGTTCCTCGGTCCAGTCAAGATGCGCGACGTCGAAGCGGCGCAGACGGACATCGTGAGCAAGGTCCGCGCCCTCGAGGAAACCGGCGAGATCGTGCTGAGTGCGGGCACCGACGATGTCATCGTCTGATCGCCGCATGAACGCCACCCCTTGGTCCCTCGATGAGTTCGTGGCGCACGACGTGTTCTTCACGTCGGCGCCCGATGTGGACGCGCCCGAGCACGCGCCCGCTGTGGATGCGGGTGCGATCGAGGCGCAGTACGAGCACCGCCTCGCCGCTGAAGTGGCGCGCGTGGAGGCCGATGCCTACGCACGCGGTCGCGCCGACGGCGAGCAGGCCGCGCGTGTCACGCTCGAGCAGGCGCTCGAATCCGCACTCAGCACGCTCTCGCGCGCGGCCGAGTCGGTGGCGCTGCACGAGGCGCGGTGGGTGAACAACATCGAGGAGAACATCGCCGCCATTGCCGTGGCCGTGGCGCACCATCTGGTGCAGCGCGAAATCACCGCCGATCCCACCTTTGTGGCAACGCTGGTCAACAAGGCGCTCGCGCAGTATCCGGTGGAGCAGGAGATCATCATCCGGGTGTCGCCCGAAGACCTGGCCACGTGCCGGTCAGTGATCGACGCCGACCTTGGCGGCGCACGCGCGCTGCGCTGGATCGGTGACAGTAACGTCGAGCGGGGCGGGTGCCTTACCGAAGGACGCGAACGCATCATCGACGGCCGTGTGGATACGGCGCTCGAGCGCGCGTACCGCACGATTGCCCAAATCCAGGCCTGAGGCAGACGATCATGGTTCCGGCCTACGCCACCCCGGCACTCGGTACCGAAAGCTACGCCCCCGACACGGCGGCGCTCGACATCCTGCTCGACCGCGTCGCGCGCACCGATCGGTTCGGCGAATACGGGCGGGTCACGCGCGTGGTGGGCCTCGTCGTCGAGGCAACGGGCATCGACGTGGGCCTTGGTTCGCTCTGTCGCATCACCAGCCACTCGCGCGATCGCTCCGTGCTCGCCGAGGTGGTGGGGTTCAACGAACGCAGCGTGCTGCTCATGCCGCTGGGTGAACTCGATGGCCTGCACGCCGGCGCCAGCGTGCAACCGCTGGGGCGTACCTTCGGCGTGGACGTGGGACCGGGCCTCCTGGGCCGCGTGCTGAACGGCCTCGGGCACCCCATCGACGGGAAGGGGCGGCTGGACACGATCGAGCGCGTCCCGCTCTCGGCCGAGCCCCCCAATCCGCTGCAGCGGGAAACGATTGACCGTCCCCTCGAGACGGGCGTGCGCGCCATCGACGGCCTGCTCACCATCGGCCGCGGCCAGCGTGTCGGCATTTTCGCCGGCTCCGGCGTGGGAAAGAGCACCATGCTGGGGATGATCGCACGGCATGCGCAGGCCGATGTGAACGTGATTGCGCTGCTGGGCGAGCGTGGTCGCGAAGTGCGCGAGTTCCTCGAGAACTCGCTGGGTGAGGAAGGGCTGGCCCGCTCGGTCGTCATCGTGGCCACCGGCGATCAGGCAGCGCTGGTGCGCGCGCGCGGTGCGCTGGTGGCCACCGCGATTGCCGAGTACTTCCGCGATCAAGGCAAGCAAGTGCTGCTCATGGTGGACTCGGTGACGCGTGTGGCCATGGCCTGGCGTGAAATCGGATTGGCCACCGGTGAGCCGCCCACCACGAAGGGGTACCCGCCATCGGTGTTCGCCAACCTGCCTCGCCTGCTCGAGCGCGCCGGCAACGGGGAACGCGGCGGCATCACCGGGATCTACACGGTGCTGGTGGACGGCGATGACTTCAACGAACCGGTGGCCGACGCGACGCGATCGATTCTCGACGGGCACATCGTTCTGACACGACGCCTGGCGGCGCAGAATCACTTTCCCGCCATCGACGTGCTCGACTCGAAGAGCCGCGTGAAGGACCACATCACCAATGAAGTGCAGCGTCGCTGCGGCAGCGCCATGCTGCGACTCGAGGCGGCGTACCGGGAGAAGGAGGACCTCATCATGGTGGGGGCGTATCAGAGGGGGAGCGACCCGTACGTGGACGCCGCCATCGCCTACCGCCACAAGGTCCTCGAGTTCCTGCAGCAGCGCCCCGACGAGATCACGCATTACGGGGATACGTACGCGCAGCTGGCACAGATCGCCGAGGCGATCGACGCGTCGGTCCGCCGCCGCTAGGGGTGCGCATATGAGTTTCAAGTTCCGGTTGCAGCGCATCCTCGAACTGCGCGAGCAGCACGAGCAGGCAAAGGCGCGTGAACTCGCTGCCGCGCGTGATGCCGCCGATCAGGCGGCGCAGGCCAAGGAAGTGCTGGCGGCGCTGCGCGCCGATTCGCAGGCGCAAATCCACCAGGCAGCGCGCACCGAGTCCCGCGTGGGACATCTGCATCAGCTTGGCACAGTTCTCGCTTCTGTTGATGAGCGGTTGGTGGCAGCCACCGACGTGTGCAAGCAGGCAGACGACGGGGTGCACCTGGCAAAAGTGATCCTCGAGGAGGCCGCGCGCGACCGGCGTGTCCTCGATCGACTGAAGGAGCGTCACACCGCGGTGTGGCGGGCAGAGAATGCGGCGCGGGACCGCGTCCAGATGGACGAAGTCGCGCTCACGCAGTTCGCACGCAAGCAGGAAGAAAAGATCAACAGCTCGGCAGAGAATGCCGGGTGACCCCTCCACGACCGGAATGATTTGATGAAGGCGATGATCATCCCGATAGCCATTGGACTGCTGGCCGGACTCGGCGGCGGCTCGGGCTACGCGTACATGCAGGCCTCGGCCCGCTTCACCGCCGACTCGGCGCGCAGCGCCGAGAAGGCGAAGACCGACTCCGCCGCGCACGACAGCACCGCTGCTCACGCGGACGGCGAGCATGCCCTCGCCGCGGACAGCGCGGCGGGGGCGGACACGATCCCCATGACGCCCGCGGACAGCCTGCGGGCGCTGGAAGCCGCGAGCAAGAGCGCGGCGGGGGATGCGGCGCATGCGGCGGCGCCCGCGAATCACGCGGCTTCGAAGCAGGCTCCCGCACCGTCGGCCGCGTCGACCGCCGCGAATGCCCACGATGCCCCCACGACCAAGCGGTCTGACGTGAAGGTGCCGAACGCGGTGCTGCCCGCAGCCAAATCAGCAACGGGCACGACCGCCTCGGCGGCCGCCACGGTCAAGGAGGCGCGCGATCAGGCATTGCAGACGGCGCTCCCTGAAGCGCGACTCGCCAAGATTTTCGGCGCCATGGCCGCCAAGGATGCGGCGAAGGTGCTCGATCAGATGACGGACGGCGACATTCGCGCCATCCTCGCCATGATGAACGATCGTCAGGCCGCTGCCATCCTGTCGGCGTTGCCGGCGACACGCGCAGCGTCCATCACCAAGGGGGCGGTCAAGCCATGAGCGCCATGAATGTGGCCCAGGTCGTGAGCCGTGCCGCACCGCGTGCGGATGCCCGGAATGAACCGCGCGTCTCCGCATCGCGCACCGAGCGGGCATCACGAGTCGAGGGGGGGCACGAGTCGACCGAGGGGGACGCGAAGGATGCGAGCGTGCGACTCGACAAGTTGGAGTTCGCACAGCTGCTGGCCATGCTGGCGGCCCAGAGCGATTCCGCAACCAATGCACCCGCGAAGCCGGCCGATGCGGCGTCGCTGGTGGACGCGCTGCTCGACGAGACGCTGACCCGCGACGCAGGGAGCACTACGCCGCCGTTTCCGGGACCCGTTGGCGCTGGGCTGACACTCGCGGTACGTGCCGGCGCCACGTCGGACCTCGCCAGTACGGAAGCCGAAACCGCACTGCGCCATGGTCTCCTCATGCTGCCGCGCGCCGATCGTGGCGACATCATCGACCTTGCCGCGTATGCGAAGTCGCGCCAGGCCCGCCTCGCTGGTGATCAGGGGGTGGCAGGAGGGGCGGGAGCGCTCGACAACATGTTGACCATGGTCCCTGACAGCGCCGCCGACGCGTTGTCGCGAGTGGCCGCACGGCGCGGCGCGTCGGTCGAGCAGTTGCTG
>VYLE01000592.1_pt1 | contig 29676 bp, 23 predicted proteins | sample 5114391 | NCBI WGS metagenome assembly VYLE01 (sample SAMN12291771, study PRJNA351875) | freshwater metagenome | isolation source: freshwater lake | place: USA: Michigan, Kent Lake | collected 2013-08-15
CGTGTACTGGCCTGAGGCGACAGCGGGACATCCGTCATGGAGAACATTGTGCGCGCCCCCCTGTCAGTACCGGCCGGGCATCACGGCGCCAGCGACGAGGCCGACGCCGCCACGGTGCGATCGCGGTGCCCACGGACATCGTAACGGCCGTCGTCACGCATGGGGGCCAGGACGGTCCGCAGCGGCGCTGTCTCCCGGCCCAAGGCAACGATCTGACGACCGGTGAGGGCAACGCCCGCGTCGACGGGCCCCTCGTAGTCGTGCAGGACGAGGCCGACGTAGGCCACACCGGACTCCAGGAGCGCCAGCGAGCGCGCGATCCTGGCGCTGCTCCAGCCCTTGGCGGCCAGTCTTCGGGCTGCGTCGTCGTGCGGGCGCTCGGCCTGTCGGGACGCCCGCACCTGGTGCCCCACCGCGGTGTCGCAGTCGCAGGGTCCTGCCGTGGTCAGTACGTACTGTTCGCCCGGCGCGAGGTAGGCGCCGAGGCCGAGACCCGCGAGCGGCGTCAGGCGACGTGGTACTGCGCGGCGATGGGACCGAGCGAGGCCAGGGAGACCTTGGGCGGGAGGATCGCCGTGACGTAATGGCACATGCGGACGCCGTGGGACGGTGAGTTGCGCAGGGTGCGGACCGGACCCGTCGTCCCACGCAGGGGGCGACAGCAAGGTATCAGCGCCACGGTGCGAGCCGGTGCTGGTGTACCGCGGCTTCGCGGGACGGCTCGACAGGGATTGCGCCGCCGCACCGGCGATCTCGTACTCAGCGGCGCATCTGTACCGTGATGGGATGCGCCTCGCCAAAGCAGACCTCAGCCAGCTCCACGATGGTGTCGCGGTAGCCGTCGGCAATGACCGCCACGGTCATGGCGCTCACCTGGCCTTTGGGTGACGTCCCGAGCTCTCCGATGCGTTGGAGCGGGACGGTATCGGACCGCGCGGCGGCAGGCGACCGTCAGCATGCCCGCAAGCAGCGGCACGAGCACGCGGTACCGTCGGTGAAGCCGCCATCTCGTTGGGGCGTATCTGAAATGTGGTGGTCGCCTGGCGTGCACGGATTGGTTCATTGCCATCTGGAAGCGTCGGTTCGTGGAGGGCGGCATCCCCGCGTTGGCGGATGCGCCGCGGGCGGGGCCACGGGATCACCGCGGCGCTTGAGGCGAAGATCGTCCGCCTGACCCTGCAGACGAAGCCCCCGCGCCGCTCACCGAGTGGTCGAGTCACCGGTTGGCGGCCAAGCTCGACGTGGCCCACACGACGGTCGCGACGGTCTGGAGGCGGCACGGGATCACGCCCCACCGACTGAAGCGCTACAAGGGCAGTCCCGACCCCGACTTCGAGACGAAGGCCACCGACATCATCGGGCTGTACATCGCCCCACCCGTGAACGCGGTGGTGTTCTGCGTCGATGAGAAGCCCGCCATTCAGGCCTTGGATCGCACGGATCCGGTCTTGCCGCTGCGGCCAGGACGGGCCGAAGCCCATGGCTGAGAGTACGTGCGCCACGGCACGCGCTCGCTGTACGCCGCGCTCAACGTGGGTACCGGGCACGTGCAGGGCACGCTGGCCGCCCGCCACACCAGCGCGGAATTCGTGGACTGCCTCGACACCGTCACCCGCTCGGATCCCCGCAGAAAGGCGGTCCATTTCGTCGTCGACAACCTCTCGGCGCACAAGACCCCGGCGGTGAAGGACTGGCTCGCGGCGCACCCGCGCGTGACGATGCACGACACGCCGACCTACCGCAGCTGGCTCAATCAGGTCGAGAGCCGGTGCGCGCGCACTGAACGCGACTGCCTTGCGCGCGGGATCTTCACCTCCACGACCGATCTCACGCGCAAGCTGCTGCGCCACATCAAGCTCCACCACGAGACCTGCCGGCCCTTTGTGTGGCGGTACCGCGACCCCACCCGTCGTATGCCTGCTACACGTACATCAAATACGCCCCGCTAGATTACAATTCTCAGCGGCGATCACGCGTGAATGTACTTCTCGAAGACCGAACTGAAATCCTTGCGCAGATAACGGTGCAGCACGGCGTCGTTGAGCTCCTCCAGCAGTGAGCGGTAGTGCGCCGACACGGCAGCGGGATCCGCCGCCGTATTGAGCTTGAGCATGGAGCCCAGCACCGAGGCGGCCGACATGGCGTTCGTGCGCCCCTGCTCGTCGTGCCGCTGCAGCTTCCCGATGGTGTGCAGCGCCTTGTAGATGTCCTTCAGCTGCTCGATGTGGTCCTTGCGCACGTCGATGCTGAACACATGGTCGCCAATCGTGAACTTGAGCTCAATGTCGAGATCGATCGTGCCGGCGGTCTCGATGGTCACGTGCGCGACGGGGTACTGCGCGTAGTCGTAGCGCTTGATCACGCGCTTGCTGGAGATCGCCGACTCACCGTCCACGTGTATGAGCGCGAAGTTCGTGAAGCAGTACTCATCCTTCTTGCTCTTGATGAGGAAGAAGATGCGCTCCTGGTCCTCGTGAAACAGGTAGTCGTCGGCGTCGACCTTGTCGTAGTCCTTCGCCGACACGATGATGCCGATATCGCTCAGCCCCAGCGCTTCGGCGGCGAATTTCTTGAACATGCTGTCACCCCAGGTGAAATGCGAAGGAACCGTGGATGCCGTAGAGTATGCGCGGCTCCTTCCGCATGGCAGCCGGTGGGGGGACCCGCTTGTCACTTTTTCGCCCCATCCGTACCCTTCTTCCGGACCCGCCTCCCTCCCGCGGGCCGTGCTCACCCTCCGGCGACTTCCCGTGACCCGATATGCTGCCATCACCGGCTGGGGCGAAGGCCTCCCCCCCGCGGTGCTCACCAACGACGACCTCTCGACCTTCCTCGAGACCTCCGACGAGTGGATCACCCAGCGCACCGGCATGAAGGAACGGCGCATTTCCCACGTGTCGGCCATCGAGATGGCCACCCTCGCCAGCCGGCGGGCTCTGGCTTGCGCCGGCCTCGACGCGGAGGCCCTCGACCTTCTCGTCTACGGCAGCTGCTCCCCCGATGAGCAGGTCCCCAACTGCGCCTCCGGGGTCCAACTGGCGCTTGGTGCCACCCGCGCCGCCGCCATGGACGTGAACACCGCCTGCACCAGCTTCCTGTACGGACTGTCCAGCGCCACCGCCATGATCCAAAGCGGCATGGTGCAGAACGCGCTGGTGATTGGCGTGGAGTACATCAGCCCCTTCATGGACTGGAGCAACCGCAACGTGGCCGTGCTCTTCGGCGACGGCGCGGCAGCGGTGGTGCTGCAGGCCAGCGACACGCCGGGGGGCGTGATCGGCACGGTGCTGGGGTGCGACGCCGAGGCGCGGCAGACGCTACGCGTGCGCGGCATGGGGTGCTCGTATGTGCAGGGGGACCTGCACTACGGCGACACGCTCTGGGATTTCGACGGGCAGGCCATCTTCAAGCGCGCCGTGCACGGCATGAGCGACGCCTGCGGCCGCGTCATGCAGGCCGCCGGGGTCACCGCCGACGACATCGATCTGGTGGTGCCGCACCAGGCCAACCTCCGCATCATCGAGGCGGTGGCCAAGTACGCCGGGGTGCCCATGGAGCGGGTCATGCTCACCGTGCAGCGCTACGGCAACATGAGCGCGGCCACGGTACCGGTGAGTCTGGTGGACGCCCTCAAGGAAGGGCGGGTGAAGCCGGGCAGCCTCATTCTCATGCCGGGCTTCGGCGGCGGCCTCACCTTCGGCGCGCTGCTCGTGCGCTGGGGGAACCGCGTGACCCCGCTGGGGGAAAGCGACGCCCAGCACCCGCCCGCGGCACACACGGCGCTCGAGATGGTCAACGCCATTCGCGCCCGCCAGGACCCCCACGGCCGCTCGTACGACGCCCTCACCAACACCCGCTTCATCGAAACGCCGCTGGGGAGCCGCGCCTCCGCCTGAGCCACGCCGGAGGGGCCGGAACGGCGCGCTTCCTGGCGCCGTTAGCTTGGCGCCATGCGTATCGCCGTCAATCCCGACGATCGGGTCGTCCTCCGCTGCATCCCCCTCGCCACCCTCGCGGCGGCGGTGGGGAGCACGGCGTGCAATGTGGGCGTGTACTACGCCGCCCTACGCTACGGTCGCCTGACCATCGGCCTCGCCGAGACCATCATCGCCAGCGTCATCGGCGCCCTGCTGGCGGGCATCGTGTACTGGCTGCTGGCCCGGTTCACCCAGCACGCCGTGCGCTGGTTCACGGTCATCACCTCCATCACCATCGGCGTGTACGGGCTCGGCCCCGTCATGGCCGCCTACGAGCCCTACATGGAAGGGGCCGAGCTGTTCACGCTCACGACCATCGTCGCCACCGAGATCATGCACATCGTGAGTGGCGCCTGGGTACTGTGGGCGCTGCTGCGGCTGGCGAGGGAGTCGCGATAAAGGGAGGCGCGGAGGAGGGGAGGCCCAGGGACTGCGGTCCCCGCGCCTCCCCTTCTCCGCGCCTCAGAAGTCCCAGCGTCTCCCCTTCTCCGCGCCTCAGAAGTCCCAGCGTCTCCCCTTCTCCGCGCCTCGTTACCTCACGGCCACGGCAACACGATCACCGGGAAGCGCGGACGACGCGTGGGCTGGTCGTCGCCATCGAAGAAACGATCGAGGTCCACTCGCGCCGTCTCGATGTGCGCGCGCTGCATGTCGTCGGTCACGATCGCGCGCGCCAGCCGCGTCTCCAGCTTGCGCAGCTCGTGCATCGCCGCGGCGCGTACGTCGGGCAGGGCGCGACCATCCCCCGCGAGATCCAGCAGCATGTCGAGTGCCGCCCGCTGCGAGGCGCGCAGCATGGCACGTTCGGCCGGGTTCGCGGGCAACGCGGCGCCCCAGGTGCGCCGCACGATGGCGTCAGTCACCTCGGAGAGGGTGAGCGCCTTGGCGTCGCTGGCCGCCGTGTGCACCAGGCGCGCCGCCCGCTCGCGATCGAGGATGTAGCCAATCACCTCGGTGGCCAGCCCGCCGCCCAGCGTGATGGCGTCGAACATTGTCTCGCCGCTCCCCTCGATCCACGTCTGATCGGTGTTGAAACCCGGCGGCGGCGGCGGAATGAGGCGCTGCACCTTCTCCGGCACCGTCAGCTCCTTCGGCGCAATCGCGTCGAGCAGCTGGTTGAGCGCCTTCCGCTGCTCAGCCACCGGCACGATGCGGGTGGGCGTCTGCCCGTCACCGCGCAGCGCGAAGGTGAAGTCCATGCCGCCGATGTACTTCGACAGCGCCTCCAGCGAATAGCGGTGGTGCAGGTACACGTGCGCGAACCGCATGTTGAGCAGCGCCATGGGCTCGCCCGGCTTGATGGCGCGCTCGTCGAAGCTGTTCATGAGCACGCGCCGCACGGCCGCCGACCGCTGCACCGCCTCGAAGGGGGTGGACCCCTCTTCCCAGCGCGTCACCAGCGGGTTGGAGCCGTTGGCGTTGGCATACGTGTCGTTGATGAAGCGCACGTTCTTCGCGATGCCGTCGGCCATGATGGCGGCCAGCCCCGTGCGCTCGGCGGCGGGGGTGGGGAACCAGGTGTACCCCAGCCGAATGGCCAACGTATCCCACGCGCCCGGCCCGTTGCGATAGGCGTTGCGCAGGTCGGGGCGGCCGCTCGCGTCGAGGGTGATGAGCGGGAAGGGATAGTCCATCACGCTTGAGCGGTTCTGCGCCGAGGCGATGTAGTTGTGCTGCAGCCCCAGCGTGTGGCCGATCTCGTGCGCCGTGTGCTGGCGGCGACGCGCCAGGGCAAAGGCTTCGGCGTCCACGGTGGGGCCGCTGCTCCCCGACGCCGGGACCGTGCCCGCCCAGATGTTGTAGTCGATGAGCGAGCGCCACGCGTCCATCCGCACCACGGCGCGCACGATCTCACCGGTGCGCGGGTCGGAGTAGCTGGGGCCCACGCTGGGGCCGGGCCCCGAGCGGTGCACCCACATGAGCATGTTGTAGCGCGCGTCCATGGGGTCGGCGCCCGCGGGCAGATCGAGCACGCGGAAGGCGTTCTTGAAGCCCGCCGCCTCGTACACCTTGGCCCACCAGTTCCCCCCCTCGCGGAACGCCTCGCGGTAGGGGGCCGGGATGCCGGGGTCGAGGTAGTAGGTGATGGGGGTGACCGGCTCCACCAGCTCGCCGCGCGCGTAGGCCGCCGGGTCCTTGGGCACCAGACGCCACCGGTTGATGAAGCCACCGCGGTAGTCGCCATCGAACCCCTTCGACAGGTCGAAGAACGACGTGCCACCGTAGCCGAAGCGCGGGTCGTACTGCCGCGGGGTGTAGCCGGCGGTATCGGGGAGCACGATGAGCGAGTGATGCTGCTCGAAGGTCATGGCCCGCGCGTCTGGGGCGAGTCCGCCACGCCCACGCACCGCCTGATCGGTGACGAACGTGAGCACCGCGTGCACCTCGGCGTTGCGCGGAAAGGCGCGCGTGCGCTCGGGGTCGAGGTAGCTGCGCGCCACGTCCAGCCGATAGCTCCCCACCCCGGGCGCCGACGCCGCCGTGCCGCCGGCACTGCCGCCGGCGCGCAACCCGTCGGCCACCCCGTAGGCATCGGCCAGGAACACGGAGCTCGCGTCGACGATGAGCGTGCCCGCCGTGTCTTTCTCGATGGGCATGGAGGCCACGATGGAGCGGGGGAACGCCTCGGTGGCCGCCCGCTGGTTGGCGGCGTCGCCGTTGGGAGCGCGCACCGTCCAGTTGTCGCGCACCATGAGCACGCGATTGCCGCGGCGCTCGAGGCGCACGATGCCACTGGGCCCCGTCTGGCCACGATCGAGCGCGCCATTGCCGAGTCCGGTGGCCAGCGTGACGGTGTGCAGGACGTCCTTGTTGAGCTGCCCGGCGGGGATCTCCAGCAGCGCCCGGTTGCGTGTGTCGTCCACGCGCACGCGGAGGAACGGGGCCTCGCCCTGCGCCTGCAGGACAAGCGGTGACAGAGCCTGCAGGGCGACGGCAGTGGCCGCGAACAGGCGAATCGGCCGGAAGAGAGGGGCGCTGGGCATGCGGGCGGGGGAAGGCGGAGGGGACGGATGATGTGAACGGAACGTCGAGGACGGCCGTAATGTTGATCGTCCGCCTTGCGAAAAACCGAAACTAGCCCGTAGTTGGTAGTGTCGCGACCATGCGTTCGGCCGAAGCCGGCGGCGCTGGCGTGCCGCGCTCGATATGCTCCCTCCCTGCGGAGGCCGGAATGCCCCACAGTATTGCCTCCTCCCTGCCGTCGTCATCCGTCGACAGCGCCGACTACGCCGGCGTGCCGGGCGAGCGGGAGGAGCGGTTTCGCACGCTTGCCGAATCGTCACCGACCGGGGTGTACCAAACAGATCCCCGGGGTGTGGTCACTTACGCCAATCAGCGTCTGCTCGAGTGGTTCGGGCAGGACTTCGCGACGTTCGCCAGTGGCGCGTGGATGCAACGCATCCATCCCGACGACGCGGCGCACCTCGAGGTAGCCGCCCGCAGCGCGCGTGAGGAGCATGCGCCGTTCGACAGCGAGTACCGCATTGTCGTGAATGGCCGCGTGCGCTGGCTGCGGGTGCGCTCCGAGGTCATTTTTGACTCCGCGGGAAACGAGCTGGGGCACATCGGGTCGGTGCTCGACACCAGTGCCGAACGGTTCGCGGCCGAGGAGCGCACGCGGCTGCAGGCGCAGCTGCAGCAGTCGCGCCGGCTCGAGTTGCTGGGGCTGCTGGCCGGTGGCGTGGCGCACGACTTCAACAACCTCCTGGTGGGCATCCTTGCCAACGCCTCCATGGCGCGCGAGGAGTTGCTCGCGGGACATCCGTCGCGTGATGCGCTCGACGACATCGCCAACGCCGCGCAACGGGCGGCTGACCTGACCCGCCAGCTGCTGGCCTATGCCGGGCGCGCCCGCGTGGAGCGGCGGCAGGTGCTGCTCGCGCCGCTCGCAGCCGAGCTGCCCAAGATGCTCGGTGCGCGGGTGCCGCCCCATGTGCAGCTGCTGGTGCAGTGCGATCCCGAACGGCCGGACGACGGGGCGATTGCCGTGGACGGCGACGAAACGCAGCTGCGTCAGGTTGTGCTCAACCTCGTCACCAATGCCGTCGATGCGGTGGGGGCCACGACCGGTACGGTCCGGCTGTCGATCACCGAACGCACCCTGGGCACCGAAGAGCTGCAGGGGTGCCTGCTTGGGCGCAATCGCCCGCCCGGCCGCTATGCCGTTATTGCCGTGAACGACAGCGGGGCTGGCATGAGTACCGAGGTGCAGGAGCGCATGTTCGACCCGTTCTTCACCACCAAGACCAGCGGCCGCGGCCTGGGGCTGGCCGCCACGCTGGGCATTCTCAACAGCCACGGTGGTGCCATTCAGGTGGAGTCGGCGGTGGGACAGGGCACGACCATTCGTGTGCTGCTGCCGGTGAGTCGTGAGCGCGCCACACCGCCCGGGGTGCCGGCCGTACTGGAAGCGATACCCGACGGCAGCGGCATGATCCTGGTGGTGGACGACGATGCCGGCGCCCGCAACGCGGCCCGCCGCATTCTGCAACGCGCCGGCTACCAGGTGGAAGAGGCGGAGAACGGCGCGGATGCGCTGGCACGCTTCGACGCGCTGTCCTCGCCGCCGCGCTGCCTCGTGCTGGACCTGTCCATGCCGGTCATGGGCGGCGACGAGTGCCTGCGTACGTTGCGCGCGCGCGGCAGCACGGTTCCGGTGCTCATGTCGAGCGGCTACGACGCCGACGATGTGGCCAGCCACCTCGTGTCACGCGGCAGCGTGCACTTTCTGCAGAAGCCGTACACGGCACACGCGCTGCTCAGTGCCATCGCCGAGCTGGTGAGCGCGCCAACGGCGGCATAACCGGGAGCGCGCCCCGGGTACCGTGGCGCTCAGGCCAGCCGGGCCGTGAGCCCCGAGACACGGGCCACACTGCGCGAAATGGCGAGTCGCAACAGCTCGTCGGTGCCACTGATGGTCACCGCGCGGCGGGCGCGCGTAAGGCCGGTGTACACCAGCTCGCGCGTGAGAATGCGGGAGTCGGTGTCGGGGAGCACCAGCAGCACGTGATCGAACTCCGATCCCTGCGACTTGTGTACCGTCATGGCCCACGCGGTTTCGTGCGCCGGCAGTCGTGACGGCGCCAGCGATCGGTAGCCGCCCCCCGAGAGCGGGAAATGCACCAGCGGCACCCCATCCACGGCGAGCGTGGTCCCCACGTCGCCGTTGAAAAGCTGCGTGGCCGGATCGTTGGCGGTGATGAGCACGGGACGGTGATCGTACCACCCCGCCACCGTACGCCCCCGCTGCTGCAGCCACCGTTCGATGCGCTGGTTGAGCCCCGTCACCCCCGCCTCGCCGTCGCGCAGGGCGCACAGCACGCGGAACTGTGCCAGCGCCCCCAGCGCCTCCGCCGGCGTGCTGCTGGCCAGATAGTGCTCCAGCTGCGGCAGCACGGGCCCCAGCTGCTCGACCAGGCTGCGCGCCGGCGCGTGCATGGCCACGTCGGACAGCGCGCCATCGTGCAGCACCTGCACCGCCGCCGCCGCGTTGCCCGCCTGCATGGCCATGGCCAGCGCCCCAATGCCCGGCTGCGCCCCGAAACGATACGACGTACGCAACCGGATGACGGCATTGTGCAACGCGGTGGCCTGTGGTGACACCGGCAGCAGCGACGGGTCGGCGCCGCTCAGCGTCGCGTACGCGGCGCCCAGCGAGGCCGAATGCCCCACCTCGTTGCCATGGCTGCGCGCCGCCCGCGCAATGTCCCCCAGCACGAAGCCGGTATCGACGCTCGCCAGCTGGTCGGGATCGCCCAGCACGATGAGGCGCGCCGACGGCTTCACCGCGGCGAAGAGCGCGTCCATCATGAGCACATCCACCATGCTCGCTTCGTCCACCACGATGATGTCATCGGCCAGTGGATGTGCGGCGTGGTGCGTGAAGCGATCGGCCCACGGCTGGTAGCCCAGCAGACGGTGCAGCGTGCTGCCCGTGGCAGGCAGATGCTGCGTGACGAGGGGGCCCAGCTGCTCACGCGCCGCCGCCGCCCCAATGGCCTCGGCCAGGCGGGCCGCCGCACGGCCGGTGGGCGCCGCCACGGCAATGCGCAGCGTGGCGTCCCCCTGGAGCAGCAGCGCCAACAGCTTGGCGGCCACCGTGGTTTTCCCGGTACCGGGCCCACCCGTGATGAAGGTGAGCGACGAGCGCAGCGCCGCCGTGGCCGCGAGCGCCTGCCAGTCCATGGCCTGGGCGGCGCGCGGGAAGAGCTGGCGGAACAGCGGGATGACCGCCTGGAACGACGCCCTCGGCGGCTCGGCAAGCCGCGCGCGAATGGCCGCCGCCAGTCGGCATTCCGCTACGAAATAGCGCGCCAGATACAGCTGCGTACCATCGAGCACGAACAACGCGCCCTCGTACGCGGCCGCAGGGTGGCCCACGCCCGCGTTTGCACACACCCCGCTGGCGAGCAGTGCGCTCTGCCAAGCGGCCACCGGCGGAAAGCACCACGGTGCGGGAACCTCGCCGGCGCCGTGCGTAGTGGGGAGCGGCTGAGCCACATCGGGAGACGGCTGCCCGGCATGCTGGCGCAGATCGATGCAGCTGTTGCCCAGGGCCCGCTCGGCACTCACGAGCAGGGCCGTATGACGCAGCAGTTCGGCGGTGGCCGCCGCGTTGCCACCGTCATGCCCCGGCGACGCCAGGGCCCCGTGTCGTTGCACCGCACGCGCCACCATGCGACCGAATGCCAGGTCAATGGCCGCCAGCTCCACCGCGGGCGCAGGGCGCAACGGTTCGGTGCCCGTCATGTGGCCGCCGCCGTACGCGAGAGCGCAGGCGCCAACGCAGGCGCGATGGTGGGCGAGGCGCGATCCATGAGGGCACTCAGCGACTCGATGAGCGCGCGCGACGGCAGGTCGGTGAACCACCCCTGCCCCGTGTGCACCGAGTCGGCGGTGAAGCCGCGCAGGAAGGCGTACCCCGCTCCGCCCATGTGCCGGGCATAGTCGTAGCCGGGAAGGCGAACGGTGAGGTAGCGGTGCAGCGCCACGAGATAGAGATGGTACTGCAGCGTGTAGTGACTCGTCTCCATGATCGTCTGCAGTGCCTCGTGGGTGTACGCGGCGGGGTCAGCGCCCAGCTGGTTCGATTTCCAGTCCACGACGTACCAGCGATCCCCGTGACGGAACACGAGGTCCACGAAGCCGGTGAGAAAGCCGTGGAGCCGGCCAACCGGCAATCGTCGCAGCTGCTCGGCGTAGCGGGCCCCGTCGGGGCCACCATGCTGCTCGAAGCAGTGCGCCAGCGCATACCGACTCACCTGCTGCGTGGCGTCGGCAAAGGGGAGCAGGAACTGCCACTCGTGTCGTGTCTGCTCGTGCGTCACGCTGGCGAGCGTCAGCGGCCACGGCCGCAGCGGCGCGGCAAACACGGTCTGCATCATCTGCACGGTGGCGTCGATGCGCGGATCCCCCTCGTCGTTGGCGAGCGGCGTACGCAGCAGCCGCCGCGCCACCCGTTCGCGCAGCCGCTCCGCCGAGTCGTCGAAGCGCGACGTTTCGAAGAGCGTGTGCAGCACGGTGCCCGCGCGCCGCCCGGCGGGAAAGCTGCGGAAATCGGTGCGCGGCAGGTCGCGCACGCTGGCTGCGGGGGTCGTGCTCTCCTGCTCGTCGTCCACATCGCGTGCCACATCGGCGTTGCCGCTGGGTAGCGCGCCGCCGCGCGTGCCCTGTGCCCCGTGTACGCCGGCGGTGAGATGGGTGAAGCTGGTGACGCGGTACGTATCGAGCCGTTCTGCCAGCGGAATGTCATCGGGCAGGGTACGCGACAGGTACGCCACGGCTGGCGCGTCAACGGTGGCGGGCGCCGGCACCACGAGACTCGTCTCCACGCGTTCGAGTGCCATGAGGTTGCCGTGCGCCTCACAGAACGCGCGCAGCGTGGGCTCCCACTCGTGGAGGTTGGCCGCGTACCACGCGGCCACGGCCGCGGGCTGCTGCTCGGTGGGGAGGGCGTTGGTGTGCGGTTCGCCATGCAGCAGGAAGGACAGCGCCGACCAGGGCGAGGGCTCCTGCCCCTTTTTGCCGCCAATGGGGCCCCAGCCCACATACGTGCGGAAGCGGGCGCGCGTGAGGGCCACGTAGGCCAGCCGGCAATCCTCGGCGAGCCGCTCCACGTCGGCCTGCTGCCGGCGCCGCGCATAGTCGGGGGAGCCGGCATCGAAGATCACGCCGCCGTCTTCGTGCACGAGCACCGGCTTCTTGTCGGAGACGGGGTACGCGCGCCAGAGCGTGGGGCAGTAGACGATGTCGAACTGCAGCCCCTTGCTCTTGTGCATGGTCATGACCTGCACGGCATCGGCGTCGGACTCAAGCCGCAACTCCGCCACCTCGCGCTCCCGGTCGGTGTCCTGCCGTGCCTGCGTCATCCAGCGCAGCACCCCTTCCAGGTTGAGCTCATCGGTGCTGGCCGCGCCGTGCAGCAGCTCCACCACATGACGCAGGTTGGTCATGCGTCGGTCGCCATCCACGAGCGCCATGAACCGGTCGGCCACGGCGCGGTCGGAGAAGAGCTGCTGCAGCATGGGCAGCACGCCACGCGAGGTCCACAGGGCGCGGAGCGAATCGAGCTGGTTGAGGAGCCGTTCCCACGTGTCTTCCTGCTCGGGGTGCAGCAGCTCAAGCAGCTGCGCGTGTGAGAGCCCCCACAGCTCGGTGGCCAGCGCCGCGCGCACGCGGGGCTGCTGGCGCGGGTTGGCAATGGCTTCCAGCACGAGCTGCAGCTCACTCATCTCCGCAGACTGCAGCACATTGCCCAACCCACTCACGACGGCGGGAACGCGGGCGCGCCGCAGGGTCTCAGCCATGCGGATCCCCTCCTGCGTCGTGCGCACGAGCACCGCAATTTCCCGCGGCGGACAGCCGGCGGCGATCTGCGCCACGATATGTGACACGCAAGCGGCAAAGAGCAGCGTCTCCGCCGTGCCCGCCGACGTGAAGGTGTCCTTGCCGGCACGGCGATCGGGGGGCACGAAGAGCCAATGCAGCGTGTGCTCGCCCTCGAGCCGATACCCCGTGGGCGCCTTGTGATCCCTGGCCGTGGCGGGGTGGAAGGCAATGGCCGTATCGACGAAGGCGTTGGGGCGGTGCGTGAACAGCGCATTCACGGCGCGCACCATGGGCGTCGAACTGCGGAAATTGACGTCGAGGGTGAACGCCTGCGTCGCGCGCTGCGCCGCCCCGAGGTACGCCTGCACGTCGGCCCCGCGAAAGGCGTAGATGGCCTGCTTGGGGTCGCCGATGAGAAAGAGTGGACGTCCGCCGAAGGCCGTGTCGAAGATGCGGAACTGGTGCTGGTCGGTGTCCTGGAACTCGTCGATGAGTGCCGCGTGGTACTGCTGGCGAATGGCCTGCGCGAGCAACCCGTGCGTACCCTGCGCGGTGAGCACCCGGCTGAGTTGCTCGAGCAGGTCGTCGAAGCCCAGCGCGCGGCGGCGGCGCTTCTCCGCATCCAGTCGCTGGCGCACCTGCTGCAGACAGTCGAAGCGCAGGGCGTGATGGAACTGCCCGAGGGCTTCGCCAAGCGCGGTGGCGGCCTGGGCGATGGGCCACTGCGCAATGGCGGCGCGGCGCGCCTGCTGCTCCTTGCCGCGGTTGGTGGCGGCCTTGGTGAGCGCGTCCACGGCACACGCCTGACCCACGGCTTCGGCCGCCCCCAAATCGCCCGCCGCCGCGTCGCGCGCCTGTTGCACCAACCGCTCGAGCGTGACGGGTGATTTGCAGGGGGTGTCGGCGTTCCACGTCAGCTGCCCCACCGCCTCGCGGAAGGCGCCTTCGTTCCACACGGCGGCGAAGGCGGCAACGGCCGTGTCCACGGCGCCGCGCGCGGTGTCGAGCGCCGGACTGGGGGTCACCACCACGTCGGGGAAGCGCCGCCACTGCCGATAGTCGTCGAGGAACGTCTCGGGCGTCCACTCCATGGTCACGGCATACGACGCGAGCGCGGCGTCGGTGTAGAAGCGCACCCGCCACCAGTCCTGCAACGCGCCCGTCAGGAGGGCGCTGTCGTCGTCCACGAGGGCGGCGCCAAATGCGGTGCCGCTTTCGAGGGCGAACTCGTCGAGGATGCGTTTGCAGAAGCCATGAATGGTGAAGACCGCGAGGGTGTCCACCTCGCGCACCGCCTGCGCCAGACGCGCACGGGCGAACGGCTCCTTGCCGTTGGCCAGCCGGCGCAGCTGCTGTACGGTGGCGTTGGACTCGTCGACCTGCATGCCGCTGTACACGTCGCTCGCCAGCCGCAGCGTTTCGCGGATGCGGGTAACGAGTTCATCGGTGGCCGCCACGGTGAAGGTGACCACGAGAATGTGGCCAATGCCGCCCACCAGCGGCTGCGCCGTCTGATCCTGCTCGAGCAGCAGACGCACGACGCTCATGGCGATGTTGTACGTCTTGCCGGTGCCCGCACTCGCTTCCACCAGCGAAATGCCGGCCGGGAAGGCGCTCTTCACCACATCGAAACGCGCGACGTGCGGCGCCGCGCCGGCCGCCAGCAGATGGGGGTGGCTCATGTGCCTGCCCTCGCCGTGAGCTGATCGAAGCGGGCCCAGAACGCATCGGCGCAGACCCGGAATGTTTCCCAGCTGTCCTGCAGCGGCTGGCGCCCGCGCCAGAGGAGCGCCACGTAGTCGTCGCAGATGTCCCCGCGTGCGCCGAAGCTGCCGTCGGCGGCGTACGCCTTCATGGCTGCCGCAACCGGATCTGCGTCGTTCTTGCGGAGCGCGGTGCGATAGGCACACGCCGCCTCGAGGAAGTACGGCAGCGGTGCCGCACGCGCGGCACGGTAGCCCTGCACCAGCAGATCGAGTTGCGGCAGGGCGTCGGGGAGCGGGTCGAGCAGGAGCTCCTCGTCCTTGGCAAATACCCGCGTGGCCACCGGGGCGCCGCCGGCGTTGCGCACCACGTGCGCCATCCACGCGCGCGCCTTGTCCTTGCCCTTGAGGGTGGCTGCGCGCACGCGCCACTGCTCGCCGTCGCGCTGATGGTCGAGCTGCCCGGTGAGCTGCCAGTCGGGGCCGGTCACATCCACCGCGAACGGCTCGCGAAACACGGGGCGACCCAGCCGCGCCAGCAGCGGCGTCACCTCGTGCTGCAGCGCATCGTACCAATGCGGGCCGAGTGCGCCCGACGGCAGGAGCCCCGCCGCCACGACCCGTTCGCGATCGGCCGCCGTGAGCGGCCGGCCGGCCAAGGCCTGCTCCAGCATCTCCTGCTGCACGCGGATCCCCTGCAGGGTATCCACGTGCATGGGCTCGGCGTCTTCGAGAACCGGATCATCGCTCCGCACGTGCAGCTGCAACACGCGCCGGCAGTAGAAGCGCGACGGATTGAGCCACGCGTCCATGAGATCGGTCAGCGCAAGGGGTTCGCGCTCAGTGGCTGTCGCGACCATTTGCCACGGCCGCGTGAGCACCGGGACCGTGCCGTCGGCCACCACGAAGGCCGGAGCCGTGGCACGTACGGCCTGGGCGGTGCGGGCCACGCTGCGCGCCAATGCCGCATCGAAGCTGAACAGCCGCGCGTCACGCGCCTCGTCGGTGCGAAAGTACTCGGCGCTGAAGGGCTGCAGGCGGTGCTCCACCTGCAGATACGCGCGGGCCTTCACCGGCGTCTCCCGCGGGCCACGGCGCGCGCGCGTGACCGTCTCCGCCGGTGGCGTACACTGCCCGTCGAGGAAATCGAGCAGCTCGGCGATGACGATGGACGGCGCGATGTCGGCGTTGTTCTTCTGCGAGCGCCCCACATACGACAGCAGCAGGCGCTCACCCGCGCTCATGATCGTATCGAGTACGAGCTGCCGGTCGTCGATGCGCGCATCGCGGTCACCCAGCGTGGGCGTGCTGCCAATGAGGTCGAAGGCGGCCCGTCGCGTGCGACGCGGATAGGCCGTGTCGTCGAGCCCCAGCATGGCAATGAGGCGGTGCGGAATGGCGCGCATGGGCTTCATCGCGCAGATGGTCACGCCCCCGGCCAGAAAGTTGTTGCCGTGCTCGTCGGTGCCGAGTGTGGTGTTGAGCCAGTGATGGACCACATCGAATGCCACCGGCGTGTCGGGGGCGGCCCCGGCGCCACGCACGTCGGCGAGTTCTCCCAGCCGCGCGAGGTCGCGCAGCAGCCGATCGTACGCCGCCAGCTCGTCGGCACCATCGGGCTTCACGAGCCAGCCCGCCACATCCAGCAGCACGGCGCTCCACTGCGCCAGCGGCCGTTCGAGATGCAGCGTGCCCAGCGTGGTGAACAGGTGGTCGGTCCAGTCGGCGAAGCGCCCCAGCAGTTCCGTGTCGCCCACCAGGTCGCCCGCCACGGGGAGCATACCGGCCACCAGCCCGGTGGTGCGCCCCGTAGCGTACCCGGCGAGCAGCCGGTCGAGTCCCTGGCGCCAGCTGTTGTCGTCGATGGCAGGGAGCGAAAAGGCGGCGGCACGCGCGGCGCCGTCGTACCCCCAGCGAATGGCGGCGTCCTGGACCCACCCCGCCACCTGATCGAGCTGGGAGGGCGTGAGCCCCGCGGCCCGGCGCACCACCGGCGCCCCCAGCAGTCCCAGGACCTCGCTGGCCGTGCATCGCGCGTTCACCAGCACCAGGCACTGCAGCAGCGCGCGCGCCGGCGCGGCTTCGCGCACCAGTGTGCGATCGGCTACGCGATAGGGAATCGCCACGCGCGCGGAGCCGTCGGGGTCGGGCTCGCCTCGGGGGCGCGCCGCGCGGGCGTCGCCGAAGATCGTCTCCGCCAACGGCGCGTAGAGCTCCACATCGGGGACCATGACGAGCACGTCGTGCGGGCGCAGCGTGGCGTCGGCGGCAGCGGCGAGTAGCACACGTGCACCGTGAGGGAGCGGTCGGTGCCGGCCAGCGCGAACGGGGCGCCGGCGCGCGCGGCCCGCAAGTCGTGCTGCAGGCGATGCAGCAGCGTGTCACGCGGGACCGCCGCCGAGGGCACGTGCATGATCGGCGGGCGCACACCGTGCGCGTCGGGGATGGTGAGCGTTGCGAGCAGATCACGCGAGGCTTGGCCGAACGACTCGAACAGGGGGTGCCGCGACGCGCCGTCGCGCCAACTGTCGGCGTCGGGAGCAAGCACGTACACGTGTACCGGCACGAACCGTGACACGGCGCGCAGCAGCCGCACGAACAGGGGCGGCAGCGTGGACACGCCAAACACCGAGACCCGCGACGGCACGCCGGCCGGCGCGCTGGCCAGCTGCTCGAGGCGCTCGATGGTCTGCAGAAACCAGCGGGCAAAGTGCATGGGGCGCTCCCCCTGCAACAGCGCGCGCCACAACGCCGCCTGCCACCCTTCGTGGGCATTGGCGGTGCGTGGCGCCGCATCGGCTTCCCAGTCGATCAGCAACTCCGGGCGGTAGAGACGGTACTCGTCGAATCGACCGGCGATGCGCTGCGCGAGTCCGTACCGCTTGGCGTCATCGGCGCCGTGGAGATAATGGCGCAACGGCGCAAACACCTCGTGGGCCAGCAGCGCCTCCTGCTGCAGCAGCGCAAAGACGCGCCAGATGAGCGCCTGCTCCTCGAAGCGTGCGTCGATCCCGGGCGCCCAGGCCCCATCGGCCGCGCCGCGGTGCAGCTGTTCCGACAGATGCCGGCAGAAGGCCGCCGGAAAGGGGAGATCGAGCGACGCGGCGCACCCCTGCCGCAGGGCGAGCTGCTGCCGGACCCATTTCTCCATGCCCAGCGATTGCACGACGATGCGCTCGTCCTCGAAGGGCGGCAGCGGGGCCGCGGCCAGCCGCGCCTCCATGTCCGCCAGCAGGGCATTCGGGGAGTCCCCCGTCACGATCGTCAAGAGCGCCATGCGTACAATCTGCAACGGGGGGCCGACAAAACAGGACAGCCGAGGAGCGCAGGCGGGACGGCGGCCGTCCCACCCGCGTCGCGCCGTGAATCAGCCCAGCGCCCGATCCGCCGCCACCACGGCGTTGAGCAGCACGTTGGCCCCGTTGGTGATGTCCGCCGCCCGCGAAAACTCCTTGGGCGAGTGCGAAATACCGCCCACGCTCGGAATGAAGATCATCCCCATGGGCGCAATGTGCGCCACTTCCTGCGCGTCGTGCCCCGCGCCGCTGGGCATGCGCTGATGCGAGAGTCCCAACGCCGTCGCACTCCCCTGCACCACGTCCATGATGCGCGCGTCGGACAGAGCCGGCGTGCTGTTCACCATCTGCGAGAAGGCGAACGCCGTGTTGGTGGCCGCTCCGATCTCGCGCCCGAGCCGCTCGAAGGTGGCGGTGAAGCGATCGATCTTCGCCTGTTCGAGGTCGCGCAGATCCACCGTGAGCACCACCTGCCCGGGAATCACGTTGGTCGTGTTGGGGGTCACGTTGAGCCGCCCCACCGTGGCCACCTGCCGCCCGCCTTCGCTGCGAATGGCGTCGTTCACCGCCACGGTGAACTTCGCCGCCGCCAGCATGGCATCCTGCCGCTGGTCCATGGGCGTGGCGCCGGCGTGGTTGGAGAAGCCCGTAATGGTGATCTCGAACCAGCGCAGCCCCACAATGCCTTCCACCACGCCAATCTGCCGACTGGCCTTCTCCAGCAGCCCACCCTGCTCGATGTGCAGCTCGATGTAGCCGGCAATGTCCCCCTGCTTGCGCACCGCCTCGTTCAGGCGTGACACGTCGCCGCCAACAATGCCAATCCCCTCGCGCACGGTCTTGCCGCTGCGCGCCACCTTGTCGAGATCGGCCGGCGTGAGCAGCCCCACGGCAATCTTGCTGCCAATGGTGCCCCCTTCCTCGTTCTGCCACACCACCACCTCGAGCGGGTGACGCAGCCGCACCTTCTGTTCGGCCAGTGACCGCGCCACCTCGATGGCGGCGAACGAGCCCACGGGGCCGTCGAAGTTGCCGCCGTCGGTCACCGAGTCGATGTGCGACCCGACAAGAATGGGCGAGAGGCGCGCATCACTCCCCGGCACGCGCGCCAGCATATTGCCGGCGGTGTCGAGACGCAGCGTCAGCCCGCTCTGCTCGAACAGGCGGCGCGTGAAGGCGCGACCGGCCAGATCGGCCTCCGAATACGCGACCCGGTTGATGCCACCCGCCGTGCGGCCGATGCGATCGAACTCCGTCAGCCAGCCGTTGAGCCTGGCACCATTGACCACCAGCGGCTTCGCCTGCGCGGTCCCGACATGAGAAGTACCGCCGAGGCGGCTCAACGCCGGCAGCGCGGCGAGCGCGGCGGCCTGTTGCACGAAGTGTCGACGAATCATTCCCTAATCTGCGCTTCGCACGAGGCGCGCGGGAGCCGTAGCTTTCCCGTCGACCCTTCTTCCAGATCCCGCATGCGTCGACTGCTCCTTCTGCCTCCCCTGCTGGCCATCGCCGCCAGCGCGGCCCACGCCCAGAACGCCGACTGGCCGGTGTACCACGGCAACGACGATCACACCCACTACTCCACGCTGTCGCAGATCTCGCCGGCCAACGTGAAGCAGCTCAAGGTGGCGTGGACCTTCGATACGGGCGACGCCTTTGCCGGCTCGGAGATGCAGGCCAACCCCATTGTCATCGACGGGGTGCTCTACGCCACCACGCCCAAGTTGCAGGTCTTTGCCCTCGATGCGGCCTCCGGGCGGCAGCTCTGGCGCTTCGATCCGCAGAACGGGGCGCCCCCCACCTCCCGCATTCGGCACCGTGGGGTCGTGGTCACGGGCGACCGCGTGCTCTTCAACTACCGCAATCGCCTGTACGCCCTCGATCGCCGCACCGGGCAACCCATTCGCAGCTTCGGCGACAGTGGGTGGGTGGATCTGCGTCAGGGGCTTGGCCGGTCCATTGAAGGGCTCTCCGTGAGCGCGTCCACGCCGGGCGTGGTGTATGGCAACCTGCTCATCATGGGCAGCACGGTGCCGGAGCAACTGCCCAGTGCGCCGGGCGACATCCGCGCCTTCGACATCACCACCGGCAAGCAGGTATGGAGCTTCCACACCATTCCGCACCCCGGCGAGCCGGGCTACGACACGTGGCCCCCCGATGCCTGGAAGGTGGCCGGCGGCGCGAACGCCTGGAGCGGCGTCACCCTCGACGCGCCACGCGGCATGGTCTTCGCCGCCACCGGCTCGGCCAGCTACGACTTCTACGGCGCCAACCGGCTGGGCGACAACCTGTACGCCAACAGCGTCATCGCGCTCGATGCCCGCACCGGCCAACGGCTCTGGCACTACCAGGTGCTGCGCCACGACCTGTGGGACCGCGATTTGCCGGCCGCGCCCATCCTCGTCACGGTGCAGCGCGGCGGGAAAGCGGTGGACGCCGTCGCGCAGATCACCAAGACGGGGCACACGTTTCTCTTCGATCGCGTCACGGGCACGCCGCTCTTCCCCATCGAGGAGCGCGCCATGCCCAAGCTGGCGCTCCCCGGCGAACATCCGTCACCGTCGCAGCCGTTTCCGGTGAGCCCGCCCCCCTTCGCGCGGCAGCAGCTCACCCGCAACGACCTCACGCGGCGCACGCCGGCCGCATATCGCGCGGCACTCAAGACGTTCAACGAATACAGCACGCCGCACCCGTTCACGGCGCCCAACGGCAAGGGGATCATCATCTACCCCGGCGTGGATGGCGGCGGCGAATGGGGCGGCCCGGCCTTCGACCCGAAGACCGGCCTCATGTACGTGAACTCCAACGAAATGGCGTGGCTGCTCAAGCTCGTGCCGCGCAGCGATGCCTCCCTGTACGGCGCCAACTGCGCCGGCTGTCACGGGGCCAATCGCAAGGGCTCCGCGCTGGGCCCCTCCCTGCTGGACATTGCCAGCCGGCGCTCGCGCGAACAGATCGTACAGATGGTGCGCGAAGGCACGGGACGCATGCCGGGCTTCGGCGCCGCCATGGATGGTGGGGCCATCAACGACATCGTGAGCTATCTCGTCACCGGCAAGGACGAAACCAAGGCTAAGGTCGCGGCCGCGCCCAGTCCGTACGCGCTGCCCTATCGCACGGCGTATTTCGACATCTTCCTCGATCACGAGGGCTACCCTGGCGTGAAGACGCCGTGGGGCACGCTCAACGCCATCAACCTCAACACGGGCACGATCGCGTGGTCGATTCCGTTCGGTGAGTACCCCAAGCTGGCCGCCAAGGGGGTGAAGAACACGGGCACCGACAGCTACGGCGGGGCCATCGTCACCGAAAACGGGCTGCTCATCATTGCCGCCACCACCTACGACAACAAGATCCGTGCGTTCGACAAGGCCAACGGCGCCCTGCTCTGGGAAGCGACGCTCCCCTTTGCCGGCAACGCCACCCCGAGCACGTACATGGTGAATGGCAAGCAGTACCTCGTGATCGCCTGCGGTGGCGGCAAGAACGGCGCCCCCAGCGGTGGCGTATACGTGGCGTTCTCGCTCTGACTGCGATCCCGGCCATCATGTCCGCTCTGTTCTCCCCGTTCACGCTGCGTGGGCTCACCCTCCGCAACCGGATCGGCGTGGCGCCCATGTGCCAGTACTCGGCCGTGGACGGTCATGCCAACGACTGGCACCTCGTGCATCTGGGCGCCTTCGCCACCGGCGGTGTGGGGCTCGTGATCAGCGAAGCCACGGCCGTGCTCCCGGAAGGGCGCATCTCCCCGGCCGATCTGGGCATCTGGAGCGACGCCCACGTGCCCATGCTGCGGCGCATCACCGACTTCATCCACGCGCAGGGCGCCGTGGCCGGCATTCAGCTGGCGCACGCGGGGCGCAAGGCCAGTACGCGCCGTCCGTGGGACGGGGGCGGCATGGTGCCGGAGAGCGAGGGGGGCTGGCCGGTGCTCGGCCCGTCGGCCACGCCCTTCGCGGCGGATTATCCGGTGCCGCACGCCATGTCGGGCGCCGAGATCGCCGCCGTGATCGAGGCCTTCGCGAGCGGGGCACGGCGCGCGCGCGCCGCCGGATTCCGGGTCGCCGAAGTGCATGCGGCGCACGGCTACCTGCTGAACGCGTTCCTCTCGCCCCTCACCAACGAACGGCACGACGCGTACGGCGGCAGCTTCGAGAACCGCATCCGGCTGACCTGCGAGGTGGCGGCGGCGGTGCGTGCCGTATGGCCCGACGACGCGCCGCTGTTCGTGCGCATCTCCGCCACGGAGTGGGCAAACGGCGGGTGGTCGCTCGACGATTCGGTACAACTCGCCGTGCGATTGGCCGCGCTTGGTGTCGATCTCATTGACAGCTCATCGGGCGGGAATGTGGCGCACCAGCAGATCGAGGTGCGCCCCGGTTATCAGGTGCCGTTCGCTGCGCGCATTCGCCGCGACGCGCAGATGCCCACGGCCGCCGTTGGTCTCATCACCGACGCCGCGCAGGCCGAAGCCATCGTGGCCAACGGTGAGGCCGACCTGGTGCTGCTTGCGCGCGAAATGCTGCGGCATCCGCGGTGGGCGCTCGAGGCGGCACACGCCCTGGGCGCAGTCGGCGACTGGCCCAACCAGTATCTGCGCGCGCGACGGCGCTGACACCAACCGGCGTCAGCCGTGGCCGCGCCTCAGGCGACGCCGCCCAGCTGACAGATGTGCGCCCACTCGGGCGCAGCAACCGGGACCACAGACAGCCGCCCCACCTTGATGAGCGCCATCTCGGTCAGCGCCGGGTCGGCCTTGAGCTGCGGCAGCGTGACCATGGTGCGAAACGGCTGCACCGCCTTCACATCGACCATGTACCAGGTCGGCATATCGGGGTCGCTCTTGGGATCGAAGTAGTCGTGCTGCGGATCCCACGCCGTCGGGTCGGGATAGCCCTCGCGCACGACCTCGCAGATGCCCACGATACCCGACGGCTCGGCGTTGGAGTGGTAGTAGAACGCGAGGTCTCCCTTCTTCATGCCGTCGCGCATGAAGTTGCGGGCGCTGCTGTTGCGTACGCTGTCCCAGCACGTGGTCCGCTTGGGTGCCTGCAGCAGATCGTTCCAGGAGAACACGTCGGGCTCCGACTTGATGAGCCAGAAGCGTTGCTCACCGGGCGTCCGCGGCGCGAACACGTGCGCCCACGCGCCCTGCTCATAGGGCATCGACTTGGGGGCTTTCTTGGCCGGCATGCGCGGAACCCCCGTCAGTTCATACAACAGTTGCCACTGCCGCACCCGCCACGCGGCGGCCCGCTCGGCATGGCGCACGCGTCGCCGGACTGCCCACTGGTGAACGTGACCAACCCGCCCGAAAGCACGCGACGCACCGGCAGCTGCGTCTCCGGATGCTGGGTGAGCGGCGCGTCGGCCATCGACTGGCGGACCTCGAACCGTTCGGGCACCGCATCGGGCGCCGCGGGGATGGTTTCGTAGACGTAGATGGGCATGGCTCCAACTTATCGTCGGCGTCAATTCCCGAAGGGACGCGCCGTGGCCCCCTGCGGGGCCGGGCTGTAGCTTCGCCCCATGCGACCTCTCCCCCCTGCCACCAGCGCCCTCGCCGCGCTCCTGCTGTGCACGACGGCCGCGCCGGCGTGGAGCCAGACGCCTACGACCGCGCAGCTCACGGCCATTGCCGACAAGGTCTTTGCGCCGTGGAACAGCACCCACTCGCCCGGCTGCGCCGTGGGCGTCGCGCGCGGCGGCGTCACACTGCTCGAGCGCGGCTACGGCATGGCCGATCTTGCCGGCGGACGCCCCATCACCCCCGCCACCATTCTCGAGTCGGGGTCTGTGGCCAAGCAGTTCACCGCCACGGCGGTGATGCTGCTGGTGGCCGACGGCAAGCTCCGGTTGGAGGATGATGCGCGGCGCTACCTGCCCGAGCTGCCCACGTACGGGCGCACCATCACGGTGCGTCATCTGCTGACGCACACCAGCGGGCTACGCGAGTGGAGCAACCTCGTGGCCTGGCAGGGGTGGCCGCGCGGCACGCGCATGCACACGCAGGGCGATGCGTTCCGCATCATCACCAGCCAGCGCGCGCTCAACTATCCGGTGGGTGACCACTATTCGTACACCAACTCGGGGTACCTGCTGGCGCGCACGCTCGTGGAGCGCGTGAGCGGCCAGGACTTCGAGACGTTCACGGCCGAGCGCATCTTCAAGCCGCTCGGGCTCACGCACACATCGTGGCGTGGCAACTTCACGCGCGTGGTGCCCGGGCTGGCGCAGGCGTACCGGCGCCATCGCGGCGAGTGGCAGCTGGACATGCCCAACGACCACGTCATTGCCGCCGGTGGCCTCTGGACCACGGTGGGAGACTGGCTCGCGTGGAACGAGCACCTCACGAAGCGCACGCTTGGCGCCGCCGTGGTGGACTCGCTGAGCCGCCGCATGCGCCTCACCAGCGGGATCGACATCGGCTATGCGCTGGGCCTCATGGTGGGCGAGTACCGGGGCACGCCGCAGATCGCGCACTCGGGCTCGACCGCCGGGTACAGCACTTACCTGGCCCGCTATCCGCAGCTGGGCAATCTCTCCATTGCCGTGCTGTGCAACTCGGCCGGCGCACCGGCCACGAACTACACCCACGCCATCGTCGATGCCCTGCACCCGGAGTTGCCGCGTGCGGCGGCGCGGGATACCATGCCGACCACGCTGCCAGCCCTGCTCCCCTGGCGCGGCCTGTACGAAGACACGCGGTGGCACAGCATGGCCGTCATGGACACGGCCGGTGGCAGCATGCGTCTCGACGGCGCTCCCGTGCGGCCGCTGCGCGACGGCACCTATCTCGTGGGCAGCCAGGTGATGCGGTTCGCCATGGACGCGGACGGACGCACGCGCACGCTGCGTTCGACAACGAGCGACGGCGACAGCGTCGTGCACCGGTGGCGACAGGCGGAGCGCTGGAATCCCTCCGCGAGCGAACTGCAGGCGCTGATGGGACGCTACGCCAGTAATGAAATCGGGGTCACATTCGATGTGGCCGTGCAGAACGGCACGCTCACGGTGAGCCCGCGCCCCGGGGTAGTGGATACCCTCACCCCCACGGCGCGCGACGCGTTCGCGGGGAGCGACAATGCCGTCTGGTTCACGCGTGGCCGCAACGGCGCGGGGCGCGAAATGCACTTCGGGGCGAGTCGCGCGTGGCACTTCACGGCGGTGCGCGTCCCGTGAGCGGCACTCTTGATGTTCCGGTCGTCCTCATCACCGGTGCCGCCACGGGCATCGGCGCCGCGTGCGCACGCGCCTTCGCCCGCGCCGGGTGGCGCGTGGCCATTGCCACCCTGCCCGCCACGCAACGCGAGGCTGAGGCGGTGCAGGCCGAATGCGCCGCACTGGGCGCCGACGCGCTGGTCGTGGACCTCGACGTCACCGACGACACCAGCTGTCGCCGCGCCGCCGATCGCACCGAACAGCACTTCGGTCGACTCGACGGCCTGGTGAACTGCGCCGGCGTCACGCGCTTCGTGCCGCACCACGACCTCGAGGCGCTGCCCTCGAGCGAGTTCGGGCGCACGAACGATGTGAATGTGCTGGGCACCTTCCAGATGATTCGTGCCTGCCGCGGTGCACTCGCGCGCAGCGGACGCGGGGCCATCGTGAACTACTCGTCCATCGCCGGGCTGTCGGGGGTGGGGTCGAGCGTTGCCTACGCCGCCAGCAAGGGGGCCGTGATTGCGCTCACGCTCTCCACGGCCCGCTCGCTGGCGCCGCACATCCGCGTGAACGCCATTGCCCCGGGCTATGTGGCCGGCGGACTCCCCAGCCGCGTTCTCGATCCCGCCGCGCTGGCAGCGGTGGAGGCCCGCTATCTCGAGACGCAGCCCCTCAAGCGGCTGCTGCACCCCGATGAAGTGGCGGCACTCACGCTGTTCCTCGTGGATGGACCGGCGGGCATCACCGGCGAAGTCATCCGCATCGACAACGGCCTGCACCTCAACGGCTGACCCCCATGCACACGGCACACGACGCCGAGATGGCCGACACGGTGCGCATCGGCTTCATCGGCCTGGGGCTCATTGGCGCCCCCATGGTGGAGCGGCTGCTCGAGTGCGGTCGCGAGGTGACGATCTGGAACCGCTCGCCGGAAAAGTGCGCGCCGCTGGTGGCGGCGGGGGCGCGTCTGGCACCATCCGCGCAGCAGGTGGGGCGCGACACCGATATCGTGTGCCTCTGCCTCACCGACACGGCCGCCGTGCAGGACGTGGTCTTTGGTACGGGCAACGTGGTAGCCGGGCTGCGTGAGGAATCGCTGGTCGTGGACCTCTCCAGCATTGCACCCGATGCCACGCGCACCATGGCGCACGCGCTCGATGACACCTGCGGGGCCTCGTGGCTCGACGCGCCGGTCTCCGGCGGCGTACCGGCCGCCCGTGCGGGCAGACTCATCGTGTTTGCCGGCGGTAACGCCAACGATGTGGCGCGTGCCACGCCGGTATTCAGCGCGCTTGCCCAGCGGGTGACGCACATGGGCGGGCACGGGGCGGGACAGCTCGCCAAGAGCTGCAACCAGCAGATCGTGGCGTGCAACCTGCTCGTGATTGCCGAGATGCTCGCCTTTGCCGAACGCGCGGGCGTGGATGTGTCACGCCTGCCGGAAGCGCTCGCCGGCGGCTTTGCCGACTCGCTGCCGCTGCAGATCTTCGGCCCGCGCATGGTGCACGGCACCGACCAGCCACGCCTCGGCGCCGTCGGCACCTTCAACAAGGACATCGCGCAGGTGGTGCGTCTCGCCGAGGAGGTGGGCGCGGCGGTGCCCCTCACGCAGGCCGCGCTGGCGCGCTATGCGGCGGCGCTGGCGCACGCAGAGATCGGACACGACGCCGATGCGTCGCGGCTCATTCGCCTGGTGCAGGCGCCCGCGGATGGCGGCGCATGACGCGCCCGTTCCGATCGAGCGCCATTTACGAGGGCACCCTGCGCACCACCACGCACGCGTTTCTGCAGGCGCTGGGGCAGGATGACGACGAAATCCGCCGGCCGCACATTGGGGTGTTTCACACGGGTGGCGAGATGAGCCCGTGTAACCTCAACCTGCGCGAACAGGCGCTGCACGCGAAGACCGGCATCTACGCGCACGGCGGCATGCCGCACGAGTGCCCCGTGGTGTCCGTCTCCGATGGCCTCTCGGTGGCACACCCTGGCATGCGCTACTCCCTCGTGTCGCGCGAACTGATTGCCGATAGCGTGGAAGCCAGCACCGAAGCCCATCAGTGGGACGGGATCTTCGCCATTGGCGCCTGCGACAAGAATCTCCCGGGGCTCATGATGGGCATGCTGCGCTGCAACGTTCCGGCCGTGTTCGTGCACGGTGGGTCGGCGCTGCCCGGGCACTGGCAGGGGCGCGATACGCACGTGGGCGAAACATACGAGACCATTGGCAAGGTGCTCGCCGGTGAGGCGTCGGCGGAGACGCTGCAGGCGCTGGCCCACGCCTGTCTCCCCACGGCAGGGGCCTGTGCCGGCCAGTTCACGGCCAACACCATGGGCATGGTATCGGAGGCGCTCGGCCTCGCGCCCGTGGGTTCGAGCATGGTGCCGGCCGTGTACAGCGAACGGGCCCCGCTCATGCGGCGCGCCGCGGCCATTCTCATGCGCGCCGTCATGGCCGATGCCCCGCGACCGCGCGACATCGTGACCCGCGCCGCGCTCGAGAATGCCTGTGCGGCCGTTTCGGCCACGGGCGGATCCACCAACGCCGCGCTGCACCTGCCGGCGCTCGCGCACGAGGCCGGCGTGGAGTTCACGCTGGCCGACGTGGCCCGTGTGTTTGCGCGTACGCCGCTCATTGCCGACCTGCAGCCCGGCGGCCGCTACTTCGCCCGTGACCTGCACCACGTGGGCGGGGCCGGTGTCGTGCTGCGTGCGCTGCTCGAGTCGGGGCACGTGCATGGCCGTGCGCTCACGGTGACGGGACGCACCCTCGCCGAGGAGTTGGCCGCGGCGCCGGCACCCGATGGCCGAGTGGTGCACACGGTGGCACAGGCGCGATCCACGGACGGTGGTGTGACCGTGCTCACCGGCAACCTGTGCCCCAACGGCGCACTGCTCAAGACGGCGGGACTCAACACGCTCGTGCACCGCGGTCCGGCGCGGGTATTCGAGTGCGAGGAAGCGGCACAGGCCGCCGTGACGGCGCGAGCCTATGCGCTGGGCGATGTGCTGGTGATCCGCAACGAGGGGCCCCATGGCGGCCCCGGCATGCGCGAGATGCTGGGGATCACGGCGCTGCTCTACGGACAGGGAGTAGGCGACCAGGTGGCGCTGCTCACGGATGGCCGCTTCAGCGGGGCAACGCGAGGGCTGTGCATTGGCCACGCCGGCCCCGAAGCCGCCGTTGGCGGACCCATTGCCGCGCTGCGCGACGGCGACATCATCGCCATTGATGCCAGGCCGGAGGCGCGCACGATTGTCGTGGAGTTGAGCGACGACGCGCTCGCCATGCGACTGGCGGCGGTGACGCCGCGGCCGCAGCCCGTGCGTGGCGGGCTACTGGAGAAGTACCGCGCCGTGGTCGGGCCGGCGCACCGCGGTGCGGTCACGCACTCGGGGCCGGGTGTGCGGTGAGTGGGTGCGCGGTGAGCGGGTGAGGAAATCGCTCCCCCATCACCGCCCCCGTCTCACCGCTCCCGCGGCGCCGCGGGCATGACGGGCAGGCACATCACGTACGCGTGATAGCGCGTTTCCCCCGGCGCGAGTGCGCGCGCCATATCCACACGATCCTCGGCGTCGGTCATGAGCATCGCGTCGCCGTACACGTTGAACAGGCAATCGGCCTTGCCCATGCGGAAACGCAGCGACGCTTCGCTGGGGGCATCGTACGGGTCGGGGGTGCGCACCCAGCCCACCGCCCGCACACGCTCGTAGAAGGCCACGGCTTCCGGCTGCACACCGCGCGCCGTGCCCCCGGCCGCCGTGATGCGACAGCCGGTGAGCCGTTGCTTCGTACGCCAGTCGTCGAGCGTGTCCGGCTCCACCACCACGGCCATGTGGCGATCGGTCGTGAGGAACGCCGCGGCGTCAAGGCACAGCGGCTGCGCCGCCGCCGAACGCACCGGCGGTTGGTGGATCATGGCCGACCACCAGGTGGCGGCCCCGAGCAGGAACGGGAGTGTGTGCATGTCAACCGGAGAATGCGGAGTACGTTCAGGGTGTACGAAACACCGCGAACCACGTGGACGGCGCTGGCGACGGCGCCCCGCGCCACTGCAGCTCGGCGCGGTAGAGCCCCGGCGCAAGCACTCGCCCGGCACCGGTGCGCAGGTCCCACGTCACCGTACCGCCGCCGTTGGTGGGGACGGCCAGTTGCAGTGCGCCATCGGGGGTCGAGACCAATACGTACCCCTGCGGCGGCGTATTGGTGAAGTGCACGCGATCAGGCGCCGCTACCTGTACGCCGAAGGCCGTGGCGGCAGGCGCCGGTTGCACGGCGGCCACCGGCGAGGGAAACGCCGCTGCGCGGCGCACCTTCTTGTCGCTGCCCTCAACAGCCACGAGCGCGGCGAGGGCCGTGCCGTAGGCCGGCTCCTGTCGTACGGCCTCCAGCAGCGCCTCCGCCGCCGGCGCCGTCTGCCGCTGGGCGAGCAGCACGAGGCCCAGGTTGAAGGAGGCGGCGGCGAGACTGGGCTGCTCGGCCAGGGCGGCGCGGTACTCGCGTGCGGCCCCGGCGAGATCGCCGTTGCGATGCAGCGCGTCGGCGTACTCCGCACGGATCCACGCGAGCGCCGGCTGCTGCGCCAGCGCCTGCACATACAGATCGCGCGCCTCGTCGTCATCACCGAGTTGCAGTTTGGCACGAGCGAGCGCGCGCAGCAGCTCCGGACGCTCGTCGCCCAGCGCGCGAGCGCGCTCGAAGGCCGCCAC
>VYLE01000370.1_pt1 | contig 29486 bp, 27 predicted proteins | sample 5114391 | NCBI WGS metagenome assembly VYLE01 (sample SAMN12291771, study PRJNA351875) | freshwater metagenome | isolation source: freshwater lake | place: USA: Michigan, Kent Lake | collected 2013-08-15
GACGCCTGGGCGCGCGCGTTCAGCATGCCGGTCAGCCGCGCTGCGGTCTCGCCGCGCGTCGCCGCGACGGCGACCGCGAGCTCGGCGGTCTCGCGCTCGATCGCGTCGCACCAATGGTCGTCGTAATTGCGCGTCTCGAGCAGGCGGTTGCGCGAGCGCAGCGACCGCTCCAGCGCGTTGATGCGGCTGGAATGCTCGCTGTCGATGGCGAGCACCAGGCGGTCGAAGAAGCGCCGCCGCTCGGATGCCGCCCCCATGAACAGCCCGTCCATCGCCGGCGTCAGCCACACCATGCGGATGTGGTCGCCGAAGGCGCTGGCCGAGCCCACCGGCTCGCGGTCGATCCGGCAGCGCCGGGTCACGGCGGCGTCGGCGCGCGGCGGCTCGATGCCGGTGCCGAGCGTGGCGAGCCCGAGCGCGCCCTCGACCTGCGCCGACACCGCCCAGGAGCCGTCGCCCTGGTTGTCGGCGACGTCTTCCAGCGTCGCGCGCCGCAGGCCCCGGCCCGGCGACAGAAACGAGATCGCCTCGATGCAATTGGTCTTGCCCGCCCCGTTCGGCCCGACCAGCGCCACCAGGTCAGCCGCCGTCTCGAGCCCCGCCGCCCGATAGTTCCGAAAATGCGTCAGCGTCAGGCGATGGATGCGGGAGGGGGTCATCTTGCTCTGTCATTGCCGGGCTTGACCCGGCAATCCATCGTCCGCGTCAGCGGACAATTTCATCATACAGGTCTCGCCAAGCGGGATTGTCCTTGACGATCAGGTCGATCTTCCACTCGCGTGACCAGTGCTTCATGTTCTTCTCGCGCTGGAGAGCCGCAGCGATGGTATCGTGAGCCTCGAAATAGACGAGGGTTTTGACCCCGTAACGTTTGGTGAAACCGTCCGCGAGACCTTCGCGATGTTCATAGATGCGGCGGACCAGATCGTTCGTCACTCCGATGTAGAGTGTTCCACCGGGCCTGCTCGCAAGGATGTAAACCCAATAGGTCATCTCGGTCGATGGATGGCCGGGTCAAGCCCGGCCATGACGAGAGGAAGGTGATCTCACACCCGCATCGGCATCAGCACGTAAAGCGCGCTCTTGTCGTCCTTGTCCTGCACCAGCGTCGGCGAGCCGGGGTCGGCGAGCTTGAGGACGGCGACGTCGCCTTCGATCTGGGCGGCGATGTCGAGCAGATAGCGCGAGTTGAAGCCGATATCGAGCGCGTCGGCGGCGTATTCGACCTCGAGTTCTTCGGTCGCGCTGCCGGAATCCGGATTGGTCACCGACAGCACCAGCTTGCCCGGCGACAGCGACAGTTTCACGGCGCGACCGCGCTCGCTGGAGATGGTCGAGACGCGGTCCACCGCGTTCTCGAAATCCTTCTTGTCGACGATCAGTTCCTTGTCGTTGTTCTGCGGGATGACGCGGCCGTAATCGGGGAAGGTGCCGTCGATCAGCTTGGAGGTCAGCACGACATTGCCGATGGTGAAGCGGATCTTGGCCTGCGACAGTTCGATGGTGACTTCGGCCTCGGCGTCCTCGATCAGGCGCTGCACTTCGCCGACCGTCTTGCGCGGCACGATCACGCCGGGCATGCCGTCGGCGCCCTTGGGCTGCACCAGGTCAAGCTGGGCGAGGCGGTGGCCGTCGGTGGCGACGCCGCGCAGCGTCGCGGCCTTGGGCGTGCCGGCGGCGTGCAGATAGATGCCGTTGAGATAATAGCGCGTCTCCTCGGTCGAGATCGCGAACTGGGTACGGTCGATCAGCCGCTTGACGTCCCTGGCCGCGAGCGAGAACGAATGCGACATGTCGCCGGCGGCGAGATCCGGGAAGTCGCTTTCCGGCAGGGTCTGCAGCGTGAAGCGCGAGCGGCCGGCGCGGATCGCCAGCACCGCGCGGTCGCCGTCGGCCTCGAGCACGATCTGCGAGCCGTCCGGCAGCTTGCGCACGATGTCGTAGAACATGTGCGCCGGCACCGTGGTGGACCCGGCCGTCGCGGTCTCCGCGGCCAGCGTCTCGGTCACCTCGAGGTCGAGGTCGGTCGCCTTCAGCGACAGCTTGGCATTCTCGGCGCGGACCAGCACGTTGCCGAGGATCGGGATCGTGTTGCGGCGCTCGACCACGCGATGGACATGGCCCAGCGACTTCAGCAATTGCGCGCGTTCGACCGTAACCTTCATTGCACCACTCGCCCGATCCCAAGAAACACTGCACTGGAGCAGCCGGGCGGCGGAACGCGCCACGGCTCAAAGACCCGGAAAAGCCCGGTCATCTCGCCGATATGACCAAAGCCGCCAGGGTCGCGCAAGGTGGCGCGGATGGCCCCCGGATTCAAGGGATTGGGGGCCAGTTCCGTACGATTCCCACGGTTTACCGCCCAAACGAAAACCGCCGCCCCGGGGCATGGCCGGAGCGGCGGAAGAATGGCGCGGAGAAGCCCCGAGCCGCCTATTCCTGAAGCTGGCGCTTCAGCGACTCCACTTCCTCCGACAGCGCGGTGTCCTTGGACACCAGTGCCTCGATCTTGCGCACCGCATGCAGCACGGTGGTGTGGTCGCGCCCGCCGAAACGGCGGCCGATCTCGGGCAGCGAGCGCAAGGTCAGCGTCTTGGCGAGATACATCGCCACCTGGCGCGGCCGGACCACATTGGCGGTGCGCCGCGAGGACAACAGGTCGGAGCGGCTGACATTGTACTGCCGGGCCACCACGCGCTGGATGTCCTCGATCTTGATCCGCTTCGGCTCCGACGGGCGGACCAGATCGCGCACCTCGCGTTCGGCCATCTCCAGCGTCACCGGCTGGTTGTTCAGCTTGGAATGCGCCAGCAGCCGGTTGATCGCGCCCTCGAGGTCGCGGCCGTTATGGGTGATGGTGCGCGCCAGATAGTGCAGCACCTCCTCCGGCACGTCGAAGGTCGCGTGATGGGTGCGGGCCGCGGCGACGCGCGATTTCAGGATGCCGTGGCGCAGCTCCTCGCCGAGCGAGCCCATCTCGACCACGAGGCCGCCGGCCAGCCGCGAGCGCACGCGATCGTCGAGATTCTCGAGATCCGACGGCGGCCGGTCGGCCGCGATCACGACCTGGCGGCCGGCATCGATCAGCGCGTTCAGCGTGTGGCAGAACTCGGCCTGGGTCGACTTGCCCTGGAGGAATTGCAGATCGTCGATCACCAGCACGTCGATGCCGCGCAGCGCTTCCTTGAAGGCGAGCGCCGTCTGCGTCTTCAGCGCGGCGACGAAGCCGTACATGAACTTCTCGGCGGTGAGATAGAGCACCTTGCGCTCATTGCCGGAATTGCCGGCCCAGGTCACCGCCTGCAGCAGATGCGTCTTGCCGAGGCCGACGCCGGCATGGATGTAGAGCGGATTGAACATCACGGCATCGCCGCGGCGTCCTTCGGCGATCTGGCGCGCGGCGGCATGCGCCAGCGTGTTGGAGCGGCCGACGACGAAGCTCGCGAAGGTCAGGCGCGGATCGAGCGGCGAGCCGCCGAGCGCGTCGTGATTGGCGGAGACCGGCACCGTCGCCGTCGAACGCAGTTCGGGTGCGGGCGCACGCCGCGTCTCGACCGGCGCAGGCGCCTCCTTGGTCTGCGCCACCGGGCGGACCGCGGAGCGGACGGTGAGATCGATGCGATGCACTTCGGGCATCTCGGCCTGCCAGCACGACAGCACGCGCTCGGCATAATGGGCCTGGATCCAGCTCTTCAGGAAGCGCGTCGGAACCGAGAGGCGAACGCTCTCGTCCTGCACGCCTTCGAGATCCATGCGCGCGAACCAGCTCGTGTAGACGTCTTCGCCGACGCTCGAGCGCAGGCGTCCCTTCACGCGTGACCAGCGATCCTGTTCCGATGTGTTCATCGTCAAAAAACTTCTCTTGAGAGATAAGGTTGCGTTGATGAGCGCCATGCAGGGTTCCTGCCAGTGATGGTCAGGGGTTCTGCGAAGGCGCGACCTCGAGCGAATCCATCGTCAGGCACAGCTCGACCGTGCAGCGCGAACGCCGCGGGTCAGATCAGCGATGTCCGGGATGAAGGGGTCGCGAGGTCAGCGCGTACTCGGCGCTCTGTGACACGCGGGAGGCTGGAGGTCCGACGGAGTGAGAACGGCATCGTTGGAAGAAGAGACGTTGTTCAATACCGCGTTGAGTCCGTAAGACATGATACCTCCCCGTCCTGCCGTGATCGCTCACGGCAAGGTCCTGCGTGTCCTGAAGACACCCGCTCCCGGAAACGCTTCCGTCGCGGATGTCCTCCCCATGTACTAGCTGTTCGCCCGGCGTCGCTTCGCACGTGTCGGGGCAGCTTCGAGACGTCTCTCCTGTGCGCATCGCGCCAGCGGGATGAGATCCCGCTTGGAGACATTCAGACAAAGAGCTACCGTTCCCACATTGCTATGGGTTTCGATCCGACAATCGCTTTTTGAAGCGTCGCCAACGTGCACACCGCCGCCGATTTGCACGCTCGCCCCGTTTCTAAAACCGCGCTGGTCTCAAGATCGTGGGCGCCGCGAACGGGTTAAGGAATACACTATGCGGACGGACTCGCAACGGAATTGATTCACAGTTGAGGCGTCAAAAAACTTGATCTGCGTTAACGCCGCGTCGAGTTGTGCACAGGCGGAAGACCAAGTTTTTGAATCCGTGTGGAGAATCGAAGACGCCGCGCCTCGTGTGACAGATCATCGCCACCGCCAAAAAATTTTTACAAATCCGTCATGCGTGCGACGCGCGGACGAATTTTCCAAATGCTTCTCCGCACTATGGCTTTAAGTGATTAGCGAGCCATCGTTTTTTGAGTCTCGTTTGCAAGGGTAACCCCGCGCTGTGCACGTTCCGTGGAAACTACGGTGTGTAGAACTTTGCGCGAGCGCATGGCGTTCGACGCCGAGGTCGCGGCAGGTCTTCGCAGCTGCAGTGCAGTTTGCTTTCAGCTGTTGCGGAACATCCGCACGTGAAACCACGCAACAACCACGCGAGGGCGACGCTAGCGCAAAATGTTTCCTGGGGCGGCCGCTTCACAGCGGAGCTGTTGCGCGATTCCGATACGAACGACACATCGTCAACGAAAAAGCCCGGCAAGATGCCGGGCTTCGAATGAAGTGACGATGATGTCGTGAGGCGATCGAGCCGATCCGCCGCAAGCACCCGGCGGACTCGCCGCCGGTGGTGTTGCCTTACTTGGCGAGCTTGGCGATCTGCGCGGTGAGCCGCGAAACTTTGCGGCTGGCGTTGTTCTTGTGAATGATGTTGCGCTGGGCGGCGCGCATCAGGGCGGGCTCGGCGCTTGCGAGCGCCTTCACGGCGGCGGCGCGGTCGCCGGTCTTGATGGCTTCCTCGACGGTGCGCACGGCGCCGCGCATCTGGGTGCGGCGCGACTTGTTGACGGCGGTGCGGCGGGCGATCTTGCGCGTCGCTTTCTTGGCGGAGGTTGTGTTGGCCATGGTCTCAATGTCCTTTGCGGGTACCGGTCGCGTCTGGGTCGGTGGCGCCGGCAGCTTGACCGCGTAATCGACGCGCTGATTTCGGGTGTTCGGTGCTGGGCTGTTCCCGGAACATGAGCGACGGCCTTGCGGTCATCTCTGAGGCTCCAGCGAGTCTTTCACTCCTGGCGCCTGCAACTGCTCAAAGAACAGCGGCGGCAGGATTGCGCCCACCGCCAGTCGGCGCCCTTATAGAGGGGGTCTTTGGCAGCGTCAACGCTTTCCGGGCCGGGAAAACCCGTCCAGGGCGGGTGGCGGGGTGTCCTAACGCCCTGATGAGGTTGAATTTCTGCCGCCTTGCGGCTATTGGCTGGCGGGGTCTTTTGAGGTCGTGCGATCGAACGACCATTGAGGGTGGGGCATGATCCGCGGCTTTTTCAGACTGATCGGGCTGTTGCTGCTCGCCGGCGGGTTCATCTTCCTGGTCTATGACGGCGCCCGCTGGGTGGCCGACCAGACCCTGCGGTTTACCCGCTTCGGCCAGTTCTGGAACGACATCAACCAGGCCAGCCAGGCCGCATTCCGGACCTGGGTCGAGGCCAAGGCGCCCTGGCTCTGGAGCTCGGTGGTCCGCCTCGTGCTGGATCAGCCGGTTTTCGCGGTCCTCGGCCTCCTCGGCCTCGTGCTGATGGTCGTGTTCCGCCCGCGCAAGCCGCTGATCGGCTATTCCCGCGACTGATCGGCGGCGGGCGGCTGCAAAGCCGGCTGTAACAAGTCTCCCCCTCGGCACGTAAACACCTATATTCCCACCATCGCGAGCACACCGCCCGAGCGCCTTGCTCCGGCGATGCGGTGCTCGTTTGCGGAGACCCGACCATGCTGTTCATGCGCAAGTCCACCGCATTGCCGAGCGCAGCCGAAGCGCTGCCCGGTCGTGCGCAGGCCATTCCGACCGCGACCACTCATTTCGTCAACGGTGCGACGCTCAAGCCGCCTTATCCCGCCGGCCTCGAACAGGCCGTGTTCGGGCTCGGCTGCTTCTGGGGCGCCGAGCGCAAGTTCTGGGAGCTCGGCGACGGCATTCACGTCACGGCGGTCGGCTATGCCGGCGGCCACACGCCGAATCCGACTTATGAAGAGACCTGTTCGGGGCGCACCGGCCACACCGAAGTGGTGCTGGTCGTGTTCGATCCGCAGAAGATCTCCTACGAGAAGCTGCTGAAGACGTTCTGGGAGAACCACAACCCGACGCAGGGCATGCGCCAGGGCAACGATGTCGGCACGCAATATCGCAGCGCGATCTACACCTACTCCGACGCGCAGAAGAAGGCGGCCGACGAGTCCCGGGCGTTGTACCAGAAGGCGCTCGCCGCGCGGGGCCTTGGCCCCATCACCACCGAGATCGCGCCGGCCGGCGAGTTCTATTTCGCCGAGGATTATCATCAGCAATATCTGGCGAAGAATCCCGCCGGCTATTGCGGCCTCGGCGGCACCGGCGTGTCCTGCCCGATCGGCGTCGGCGTCAGCGCGTAGGGCGACGCATGCGTCATGGCCGGGCTCGTCCCGGCCATCCACCATCTTCGCACAAGAGGCGTCGATGCCCGGGCCTTCGCCGCGACGAAGCGGTTTCGGCCGCACAGGCGGAACAGCCCCGGGCATGACGGCGTGATGTTCCCTGCGCGCGTGCAACGCGGCCTCCTCAACCGTTTCTTAACCATAACCGGTGCAACACTGGGCCTGTCTCGTGTCGAGGGATGGTCCAGTGCCGGTTGCACGCGCGTTTCGATGGTCGATCTTGGCAGCCTCCCTGGCAGCGTCCGCCGCGCTGGGCCTTGGCGGCTGCATGCAGACCATGGGTCCCGTCGCCACGGTACAGCCGCGTCCCGATCTCGACTCCATGGCCTATGGGCAACCCAGGCCCGCGCCCCAGCCGGTCGTCCTGGGCGACGGCGGCGGCGCCATCGGTGCGCTCCGCAACTCCTTTGCTGCGGGGCCTGCGCCGATGCCGGTGGCCTATGCCGTCCCGGTGGCGGCGCCGGTGCGCTATGACGCCGCCTATCATCTCGATGCCGGCGACAAGCTGCGCGTCGTGGTCTATGGCCAGGACGGTCTCACCAACAGCTACGCCATCGATGCCGGCGGCTCCATCACCATGCCGCTGATCGGCGCGGTGCCGGCCCGCGGCCGCACCACCGCCGGGCTGGCCGGTGAGATCGCCGCGCGCCTGCGCAATGGCTACATCCGCGAGCCCTCGGTCGCCGTCGAGATCGAGGCCTATCGCCCCTTCTTCATCCTCGGCGAAGTCACGGCACCCGGCCAGTATCCCTACGTGCCCAACATGACTGTCGAGAGCGCGGTCGCCATCGCCGGCGGCTTTTCGCCGCGCGCCAAGCGCGACGTCGTCACGGTCACGCACACCGATGCCGGCGGCGCCATGCGCGCCGTCGTGCCGCTCGGTACCCCGCTCAGCCCCGGCGACACCGTCTATGTCGGCGAGCGCTGGTTCTAAATTCAGTCCAGACCTCTCTCCCAGTCATTCCGGGGCGCGCGCGGCGCGAACTCGGAATCCATGTCTCCGCCATCGCTGACACTCGATGGAGTCCGGGGTCGACGCCGGCGTATCGACCAGTCATCACGTGGAGAGAGTTGCGCGCCTATTTCGTCAGATGCTTGGCGAAGAAGGCCAGGCTGCGCGGCCAGGCGATGTCGGCGCTGGTCTTGTCGTAGCTCGCCCGCTCGTCGCAATGGAAGCCGTGCTGCGCGCTGGGATAGACGAACACTTCGACGTCGGGCCGCTTCGCCTTGATGGTGTCGACATCGCTCAAGGGAATGCCGGCATCCTTCTCGCCGAAATGCAGCTGCGTCGGAACTTTCGGCGTCTCGTCGGCAAAGCGAACCACGGCGCCGCCATAATAGCCGACGGCAGCCTTCAGGCCGGATAGCCGCGTCGCCGCGGCGAAGGCGAGGCTGCCGCCGAGACAAAAGCCGATGATGCCGACCGGTCCGGCGCCTGTTACCGCATCGATCGCGGCCTGGGTGTCGCGCAGCATCGCTGCCCAGTCGGGATTGGCAACGAATTTGCGCGCCTCGGCGATCTCGTCGGGCGAATAGCCCGATTGGAAATTCGGCGACGTGCGGTCGAAGATCGACGGCGCGATCGCGACATAGCCTTCTCCGGCAAGCCGGTCGCAGACCGAGCGGATGTGGTGGTTGACCCCGAAAATCTCCTGGATCACCACCACGGCGCCCTTCGGCGCGCCGGCCGGATCGGCGCGATAGGCGCCAAACTGGAAATTGTCGGACGCGGTCAGCTTGATGTCGTGCCCCACGCGAATTGTCCTTCTCGATTGATCGTTGATCCGGAATTTTGCTCGTTCCACAGCCGCGTCATGCCCGGGACAAGCCCGGCCATGACGAGCCGGAGACAGGCGTTCACTCCCACATCCAGTTGTCGCCGTAATCCTCTTTCCAGCCCGCCAGCCGTCCATGGCGGAATTGCAGGAACAGGCGATGCCGGGTGGGGACCAGGCGGCTGCCACCGATGTTGCGCAGGGCGAGATAGATTTCCTCGCCGGGCCGGCCGCGGACATATTGCAGGGGCTGCCCGAGGGCCCGCGCGGTCTCTCCGGCATCCATGCCGAAGACCAGCGGCGTGGTGTTCGACAAGGTCGCGACGAAGGGCTGGCGCGGCGGCACGGTGGGCTGGGCCATGGCCATCAAGGGCAGCGAGCTCGCCGCTGCTGCGATCGCCGCGAATGCCGCCCGCATCATGTCCCAGGTCCCGCTCTGCTACTGTTCTGCCGGCAAGTTCTTCAGGAAAGGCAGCACGGCGTCAACAAAAGCCTTGGGCTGATCGATGTTGACGGCGTGTCCGGCCGCGGGGATCACGACCTTTTGTGCGCCGGGAATCTTCGCAGCCATATAGTCGGACGCGGCGAGGAACGGCGTGTCGTCGGCGCCGACCACGATGAGTGCGGGAACCTTGATGTCGGGCAGCAATTCGATCACGCGCGCATCGCGCTGGGTCAGCATGCCGCGCGCGGCGCGCGCAAGGCCGCTTGCATCGCGATGGCTGGCGGTGGCGCGCTCGCGGGTCGATGATTTCAGCATCTCCAGTCCTTCGCGGTCGAGCCGGTCCGCGGTCGCCATCGCGCGCGCATTCCAGGCCGCACGCGCGTCGTCCTTCTTGAAGCCGGGGCCGGTGTCGATGATCAGCAGCGCGCGGGTCCGTTGCGGATGGGCGCGACAGAACGCGAGCGACATGTAGCCGCCCAGCGAAAGCCCGCCGATGATGGCGCGTCTGGCGCCAACCGCATCGAGGATCGCCGCCATGTCGCCGATGGTGAGGTCTTCGCTGTAGGCGGCGGGATCGTCGGGATAGTCGGACTGGCCGTGGCCGCGCATGTCCCAGAGGATCAGCGTGTGGTCTTTCGCCAGCGCATCGACTTGGCCATGCCACATCGCCGAAGTCGAGGAATAGCCGTGCGTCAGCAGCAGCGGTGGCCCTTCGCCGTGCACCTCGTAATGGATGCCGACGCCGTCCCGATCGAGCCTTGGCATTCCACCCACCCCTTGTTTTGTTTCCTCATGGCCGGCCAGCGCGCGCGGTTCACCTCTCCCGAAGGGAGAAGTCGTATCGCGCGACCACTCTAGCCTGCCAGGTTACATCGAGGAAACCACTGCGGCTGCGATGGCACGCATGCGCGGCACATCCGCCGGTTGTGTCGAGGCGCTGGACCTCATCGCGCTGTCGCAGCGCACAACAGGCGGGCGTCGGCTTTGTTTCGATCGATTCCAGATTGCAATTGCCTCTCGCCACGAACGCGATCATTCTTGGCGTCAAGGTGGGCCGCCAGCCCGGTGGGCGTCCACCAATCAAGTTGCCGCCGTAAGCGGCTTCATGCACCGGCAGGGGAAGACGCCTATGCCAACTCTCACCATCAACGGGCGGAGTGTGTCCGTGGATGCGGCGAACGACACGCCGCTCCTCTGGGCGATCCGCGAGCAATTGCAGATGACCGGCACCAAATTCGGTTGCGGTGCCGGATTGTGCGGAGCCTGTACCGTGCACGTCAACGGCGAAGCCGTGCGGTCGTGCCAGACCATGATCGGCGATGTCGCCGGGAAGAAGGTCACCACCATCGAAGGTCTCGCGCCCAAGGGCGATCATCCCTTGCAGAAAGCCTGGGTCGCCGAGCAGGTGCCGCAATGCGGCTATTGCCAGTCCGGCCAGATCATGCAGGCCGCTTCGCTGCTGTCGAAAAATCCCAATCCGACCAAGGACGAGGTCGTCGCCCATATGGACGGCAATCTCTGCCGCTGCATGACCTATTCGCGGATCCAGAAGGCGATCATGCGCGCCGCATCCGAGATGCGCACGGCGTCCGCCGCCGGCAACGAACGGAGCCCGACATGAACGAGCACGTGAAGCACATCGTCCCCGAGGCGACCGATCTCAGCCGCCGCTCCTTCCTGGTCGGCACCGCCGCCGCCGGCCTCGTGCTCGGCTATGCCGGCGTGCCCGGCATCAACGCAGCCTCGGCCGCAGCGCCCGCCAATTTCGAACCGAGCGTCTGGTATTCGATCTCGCCCGACGGTCTCGTCACCGTGACCTGCGGCAAGGCCGACATGGGCCAGCACATCGCCTCCACCATGGCGCAGATCGTCTGCGAGGAGCTGGGTGCGAAATGGAGCGACATGCGCGTCGCGCTCGCCTCCAACGATCCGAAGTTCAACGATCCGGTGCTCGGTGCGCAGATCACCGGCGGCAGCTGGTCGACCATGATGAACTTCGAGGCGATGAGCCGCGCCGGCGCCGCCGGCCGCATCGCGCTGACCGAGGCGGCGGCCGCCGCCATGGGGCTGCCGCCCTATTTCAAGGATCAGCTGATCGTGCGCGACTCCATGGTCTCGCATCCGAAGTCGAAGAAGCAGATGTCCTTTGCCGAGATCGTCAAGAGCGGCAAGGCGACCAAGACCTTCACGCCGGACGAGCTCAAGGCGATCAAGCTGAAGACCCCCGACCAGTACACCATGATCGGCGTCGCGGTGCCGCAGATCGACATCCCGTCCAAGACCAACGGCACGGCGAAATACGGCATCGACGTGATGCTGCCGGGCATGGTCCATGGCGCGATCGTGACGCCGCCGGTGCGGTTCGGCGCCACGGTGAAATCGGTCGACGAGTCCGAGGCGAAGAAGGTGCCGGGCTTCGTCAAGGCGGTCATTCTCGACGACAAGACGGGCTCGACGTCGGGCTGGGTGGTCGCGGTGGCCAACACCTATGCCAACGCCAAGAAGGCGGCGCAGGCGCTGAAGATCGCCTATGACGGCGGCCCGAACGCGAAGCTGTCGAGCCAGTCGCTGCTCGACGAGGCCAAGCGGTTGCAGAAGCTCGACGATTCCGGCCAGTTCTTCGTCAAGGACGGCGATCCCAATGCCGCCTTCGGCACCGCTGCCAAGGTGGTGGAGGCCGAGTACACCACGAGCATCAACATCCACGCGCCGATGGAGCCGATGAACGCCACCGCGGAGTTCAAGGGCGACATCCTGCACATCTATTCCGGCAACCAGTTCGCGACGCGCTCCGGCGCGATCGCGGCCGGCGCCGCCGGGATCGATCCCAAGTTCGTGGTGATGCACCAGTACTGGCTGGGCGGCGGCTTCGGCCGCAGGCTCGACGCCGACATGATGGTGCCAGCGGTGCAGGCGGCGAAGGCGGTCGGCAAGCCGGTGAAGGTGATCTATACGCGCGAGAACGACATGACGATGGATTACTCGCGTCCGCTCACCTATCAGAAAGTCAGGGCCGGCGTGGACGGCGACGGCAAGCTCACGGCGCTCAGCCACGACGTCGTCTCGGCCTGGCCGACGGCGCGCTGGGGCATCCCGGATTTCCTGACGCCCTCGGTCGACAAGAAGGGGCCGCTGGATTCCTTCACGGTGAACGGGGCCGATTTCTTCTACACGGTGCCCAACCATTATGTGCGCGCGATCAAGAACGAGCTCGCGCACAATGCCACGCCGTCCGGGCAGCTCCGCTCGGTGGCGCCGGGCTGGACCTTCTGGGCGGTCGAAAGCATGATCGACGAGATCGCGGCTGCGACCAACCAGGATCCGGCACAGCTGCGCATCGCGCTGCTCGACGGCAAGGGCAAGAACGACGGCGGTGCGCAGCGGCTGCGCAACACGCTGCTGGCCGCCATGGGCCTTGCCGGCTACGGCACCCGCAAGCTGCCGAAAGGCGAGGGCATGGGGGTTGCCTGCGTCTCATCGCAGGAACGCGCAACCGCGAGCTGGACGGCCTGCGTCGCCCATGTCGCGGTGGCGCCGTCGGGCGAGGTCACCGTGAAGAAGCTCACGGTCGCGACCGATGTCGGCACCCAGGTGCATCCCGACAATATCCGCGCCCAGGTCGAGGGCGCGGCGCTGTGGGGCCTGTCGCTGGCGATGTACGAGAAGGCGACGCTCAAGGACGGTGGCATCGAACAGACCAATTTCGACAGCTACACGCCCCTGCGCATGAGCCAGATGCCCGAGGTCGCGGTCGCCGTGATCGCCAATGGCGAGAAGGCGACCGGCGTCGGCGAACCCGCCGTGACGGTGGTGGCCCCCGCCATCGGCAACGCCATCTTCAACGCCTCCGGCGCCCGCGTCCGGAGCCTGCCGATCACGGCCGAAGCGGTGAAGAGCGCGATGAAGGCGTAAGCCGGTCGAAGCCTGCACGAGACCATCCGCCGGGGGGCAACCTCCGGCGGATTTGTTTCGGAGCGGTTCCGCAATCGCGCTGTCATTCCCCGCGAAGGCGGGGAATCCAGCACGCCGCGGCCGCTCGATTCATCACCACCGTCTCGGCGGACCGGATCGCCCGGTCGCGGCGGTCGATCACGACGGAGCGTAGAGCGCGCACCCGAAAAATTCCCCTTTGTCATCAATGGCCGTTTTACTTTGCATGGGGTTGTTTTGAGGCGTGTCTGCCGGGCCGGCCGCCGGGACCGTTAAAATTGCGCGCAATTCCGCAAGGCCCGCTTCAGCACGCCTCTTAAGGCCCGGAGAACCTGATCCGGCCTAGGCTGCCCCCAAATGCACCTCCGCCGTGCCCTGGGGAAGCCATGAACGCGCCAGCCAAATCCGCCGCCAAACGCCGGCTTCTGCTTGCCTCCGACCGGAGCGACGGCAGCACCGAGCTTGCGAACATTCTCAAGTCGGTGGGCGACGTCTCGACGGTGACGACCGAGGCGATTCCGGAGCAGCCGTCGCGCGACCTGTCGGGCCTCGTCGTCGACATCAATCTGCGTTCGCCCGAGAGCGTGCAGCGGGTGCGCAACAAGCTGCGCGGCGAGGGCTACCGTTCGATGCCGCGGCTGTTCGTGCTGGCCGATGCGCTGCATCACGGCACCATGCAGGCCTGGGCGTTAGGCGCCACCGACACCATCTCGCGGCCGTTGCAGCCCGAGGCGATCCTGCAGCGCATCCGCGCCGCGTTCCCCGACACCGTCACCTATGACGCCACCGATCGCGGCAAGACGCTGAACCGCGGCGTCGAGGCCGCGCATGCGGTGCTGACGAAGATGTTCGAGAAGCTGCCGCTCGGCACGCCCTTGACCTTCGACGACGTCGTCGCCGCCGAGAACAAGATCCTCAAGGCGATCAAGCATTCGTCCCTGCGCGAATGGCTGACCACCGTCGGCTGCCACCATGTCGGCAGCTACCGTCACTGTCTGTTCGTCACCGGCTTCTCCGTCGCCTTTGCCCAGCACCTCGGCATGCGCGAGGACGACCAGCGCCGCCTGACGCGCGCCGCGCTGCTGCATGATGTCGGCAAGGCGTTCGTGCCGACCGCGCTGCTCGACAAGCCCGCCCAGCTCACCGACGAGGAGATGGCCGTGGTCCGCGAGCATCCGCGCCGGGGCTATGAGGCCCTGGCCGCGCAGGGCGGCTTCCCGCCGGAGATGCTGGACGTCGTCCTGCATCACCACGAATTCCTCGACGGCAGCGGCTATCCCAACGGCCTGTCGTCGAACCAGATCAGCGACATCGTGCGGCTGACGACGATCGTCGACATCTATGCCGCGCTCGTCGAGAAGCGTGCCTACCGCATGCCCTTCACGCATTCCCGCGCCTTCACGATGATGGAAGGCATGGGCGGCAAGCTGGACCAGCAGTTGCTGCAGGCGTTCCGTCCGGTGGCGCTGGGATCGTTCTGAAACAGCGATCGCTCCAATCTCGTCATCGCGAGGGAGCGAAGCGACGAAGCGTTCCAGGCTGCCCCCTAGAGACGGTCTGGATTGCTTCCTACGCTTGCAGTGACGGGTCGAATTTCGTCCTCACCCCAGCATCTTCCGCAGCTCCGCCTTCGCCACCTTCTCCAGCGTGGAGCGCGGCATGTCGTCGACCAGGCGGATCTCGCGCGGCAGCTTGAAATCGGCAAGGCCCTTGCGGCATGCCGCCATCACCCGCTCCTGCAAATCAGGCGGTGCGTCCGCGACGCCGCCGTGCGGAATGATGAAGACGACCGGCACCTCGTCCAGCATCGGATGCTTCTTCGCCACCACGGCGGCCTCGCGCACGCCGGGGACGACCGCGATCACCTGCTCGATCTCGGAAGCCGCGACGTTCTCGCCGCCGACCTTGAGCATGTCCTTGGCGCGATCGCCGAACCGGATGTAGCCGTTCTCCAGCCGCACCACGCGGTCGCCGGTCAGGAAGAAGCCGTCGGCATCGAAGCTTTCGCGCGTCGCCGTTTCGTTGTGCAGATATTCGGCGAACAGCGACAGGCCGGGAATGCCCCTGATCGCGAGGTTGCCGGTGTCGCCGACCTCGGTCGGCCGTCCGTCGTCATCGGTGATGCGGATCTCGTATTCGGCCGCCGCGCGCCCGATCGACATCGGGGTATTGGGCTGGTCGACCTCGCCGACGATGCCGTGGGTGATGGTCTCGGTCATGCCCCACCAGCCGATGATCTTGACGCCGAAGGCGGCGAAGGCCGGCGGCTCGTTGATCGCCGAGCCCCACAGCCGGAACCTGTGGTCGCGCGGGATCTCCTGCTCGAGCAGCGCCTTCATGCAGAACGGAATCGTCGAGGTCCAGGTCGAGCCGTGCTCGCGCGCCACGGACCAGAACCGGCTGGCGGAGAAGCGCGGCTGGATCACGCAAGTCGCGCCGACCCACAATGTCGCCAGCATCGAATAGGCCAGCGCATTGGTATGGAATAGCGGCAGATAGGTCTGGTGCACGTCGTTCGCATGCAGGTCCTCATGCGCGGCGTTGACCTTGGCGCCCCACAGCGCGTTGGCATGGGTCCACAGCACCGCCTTGGGCCGCGAGGTCGTGCCCGACGTGTACTGCACGCTGCACGGCGCCAGCGGATCGGTGGCGCGCCGCGGACGGTCCGCGCTGTCGGCGAACAGCGCCTCGAAACTGTCGCCGCGGGCGGCGGCCTGCGCCGGCGCCGCGCCCGCATCGTGTGACGTCACCGCCATCCAGCGAAGGTCGCGGCAATTCTGCGCGACGATCTCGGCATAGGCCGGCTGCGTGATCGCGGCCACCGCGCCGCAATGCCCGGCGAAATACTCGATCTCGGCCGGTGCCGAGCGGGTATTGGTGGTCACGGCGATGGCCCCGAGCTCGACGCAGGCAAACCAGGCCAGCAGCGCCTCGATGCAATTGTCGAGATGGATGAGCACATACTCGCCGGGCTTCACGCCACGCTTTGCCAGGCCGGCCGCAAGCGCGCCGACCCGCTCGTGAAACTCGCCGTAGCTCCAGCGCCGCGCCGGCGCATCGAACGGCGCCCAGATCAGGAAGGGGTGGTCGCGCCGCACCTCGGCGCGCATCCTGAGCAGCCAGGGCACGTCGAGCCCGTCGAACGGGCCGACGATTCCGGCCGCGGATTTTTGAATAGGCATGGATCCTCCCGTGCAGCCTGCATGTTGCGGGCGGCTGCTTGTCGATGATTGCGTCTTCCTGCCACCAGGCGGCGCGGAGTGCAAATCGGGAACATGAGCGGCGGTCCGCTGCCTCTTCCCCCTCATTGCGAGGAGCCCTTGCGACGAACCAATCCAGACTGTCGCCGAGGAGGACGTCGCGGTTGCTTCGCCTCGCTCGCAAGGACGGGGCTCGTGGTTGGCGGTGTTAGGTCTATCGACCGTCATCCGCGTAGGACGAAATCTCGATCAGGCTACCGTCGGGATCGCGGCAATAGACCGAGCGCAGCGTGCCGCGGGCGCCCTGCTTCGCAACCGGCCCCTCCGCGATCGCAACGCCGTTGGCCTCCAGATGCGCCACCACCTCGTCCGGTGTGGCGGATGTGAGGAAGCAGAGGTCCTCGCTGCCGGCGGTCTGGTGGTCGGCCGTGAACCACTCCACCTTGTCGGCATCGCGCGGCCGGACGTTGATCTTCTGTTGACCAAACTGCAGCGAAGTCCGGCGCGCCTTGCCGCCGCCGGGATCGAACACCTTGACCTCCATGCCGAGGATCCTGTGGTACCAGTCGGCGGTCCGCGCGACGTCGGTCACGTTGATCACGAGATGATCGAGGGCGTCGACCTTGACCGGCATGTCTCATCCTTTCGTCGCGTTGTGCGCTGCGCACTTTCCGCGTGCTTCGTGCTTTGTTACAACGCGGGCCAAGCCACCTTCAAGACGACCGCGCTTCAAGAACAACACTTCGGGAGAACCCTTGAGATGATCACTCGCCGTACCGCGCTTGGCCTGCTCGCCGCCAGTCCGATCGCAGCCAGCCCGCTGTCGAAGGCCTTCGCCGCCGACTATCCGTCCCGGCCGGTGAAGTTCGTGGTCGGCTATCCGCCGGGCGGCGCCACCGACATTCTCGCCCGCCTGATCGGCCAGAAGCTTTCGGAGCGGCTCGGCCAGCAATTCATCGTCGAGAACAAGCCGGGCGCCGGCAACAATATCGGCACCGAATCCGTCGTCAGCGCCGAGCCCGACGGTTACACCGTGATGCTGGTCAATCCGGCCAACTACATCAACGCCACCCTCTACACCAATCTCAAGTTCAACTTCGTCCGCGACATCGCGCCGGTGGCTTCGTTTCAGCGCGTGCCGAACGTGATGACCGTCAACAAGGACGTTCCGGCCAAGACGGTTGCCGAGTTCATCGACTACGTGAAGGCCAATCCCGGCAAGGTGAACATGGCCTCCTCCGGCAACGGCACCTCGGTGCACCTGTCCGGCGAAATGTTCATGGCGATGACCGGCTGCAAGATGCAGCACGTGCCCTATCGTGGCGCCGCGCTCGCGATCACGGACATGATGGGCGGTCAGGTGCAGGTGATCTTCGACAACATGCCCTCGATCATCCAGCACATCCGCTCCGGCGCCCTGCGCGCGCTCGGCGTCACCACCGCCCAGCGCTCTCCGCAGCTGCCTGACGTGCCGGCGATCGGCGAGACCGTGAAGGACTACGAGGCGAGCGCGCTGTTCGGCATGGGTGCGCCGAAGAACATGCCCAAGGACATCATCGCCAAGCTCAACAGCGAGATCAACGCGCTGATGAAGGAGCCCGACATGACCAAGCGCCTGGTCGAACTCGGCGGCGATCCCCTGATCCAGACGCCCGAGCAGTTCGGCAAGGATATCGAGGCCGAGACCGCGAAGTGGAAGAAGGTCGTCGAGTTCGCCGGCCTGAAGGTCGAATAGCGATCCTGTGATGGCCCGAATTGGAGCCCCGCCCTCCGGCGGGGCTTTTTTCTTGCGGACGTGATGCTCTCCGTCTGGAATAATCGGTGGCGGCGAAACCTGACACGGGATGACGCCGCATGCGGCGCAAGGGAGGATCCGACATCATGCGCAAGACGCAACTGGCGCTGCTGGCATTCGGGGCGACGGCCCTTGCCGGCTCCATTACGGTGACGCCTGCGGCGGCCCGCGATTATCCCTGGTGCGCCCAGGGCGGCGAGTACGACTATCCGGGAGAATGCGCCTACAGCTCCTACCAGCAATGCCAGGCCAGCGTGTCCGGACGGCTGCTGTTCTGCGACCGCAACCCGCGCTTCGCCGACAATCCCGCGCCGAACCGCCAGCCGCAACCGCGTCGGCGCGCGCGGATGGCGGCTCCTTACTGATCGTCAGACACATCGGGACTTGACGCGCAGCCCGCGAAAGAAAGCGCTTGCGCGCGGGCGACGTCATTTCACCGGCAGGTACTCGCTGTCTCGGTGTGGTGCAAGGATCCGCGCAACGGCTCACAAGAGCAACGGCCGCGGTCGATTGGGCCTTGGAGGGAGGAGTTCAATATCAACCCCTTCGCTGATGTCACTTGGCGCGGCGAGCGGCCGATACGCCGCTGTACGAGGGCCGGCTCGGTACCGGAGCGGTCTCGACGTTCATCCATCTGACAGAAAATTCCGGTTCGCGGGTCATCGTCGCGACTACCGATTTCAACGCTTGCAGCGAATAAATTCTTGGTGATATACGAATCAAAAAAAGAAGGCGTTAAATGTTTAAATTGAAATTATTCGCGGCTTCCATCTTCCTTGTGGCTTTCATCAATCAAGCTTCGGCAGCGGTCATCGACTTCGCTACCCTTGCTTCCCCTAACGGGACCCCTGTCTATTCTTATTCCGAGAACGGGTTCTCCGTAACGGCCACGAACTTCAACGCGGCCCAAAGAAACGGAAGTCCCGTTCCAAGCTTGTATTCGTCATCCGGAAGTTTCGTTACCTTGACCGTGACCCAGATCGGTGGCGGCTTGTTCGAACTCTCGAGCTTTGATGTTGCGACGTTTGGCGGTGGCCTGGGGATCTGGATCGTCGGCTACAAAGGTGGCGGCCAACTCTACGGCGAGGGACACAGCTTCCCGGGGGCATCCGATTTCGCGACAGTCACTGTTTCCAATACCAGGGCTGTCGATCAGGTGGTCTTCTCCTTTTCGCTGGCCGGCTCGTCGATGAATATCGACAACATCGTCGTGGACCCGACGGTCAGCGCCGTTCCTGAAACGTCCACGTGGGTCATGATGATCTTCGGTTTCGCCGGAGTTGGCTTCTTGACCATCCGTCGACGCAACCAAGCGCTGCACCCTGTCTGATTTTGCGAGCAGCGGCGATTGATCGAGAGACCGCCTCCGGGCGGTCTTTCCGTTTGCGCTGCCCTGACTAAGAGTGGACGAGAGCGGTGTCCGAAACCAGATGTCTCCGAAGACGCTGGAGCGTCGAGGCCGCGATCGATGCCGCCATTTCCGGTCTCGGGATCGCGCGCGTGCTGGACTATCAGGTCGCGCTGCATGTCGCGGCCGGCCGCCTGCGTTACGTGCTCGCGGCGCGTGATCCGCCTCCGGTGCCGGTGAGCCTCGTCTATCAGGCCAACCGGCTGCGCTCCCCGAATGCGCGCGCCATGATCGACGCCGCCCGGCGATATTTTTCGGCCGGCTCGGTGCGGGGGCGCAGGCTTGTTGCTGGTCCGGTCCAGCGCTAGCGCTTCGCGTCGGCCTGTTCCGTGCCGGCGCAGGTGATCAGCATCGTGTAGGCGCGGGCATTGTCGGCGATCTCGGTGGTCTTGAGTTCGGCTTTCGGCTCCGCGGTCTGGTAGGGCACCACGGAATTGTCGAGGAAGTCGCGCAGCGCGCCGGTCTTGATCGCGAAGTTGATGTTCTCTGGCATGTTGCCGGTGGCGACGGCGATGCGCAGTCCATCGAGCTTTCCGGTCACCACGCCGACGACCTGGCCGGTGGTGTCGAACAGTGGTCCGCCGCTGTTGCCGGGTTGCACGGCGGCGCTGATCTGGAGAAGGCGCGAATCGTTGCGCAGCCCGCTGAGCGAGCTGACGATGCCGGTCGTTACCGTGAAGTCCGAACTCAGCAGTCCATGGAAGGGAAAGCCGATCGCGACGACGGAATCGCCGGAGCGGATGGAGCGATCGCGGATGCGGCCGAAATCCTTGAAGCTCGTGGTCGATGGCGCCTGCAGCAACGCAAGATCGTTGTTGGCGTCGCTCGATACCACGCGAAGGACCATGGCGGCTTCGCCCGTCAGATTGCCCTTGATGTCGCCGACGCAGCCATTGATGACGTGATTGTTGGTGACGATGTGGCCGTTGGCGCTCACCACGAAGCCGGTGCCGCTCTTGCCTCTGCCCGGCTTGCCGGCCGGCGGTGCAGCCGGCTTGTCCGACGGGGCCGGCGGTTTGGCGGCGACCTTTGTGAAATCGCCGGCCTTGCCGAGCCCGTCGGCCTTGACCCTGGCGGCGCAGTTGGCGAGTGCCGCGATCACGGGACCGGTCGAGGTCAAGTTGAAATTGAGGACGGTGCGCCCGCTCGTCGCGACCATCAGGCTCGACTTCTGAAACGTCCGCACGATGTTGGGTGGCAGCACGGCCGTCAGCATGTTCGGCTGGTTGGCCGTGGCGTACAGCCGGGCCTGCTCCTGCCCGTCGAACGTGACATCGATCGCGGCGCTTTCGCCGGTCTTGAAGCGGGATCCCGGGCTGGCAAAGCCAAGCGACCATGTCCCCGCCGCATTGTAACCCACCACCAGGATGATGCCGCTCGCATAGGATGTCGTCGCGGCACAATGGGAAAAAGCGCCCGTTTCATCGTTGCTGAAGGCGCCGCCGATCCAGTTGCCGACATTGACCGAGCCGAACGGCCCCGCCGCATCGGCGGGACCGACAAGGCCCAGCAACAGCGATCCAATCACGACGGATTTGAGACGCATGCACTTCCCCCGAACGCGTTCCGTCCATTTTACCCGGCGGCACCGGTGACGCAACCCTCAGTTGTTCATCCGGCGGAGGCGATCAGGCCGGTCAATGCGGGGCTTGTCTTTACTTTGCAGGGGCGTATACTTTGCCATACAAAGTATCTGGGCGCGTGGCCCGATTCTGCGAGCGTGGTCCGAGGCTCTGGCATCACATGCGCGATCTCGACAAGGCACTGGCCGACATCGGAGCCATCCGGAGCCAGATCGCCGCAGGCACGGCATTTCGCGGCTATGGTCCGGCCGCGATGGCGGCGACCGGCGCCGTCGCCCTCCTCACCGCCGTCCTGCAGGTCTGGCTGCTCGACGACCCCACGAACGAGCCGCTCGGTTTCTTTCTCGGCTGGCTCGTGGCTGCCACGCTCTCCGTCCTCATGATCGGCATCGAGATGCGCGCGCGCTCGCGCCGCCATCATTCGGGTCTTGCCGATGCCATGATCCACCAGGCAGTCGAGCAGTTCCTGCCCGCGGGCGTCGCCGGCGTGCTGCTCGCCGTGGTGATGTGGAAGTTCGCGGGCGAGACGCTGTGGCTGCTGCCGGGCCTGTGGCAGATCCTGGTGTCGCTCGGCATCTTTGCCTCGGTCCGCTCGCTGCCGCGCAGCGTGGCGCTGGCGGGCGCCTGGTACTTCCTGTCCGGCTTCGTCGTCCTGATGCTCGCAAGCCGGACCCACACGCTCTCGCCCTGGACCATGGGGCTGCCCTTCGTGATCGGGCAGGCGGTCATGGCGGCGATCCTGCATTTCGCGTCCGGAGACAATGATGTCGAAGACTGACAGCGCGCCCTTTTCCTATGAAGGGCTCGACCGCGTGATCCACGAGAAGGCCCGGCTCGGCCTTCTCACCTCGCTGATGGCGCATCCAAAGGGACTGGCCTTCGCCGATCTCAAGCAGCTCTGCGGTCTGACCGACGGCAATCTCAGCCGGCATCTCGCCGTGCTCCAGGAGGCAGGCCTCGTCGAGGTCACCAAGGGCTATGAGGGCAATCGCCCGCACACCAGCTGCCGCCTGACGCGGACTGGCCGCCGCCGCTTCCTGGACTATCTCAGCGTGCTCGAGCGTTTGGTGCGCGACGCCGCCAAGGCCGCCGGTCGCGAGGCGCCCGCGCCCGGCCGTCTCAACATCGCCTCCACCTGATTTTCCTGTGAGCGGAGACTTTGCAATGCAAAGCGACGTCAATTCGTCCGGCGCCGGGCTTCATGTCGGCATCATCATGGACGGCAATGGTCGATGGGCGACGCGCCGCGGCCTGTCGCGCCTGCGCGGCCACGAGGCGGGCGTCGAGGCGATCCGCCGCGTCGTGGAGGCCGCGCCGGATCAGGGCATCGGCACCCTGACGCTCTACGCCTTCTCCGCCGACAATTGGCGCCGGCCCAAGGCCGAGGTCACCGCGCTGATGACGTTGCTGCGCGTGTATCTCGCCAACGAGGTCCAGAGCCTCGCCAGGAACGGCGTGCGACTGACCGTGATCGGCCGGCGTGACCGTCTGCCGGACGGCATTGCGCAGGCGATCGCGCGCGCCGAAGCGGCGACCGCGAACGGCGGCACGCTGCATCTGCGCATCGCCGTCGATTATTCCGCGCGTGATGCCATCCTCAATGCTGCGGCGAAGGCTGCGGCCTTGACCAGCCTCACCCGCGAAGCGTTCTCGCAACTCGTCACCGGTGAAGCGGGCCTGCGCGATGTGGATCTCATCATCCGCACGTCGGGTGAGAAGCGGTTGTCGGACTTCCTGCTCTGGGAAGGCGCCTATGCCGAGCTGCACTTCACCGAACGGATGTGGCCCGAATTCGACAAGAGCGATCTTGCCGCCGCGCTTGCCGCCTTCCATGGCCGCGAACGCCGCTTCGGTGGCCTGCAGGCCATCAGCCCGGAGGACGTGCCGGCGCTCTCCCGGGTGTGACATGGCGCACGCGGGCTCGATCTGTTCGTTTTCAGCCGCGTGATTGACGGCGGTGTCCAAGCGGCGAGGCTGCGGCCTCGGCTAGGTGTGCGATCTCACGCAACCCGCGGAGAGCCACGCTCATGTCGCAGCCCCTTCCGGATGTCGTCGTCGAGCTGACCGAGACGATCGGCACGGTCAGCATCAGGACCGCCAACGCGTCCGACGTCGAGAGCCTCTCGATCTACTTCACGGATCTGTCCCCGACCTCGCGCAACAAGCGTTTCATGGGCGCGCGGGCCGATTTCGCGAGGGTTGCCGCCGAATGCATGCCGAGGCCGAATCGTCCCGATCGCTTCACGCTGCTCGCCGAGCTCCGCCGGCGTGGACAGAACGCGATCGTGGGTGAGACGTATTACGCCTATGATGCGGTCGCGGGCCATGGCGAGTTCGCCATTTCGGTCGCCGACGACTTCCAGCATAACGGTCTCGGCTTCATGATGATGACGGCGATGGAGCAGCGCGCCCTCGCGCTTGGTCACGACATGATCGCCGGCGAGACGGCGCGGACCAATGCGGAAATGCGGGGCCTTGCGAAGAAGGCGGGGTTCGTGGACACCGGGCTCGGCGATTGGCAGTCGGTCCATCTGGCGAAGCGCCTTCCGCGCTGACAGGAGTCCTGAGAGGTCTTGCCGAAATCTTGGGCAGGCTGAAAGCCTGCTCAAAAAGCGCTGCATGTTCGTGCCGATCGTGCTCTACTGCCGTCAGTGACGGGAGCGTTTGGCGATGCGGGCAGTGTTGGACTATTGCACCGGGGGGACGGAGCGGAAGGTGGCGGCCGGTGTGACGGTCGTGACCGAAGGCGGGACCACCGGCCATCTCTATGTGCTGATGCAGGGCAGGCTCGAAGTGCTCAAGGGCGAGATGGTGGTTGCCACCGTCACCGAGCCGGGCGCCGTGCTCGGCGAAATGTCCGTGCTTCTCGGCCAGCCGCATACGGCCACCGTGCGGGCCTGCTCCGATGCCGTGATCTATGAATTCGAGGACGCGGCCTCCGTGCTGAAGCAACAGCCCGAAATGGCCGTGCTGATCGCCAAGATGCTGGCGCAGCGTCTCAACGTCGCGAACACCTATCTGGCCGACCTGAAGCGGCAATATGCCGGCCACGGCACGCACCTCGCCATGGTGGGCGAGGTGCTTCAGAGCATGATCAACCTGCCGCCGCTCGAGGTCTCGCCAGGCTCGGATCGGCAATCCGACCCAAGAATGTGAGCCAGTCCGGCGGCTCCTCGATATAGCGCCCCGGCCGCGACAGCGGCGCGGCGAGATCGATCCATTGCGCCTCGCCCGCCGCCAGCCAGAACGCCTTGTTCGCGTCGAGGTCCAGCACGATATGCGTCGGCGGTCGGCCCGGCTGCAGGCCCGCGTTGAACACCCAGGTCTGCCCGAGCCGGTCGTACCACGAGCCGTCCTTGATGAAGGGCGACTGGTGCACATGGCCCGAGATCACCATCGCCGGCTGATATTGCGTGATCCACTGCACCAGCTCGACATCGCCGAAGAAGCGCTTGCCGCCCCAGCTGGTCGGCGATTCCGCCGGTGGCGCATGATGCGCCCAGATCCAGCGCTGCGGCCGCATCGCCGCGGCCTCCTGCAATTGCGTGACGAGGCGCTGCTTGACCAGCGGGCCGTCCCACCACGGGCACACCGTGAACAGCGTATCGCCGATCGCAAGGCTGTCGCCGTCGCAGGCGACGCCCATGTCGCGCACCTCCGAAATCCAGCGCGAGATCTTCTCGCCTTCCGGATTTCGCTCGTCGAGATCGTGATTGCCGGAGCACAGGATCACCCGGGTCTGCGCGGCAAGCAATGCGAGATATTTCTTCACCACCACGATCTGTGCGCGAAAATCCACCATCGAGGAGATGTCGAGCGCATCGCCGGCGAAGATCACGAGGTCGAATTGCGGGGCTGCGGCAACCAGCCAGTCGAACTGTGGCAGCGCGTAATGCAGGTCTCCCACGACAAGGCAGCGCATCGAAAATCCAATGGGTTAGGGAATCGAAATATCGAGCAATTCCAAAGACCGGACGGAGCAAGGACAGCGCCGCAGGACATGCGTGTCAAGTAGACCGAATGGCACGGAGTCCGGTCGTCAGCAGCATAGCACCCCAGAGGCCGGGGCGAGCAAGAGGAGTCCGTGCCTCCCCTGGAGGCCGGTGCGGCCCGTGACGGACCATGCCTCGTTCAGGGCCGCGCGATTCGGCTCAAGACCCGGCCCGCACCGGAGGACAAGCCGGCGAACCAACCGGCTGCCGGCGCCTTGGGACGTCGAGCCAGGAATTCGATCGACCTGACATGGACGCCGAGGACCCTCTCGTCGTTGCTGATGCCGGCATCGCGCGGACAAAATTCGCTCGCGCACGAGATCTCGAAGACACAAGTCTCGCCCCGCAGCTTGTCCGTCAGGTCCACTTCGAACTCCATCCTGTCGGCTTGCCGGGACACGCAAGAAAGCGGTCTTCCATCCTGCTTCAAGGTGACGTCAGGCCCGCGAAAATCCGGCATGAAGGACAGAACCAGCACCCCGGGGGATGACAACCAGCCCGCTGGAATGCGGACGGTCGCCGATCCTCCGTCGCTCCAGCGTCCGCCGGGCTCGTCGTGAAGCCAGCCACGGCCCAGATAAGGGGCGTCATTTCCGTCTTCACCAAACCGAATCGCGTGCGGTTCGGCGCTCGGTCGCAAATGGTCCGGCGGAGGAGCGCCGGCCTCGATCGTCGCGAGCAATTCGGCCCGGATGGCCGACTTGTCGTCGCCGGCGCCGAGTGCCAGGGACAGCGCCCGATCATGGCTCTGGGCAGGCCACAGCAGGTCACGCGCACGTTCGACGTTGTCGCGGCGTTCCCGCAGCAGATCCTCATTGTCCAGCAGGTGCATGATCTGTCGCTGCATCTCCGCCGGGCCATCCGCTGGCGGGATCAGGCCGACAATGGCGCCGGGAAGTCCGCGCAGCGCGGTCGAGGTCGCCACCAGCGGGTGACCGGCGACGATCGCGGTGAGCGTCTTGATGGCGACGCCCGTGCCATGCCGTTCGGGACAGACGGACAGGCGGCTGACGTCGCGAAGGCTGTCGATGTCCTTGACGTAACCGAGCCAGTGCGTGTTCGGCAGCCTCTCCTTCCATTTCGACTCGAGGCTGTCGTTGATCCGGCCCGCGATCGCGATTCGGAGACCCGCCATGGACGGGTTGCCGTCGACGACGTCCTGGAGAAAATCGTCGAGGCCCTGGATGTTGAAAGGGTGGGGATTCATGACGATGCAAATGTCCCACCGCGCGGCACTGCCGGCTTCCCGGGCGGGACGTGCGTAAGGCCTTGGAAGGACGTAAACGGTCGGCGCATGCCGTTTGATCTTGATCAGTTCCGACAGCGACAGGGCGATGCAGACGTCGGCGAGACTCCAGATCAGCCGCTCCATCCGAAGATGCCGCTTGACCGAGGTGCGCGTGGGAAACACGGGGTGGTCTGCGAGCACCAGCGACCGCGTGACGCTCGAGCGTGTGATGTCGTCATGCGTCTCCAGCACGAGCTTCGCGGCGGGGCAGGCCTTGAGCGCAAATCCGGCGTACAAAGCATAGTTGACGACGACAATATCAGCGCGCGCCGCGAGCCGGGCGGCGAGCTCGTCCGCGATCACGGTCCGCATGAGGGTGCGCGCGGTGACGCGATAAAGCTCATCGGCGCTGGGCGCCGAGCAGCCGTGCGGTGTGGCTCCGGCACAGGCGATCGTGTCGAGGTGAGCCGTTGCATCCACATTCGCTTCGGCGATCCTGCTTTTCATCAGTCGCCGAATGGTCGGGCCGGGTCCGGCCTCGGGCTCGACGATGATGCGCAGCACGAACCAATTCCGGTCCAGGAGCGAGTCGGTCTGGTTCGCGAACACGGTGTGGCTGCCGCCATACGGCCATGGCGGCTGAATCTGGACAGCCAGAACCTGATCCGCAAGCGTGTCGGGGAAGGCTCCCGCGTTGCGCGCCAACAGTTGCATGAGGCCGGCGCGCCGCGCTTCGGACCTCTCGATGGCAGCGAGACCCTCGTGTCGAAGCAGCTCGACCGTTGCAGCGTCTGCGACGAAGAGCACCGAGCGAAACGGCCAGCCCGCGCGCAACCGCTGGCCGAAGCGCGGAAAGGCGTCGGGCGTGGCGCCCGGCCTGACGATGACGATCGACGGACTATCGAGCCGGCCTTCGCGGTCGAGCAGCTGGAGCGCGCGCAGATTATAGAGGGATTCGAGTTCGGCCAGCGACATGCCCGAGACGACGAAGCCTCCGAACAGCCGCGGCGACGCATGTACGGCATGCTCCTGGGTGTGATCGGAGCAGAACGCGACGCGAGACGGCGCCCAGGGAAAAACCTGTAAATGATGCGCCGGCACGTCAGGGAAAAGATCGCTATCGCTTATGTCGGGCTGGCTGACGATCCAGCCGACCCGCAATTCATCAGACTCTATTTTGGTCAACCGGGACCTTGCAAAACATGAGAAGCATCGAGAGGCGTCAGCCTTGTCGGCGGCATCCAAATCCATTCCCCACCAGGATGCAAGCGCCTCTTGGCGCTCCGGCCTGATCGTGGCTGCAGGACCGGATCGGTCCGCCGGACGCCTGCTTCATTTTGCTGCTCGGAGCGATATTGCATGGCTCCCATTCGGAGCCGCTCGCCTTGCGCCGGGAGATACAAGGATGTGGTCAATGATGCGTGTGCGCGTGATGTCGGCGACGCCGATCTGAAGGGGCGCGCAAGGGGCCATGATGACGTCATTGCGCGACGACCTCGTCCTCTCCGGAAACAATTGGAAATGGCGGGTTTCGACAAGCGAACGGAGCACGAAGCGGGCCGTCCTGGCAGGCTCGCCGCGTCAATTCGGCGCATGCCCGCCGCCGTGTCCTCCTGTCGCTCGCTATCCCTGACGCATCAGGTTCGCCACCGTATAGAGCGGTTCGACCGAGGGGAGGATGAAGCCGGCCCCCGATGAGCCGAGCTCGAGCGTGACGAAGATGCTGCCGGAAATGGCGGCCGCTCCGAGCAGGAGGAAGGTCACCGCCGTCCCGTTGCGGGGTGCGAACAGGCCGAAGCTGCTGAACAGCAGCGCCAGCCACAGGACCAGCATCACCAGGAAGCTCGTCGGCATGACCATGCGGGACTTCTCGAACAGCAGCCAGCGGGAGTCCTCGATCCCTTCGATCAGTCGAACCGCGCGCGCATAAAGCGCCTTTTCGCGCTCGTCGGCAGGCGCAAGTCCCAGCACGGCCCCCGAAAGCGCACCGAGCCGGTCGAGCGTCGTCAGCCCGACATCATGCCCGCCCGACTGCGCCAGCTCCTCGGCCTTGGCCCTTGTGTAGGCCTGGAGATCGGTGCGGATGTGGGCGGTCGATGGTCCATAGGCGTGCAGCAGCCGGTCGAGCTTGAGCAGGTCCATCGCGATGGTCTCGATCGCGCCGGTGCGGAGGCTGAAAGACGTGCCGGCGCTGTTGAGAACGAGCCCGAGCACGAGGGCCGACAGGGTCCCGACGATGGCCATGCTGACCGAGACGGCCATGCGGGTCGATTCCTCCCGATGGTTCTCGGGCAGCTGCCACGCCACCAGCAATCCGATGATGGAGCCGCCCGCAATGGCGACGAGGGCCAGAAAGCCCGCAACGATCGGCGTCATGAGGTCTTCCGCTTTGTCTCCAGCGACCGGGCAGTCTTCTCCGGCCGGGTTCCATTTAGACATGCGTTATTAATTTTCCTGCATAGTTCCACTCGCGGGCTTGGTCACCGCCGGGAGCATCCGGCCGTGGGGGAGAGTTCATGGGCGCCTTCGTCGGACGATCGATTCTGTTCTGGCCATGCCTCGTGCTTGCGCCCGCGGTGCTCGCGACGATGGAGCTCTTCCATCCCGCCAACTTCACCCACGCGCCCGGCATGTATGCCTATCTCTGCGTCTCCCAGCCTTACGATCCGGCCTTCCGCGCCCTCGGCTATTTCGGTCCGTGGTGGTGGGTGACGATGCATGCGATCCAGCTGCCCCTGCTGGGCCTCGTCGCCATTGGTCTGTGGTCTCTCGTCGGCGACATCTCGGGTGGGTTGGCGGGCGCAGCCGCGGCGCTGTCGCGCGCGGCCACCTTCGTCTTCGCCATCTGCTACACGGCGCTCGACTCGATCGGCGGGATAGGCCTCGGCCGCTCCATTCTCAATCTCGAACGTCTCCAGCAGGCCGGGCAGCTCACGCCGCAAGAGGCCGCGGGCGCCAGGAAGCTGCTCGATACCGACTGGCTCGATCCCGTGACGGGTGGAATGGGTTCGGTGATCTCCCTCGGCGGGTCCTGGGCCGTGCTGGCGGCCGCGGTGACGGCCGCGCTCGCGCTCGGCGCCGCGCGCCGGGCTCCCTGGCCGGCCCTGATCCTGCTCGTGGCATTCGGTTGGGAACTGCAACTCACCCAC